>Ga0208127_1000498_pt1 | contig 20164 bp, 17 predicted proteins | sample ETNtaG_6_FD_185751 | JGI IMG/M metagenome (GOLD analysis project Ga0208127, IMG submission 185751) | Marine microbial and viral communities from oxygen minimum zone, Eastern Pacific Ocean - ETNP201306SV45 (SPAdes) (version 2) | ecosystem: Environmental > Aquatic > Marine > Oceanic ... | reverse complement strand
CGATATAGGTCCTTCGGCAATTGAAGCAATGCCGAATATAGAGCAAGTCTTTGTAAGAGACAGTAGCTCAAGTTTCAGACAAGAGGATTTTGAAAGAAGGCTTTATCTTGCAAGAAAAAAGTCCAGCAATACTTTGCGTATAGACTCAGCACTTAATGAGGCAGACCTATTTTATGTTTGCAGCCTATCCTCAAAGACCATTGTCTATAAAGGAATGCTGACCTGCGATCAAGTCGGAAACTTTTTTATTGATTTGAGAAACCCTGAATATACATCTCATGTGGCGATGGTTCACTCAAGGTTTTCTACTAATACATTCCCAAGCTGGGATAGGGCGATGCCAAACCGCTTCATGTCTCACAATGGCGAGATAAATACTATACAAGGCAATATTAATTGGATGCGGGCCAGGGAAGGTAATATGGAATCAACCATTTTTGGAGACAGACTTAAGGATCTTTTTCCAATTGTTGAGCCAAATTGCTCTGACTCAGGAAATTTTGATAACGTACTTGAGTTTTTAGCCATGTCAGGCCGTTCAATGGAAGAGTCAGTGTTGATGATGGTGCCAGAGGCTTGGCAGAAAAAGAAGACCATTGCAAAAGACAGAAAAGCTTATTATGAATTTCAATCAAACCTCATGGAACCATGGGATGGCCCTGCATCAATTTCATTTACAAATGGCGATGCAATTGGGGCTATTTTAGACAGGAATGGTCTCAGACCCAGTCGCTATTACCTCACATCAGACAACAGGGTGATCATGGCCAGCGAAGTCGGAGTTTTGAACATTCCTGATGAAATGGTAATCAAGAAGGGAAGATTGGAGCCTGGGAAAATATTCCTAATTGATTTTAACAAAGGCAAGCTGCTCAGTGACTCAGATGTCAAAGATCCATTGGTAAACGAGAATCCATATAGGGACTGGCTCCATAACAATAGATTTGGTTTTAGAAAAATTAAACAACTTTCTAATGACCCTCTGTATGGAAAAGAAGAGCTTCTCAAACGAATGCGTGCATTTGGATACACTTCTGAGACTCTGGAATTCATGATCTTTCCAATGGTGCATGACTTAAGAGATCCGCTTGGATCAATGGGTAATGACACTGTTTTGGCATCACTCAGCGACAAGCATAGGCTTATATATGACTATTTTAAGCAACGATTTGCTCAGGTTTCTAATCCTTCAATAGACTCAATCAGAGAAAAAATTGTAATGTCTCTTGAGTGTTATATAGGGCCAGAGGGAAATCTCTTAGAGCCAAATGAAAAACACGCAAATAGAGTCCTTGTTGAAAACCCGATACTGACAAATACAGCCATGTATGCGTTGAAACATCTAAATTACTTGAATCACAGAAGCAAGGTTATTGATATCACTTACCCTAAAAATGTTGGGCTAAGTGAAAAAATTGATGAAATATGCAGAAGCGCCGAAGCAGCTGTGGATGAAGGTATTGGATTTATAGTGCTAAGTGACAGGGGAATGGATGAGAGCCAAATACCCATCAGCGCCTTGATGGCTTGTGGTGCGGTTCATCACCATCTTGTAAAGTCTGCCAAGCGATCAAAAGTCGCAATAATCATCGAAACAGGGGAGGCTCGAGAGGTTCATCATTTCTGTCTTTTATTTGGATATGGCGCCGACGCGATTAATCCATACTTGGTGTATGAGATCTTGATGCAAGCAAAGGCTGAGAATGTAATTAAGCATACTCACTATAAAAGGGGCCCTGAAAATAGAGTCCCATTGGATGAATATGAAGAGGTAATCGATGCTTATCGACAAGCTGTGGTAAAAGGAATTTTGAAAGTCATGGGAAAGATGGGCATTTCAACGCTTCAATCTTATAAGGGAGCTCAGATTTTTGAGGCGATTGGTGTTTCTTACGAAGTAATTGATAAATGCTTTAACGGCACTGTAAGCAAAGTTGGTGGAATCAGTCTTGACACAATCCAGCATGAAGACTCAAGGAGACATAGCCTTGGATGGCCAGATGATAAAAATGCGCCATCTTCAGATCTTCCAAACCCAGGAGATTTTCATTGGAGAAGCGAGGGAGAGAAAAAGGGATGGAATCCAGAAACAGTCTGGTCACTCCAATTGGCCGCAAGAACAAATGATGAAAGCGCATATGAGAAATTTTCAAAGCTTGCAAACAAAAAAGCAGAAGATGCATTGAATTTGAGAGGGCTACTAAAACTTAATTATTCTGATGAGAAGATTATCCCAATTGAGAATGTAGAGCCAGCGAGCGAGATAGTAAGACGTTTTTGTACCGGCGCCATGAGCTTAGGCTCAATTTCTCCAGAGACTCATGAAACCCTGGCAATTGCGATGAATAGAATTGGCGGGAAAAGCAACAGTGGCGAGGGAGGAGAAGACCCCACAAGGTATGAGCCAATGAAAAATGGTGATTCTAAGTCCTCGGCGATCAAACAAATCGCATCAGGTAGATTTGGCGTTACGGCAAACTATATAGCGAATGCACAACAGCTTCAGATCAAGATTGCACAAGGAGCCAAACCTGGAGAAGGCGGAGAGCTTCCAGGAAGGAAAGTGGATGAAAAAATTGCTTCAATCAGATATTCAACGCCTGGGGTAGGCTTAATAAGCCCACCGCCACATCACGATATCTATTCAATTGAAGACTTGGCACAACTAATTTTTGACCTAAAAAATGGAAACCCATCTGCAGACATCAGCGTTAAGCTTGTTTCAGAGAGTGGAGTTGGAACAATTGCAGCTGGCGTGACAAAGGCACATGCGGACCATATCGTAATCTCTGGCGATGTGGGAGGAACAGGCGCATCACCACTGACCAGTATTAAAAATGCTGGAATGCCCTGGGAGTTAGGACTTGCTGAAGTTCACCAAACATTGATTATGAATGACCTAAGGAGCAGAGTCACACTGCAGACCGATGGCGGCCTGAAAACAGGTAGAGATGTGATCATTGCTGCATTGCTTGGGGCTGAAGAGTTTGGGTTTTCAACAGCACCATTGATTTCTCTAGGTTGTATCATGATGAGAAAGTGTCATCTCAATACATGTCCAGTTGGAATTGCTACTCAAAATAAAATACTGAGACAAAAGTTCACAGGACAACCAGAGCACGTCATTAATTACCTATTTTTGGTTGCCGAAGAAGCAAGAGGAATCATGGCAAGGCTTGGTATAGAGTCGATCGATGATCTTGTGGGAAGGACAGATCTCTTATCAACCGAGAAAGTAGAGCAGCATTGGAAATCAAGCCAACTGGATTTGAGCCCACTTTTAGTGAACGCTGATGAAATCAGAAGCAATGTTGAGATAAGAAAAACAATTGAACAGGTTCATGATATTGATTCAGTGATAGACCATGAGCTGATAAAGAACTGTAAAGAGGCCATTAACAAAAAAGATGCGGTTGAGCATGACCATAAGATAACGAATCTTAATAGAGCAACAGGCGCAATGTTAAGTCATGAAATTGCAAAGGTTTGGGGAGATGAAGGACTGCCTGAAGACACTATTCAAATTAACTTTTCTGGTTCTGCTGGCCAAAGTTTTGGAACTTTTCTTTCAAAAGGTGTGACGTTCAACTTATCTGGTGATGCCAATGATTATGTTGGAAAAAGCCTTTCAGGAGGCAAAATCATTGTTCGTCCTCCAGAGAATTCAGCCTTTAAATCTGAGGAGAATATTCTGATCGGTAATGTTGCACTTTATGGTGCCACCTCAGGCTTTGGTTTCTTTAGAGGCATTGCTGCAGAGCGCTTCTGTGTGAGAAACAGCGGAGCATGGTCTGTGGTTGAAGGTGTTGGTGATCACGGTTGTGAGTATATGACTGGTGGAAGGGTATTGGTCTTGGGAAACACGGGCGTAAACTTTGGAGCCGGCATGTCAGGAGGAATCGCTTATGTTTTTGACCCAAGGGAAGAGTTTGGCCCCAAATGCAATACTGGCATGGTTGAGCTTGAATCGCTAGAAGACGAAACAAGCATTGCTGAAATACTTAGGCTGCTCGAGCTACATCATGAATATACAGATTCACCTCTGGCCTCGGCGATCATGCAAGATTGGGACAATAGCTTAAAGAAGTTCGTTAAGGTCATGCCAATCGACTACAAACGTGTTATGAACGAAAGAGCAGAACACAATGAAGAGATCGAATCCATCTTTGATGTAGATGATAGAAAGTCCCAAAGGAAGGGTGTGTAGATATGGGCAAGTCAACAGGTTTTATGGAATATCCAAGAAGAAAGACGCCCTGGCGTGATCCAGTCGATAGGTCGTTGGATTATTACGAAATATACACGCCTGCAGAAGAGGAACAGCTGAAAAAACAAGGTGCAAGATGCATGAATTGCGGCGTACCCTTTTGTGAATCAGAGCATGGATGCCCAATTGATAATTTGATTCCAGAGTGGAATGATTTGGTCTATAAAGGCAGATGGAAAGAGGCGTACGAAAGACTTACAAAGACAAATAATTTTCCAGAATTTACAGGAAGGGTTTGCCCAGCACCTTGTGAGGGGGCATGTGTTTTGGGAATCAATGAGCCGGCAGTCACAATTAAAGACATAGAAAACTCAATCATTGATAAAGCTTTTGAAGAGGGTTGGGTCAAAGATTATCAACCAGCTCAATCTACAGGTAGAAAAGTTGCAATCATTGGCTCAGGCCCAGCAGGACTGACCGCAGCAGATCAGCTCAATAAAGCAGGACACTCTGTCACAGTTTTTGAAAGAGAGGACAGGATAGGAGGCCTTCTTGTTTACGGCATTCCAAACATGAAGCTTTCAAAAAGTTTGTTAAACCGAAGAGTCAAACTATTAGAGTCTCAGGGAATTGAATTCAAGACCAACAGCAACATTGGGGCTGATATATCATCCGATGAAATCAGAAAAGCATTCGATGCTGTCTTGATTGCAACAGGTTCAACTATAGCAAGAGATCTAAATATACCTGGAAGAGAGTCTGAGAATATACATTTTGCCATGGATTTTCTGACCCAGAACACTAAGAGCTTATTAAACAGCTCACTGTCAGATGGCAATTACATTGATGCCAAAGATAAAAATGTGATTGTAATTGGAGGCGGTGATACAGGAACAGACTGCATCGCCACGTCAATTCGACATGGATGCAAAAACTTGGTCAATATGGAGATCATGAATAAACCTCCGAAAAGGAGGGGCTCAGACAACCCATGGCCACTTTGGCCAAACATATTGAGAACTGACTATGGACATGAAGAGTCAGAAAAAAGATTTGGGGCTGATCCAAGACGCTTCTCATTAATGAGCAAAGAGTTCTTAAGCAAAGATGGCCATGTTACTGGACTCAAGACAGTTGAGATTGAATGGGCTCAAGAAAAAGATGGCAAAATGAAAATGAAAGAAATCATCAATACTGAAAAAACCTGGGAGGCAGATTTGGTGTTACTTGCCCTAGGTTTTATAGGGCCAGAGCAAGAGATACTGAATGACTTTGGTATAGCTATAAATGAAATTGGTAATATTGAAGCAGCCTATGGAAAATTCAACACCAATATTGATGGAGTCTTCTCTGCTGGTGATGCAAGAAGGGGGCAATCTTTGGTGGTTTGGGCAATGAATGAGGGGCGAGGCGCTGCTCTTGAAATTGATCGATACTTACAAGGTTCAAGCAGGCTTTCGGCACCCATGATTAAACTTGGATCATTGAGAGATTAATTCATAACAAAAATCAAAAATCTCATGTCCCAAATTAACCCCTCTTTTTTCAAATTTTGTGCTTATTCCTCTTCCTGAAAAAGGCTTCTTCGCAAAGTCCTGCCTTTTTGAAAAAAGGCCGTCAATTTGTTCTGCATAGTTCTCCCAGTCTGTAGAGATATTAACCAAACCATTGGGCATTAATTTTTTAGAGATAAGTTGAATGAAATCATCATTGATGATTCTCCTCTTGTGATGCCTTTTCTTCGGCCATGGGTCAGGAAATAGCAAGTTAATCTCATTGATAGAGGCATCCACTATTCCAAATCTCAATACCTCGACTGCATCACCATTAATAATCTTTAGATTCTTTATTTTTCTCTCATCTATTAAGTTCAGACAATGCCCTACACCAGCATCATAGACTTCTATTCCAATGAAATTGGATTGATTATTTTCATTTGCCATTGATGCCAATAATTCTCCATTTCCAAAACCTATATCTATGATCAAAGGGTATTCAGGATCGCCGAGTAGACTAATGGGAATCAGTCCTAAATCTGTTGAATATTGAAGGCCATATTTAGGCATAAGATTGTCTAAGGCAGATTTTTGAGAGGGCGTAATCCTTCCCTTTCGCCTAACAAAGCTTCTGACTGGTCTATGGGTTGAGGAGTTGTTCACGGAGATCAAGAATGGCTTGTTCTTCGATTTGTCTCACTCTCTCTAGGGAAACATTAAATTTCTTTGCAAGCTCTTTGAGCGTCACTTTCTCCTCCGTTAACCATCTGAGTTTCAAGATCTCTCTGCTCCTGTTATCGAGCTTATCCATTGCTTCACTGAGTAACCCCGCATTGTTCTCGAGCCAGTCTTCCTCTTCAATAAGTTTTGACGGATCACTATCGGGTGCTGGCAAGAAGCCGGCCGGACTGACATAAGCATTTTCATCATCTTCTGGCCGATCAAACAATACATCCTTCGAAGCCAATCGCTCTTCCATGGTTTCAACATCTGTTGCCTTTACACCCAAGTCATTGGCTATTAGGCTTTTTTCATCATTTGTTAACCATCCGATTTTCTTCTTTTGATTTCTGAGCTTAAAAAAGAGTTTTCTCTGAGCTTTTGTTGTTGCAACCTTAACGATCTTCCAGTTATCAAATACAAATTCGTGAATCTCAGCCCTTATCCAATGCACAGCATAAGTAACGAGCCTCACTCCTTTATCAGGATCAAATTTTTTAACAGCCTTCATTAACCCGACATTCCCCTCTTGAATGATGTCTGCGAGCGGCAGGCCATATCCGCTGTATGTTCTTGCTATATGAACAACAAAACGCAATTGGGATAGAACCAACTGCCTGGCAGCATCAAGATCGTTATTCTCTTTAAATTTGACGGCAAGAGCATGCTCCTCTTCTTTGGTAAGGACAGGCGCTTGATTGACAATACTAATATATGCCTCTATGCTCCCGATCGGGCCCAAAAGTTGTATTTCATTTTTTATCGCTATATCGCTCATAAATTAAGTCGAAAATAATTTCGAGGGGGTAAATATTAGCACTCTCTGTTTGCGAGTGCTAAAAATATAGGTAAATATTTTAAAAATACTATATATATCAATATATTATAACATTCTATTAGAGGGTATATATAATAATATTCAAGCCAAATCTGCGCAAAAACACATGACAACTTCAAAAAAAGCAAAAAAGGTCAGAATAATCAGCGGAAAGCATAAAGGAGCTTTGTTATCTGTAGATGATGATCTCGTAAAACCTACACCAGATCGCGTTCGTGAAACCTTGTTTAATTGGCTATCTTCTAGCATTCAAGGATCAAGTGTTTTGGAATTATTTGGTGGCAGCGGCTGTCTCAGTGTTGAAAGTGTCTCGAGGGGTTGTAAATCTGCAATTTATATCGATTCTTCAAGCAAGGCCTGTGGCACCTTTAAAGATTCAATGGTTCGATACAGAATCAACAATATAGTTGTTGAGTGTAGAGACTCGCTGGAAATGATTGAAGACAAAAACATACAAAAACCCTTTGATGTTATTTTCCTAGATCCACCTTATGGAAAATACGAACTACTAAAGATCATTGACAAACTATATGACCATTGTTGGGCTGCGAGCTCAACCAAAATATATATTGAGTCTGATGAATGTTTGGATGGATTGTTATCTTCAAAATATGAATTAATTCGGGATTCAAAGGCTGGAAATGTATATTATGGAATCCTTAAACTAACAACCAAAAAAAGCCAAAAATGATAGCTCTTTACCCTGGAACGTTTGATCCGATAACAAATGGCCACTTCGAAATCATCAGAAGAGCCTCAACGATTTTCCAAGTTTTGGTTGTAGGCGTTGCTGTAAGCGATGAAAAAGCCCCTCTCTTTGAACATGAAAAAAGATTGACCATGGTAAATGAAGTTTTGAATGCTTTTAGCAACATAGAAGTTCAACCTTACGATGGGCTGACCATTGAATTTGCAAAAAAGATAGATGCTAGAGTCATAGTAAGAGGACTTAGGTCTCCAGCAGATGGCCAATATGAATTTGAGCTGGCCAGTATGAACAAAAAACTCGCAGATGATATTGAAACTGTTTTTCTTAGTAGCGGTGACCAGCATGCCTTTCTATCATCTTCTTTGATCAGACAAATTGCACAAGAGGGAGGCGATGTTTCGGATTTTGTTCACCCAGTGGTTCACCAGGCCCTGGGTGAGGCATACAAAAAATAAAGAATGATAAAGATTCTTAAGCTGTTATTGATCATAAATCTGGCACTCGTTCCTGGAGAGACCCTCTTTGCAGATAAGATCAAGCAAGCAGGAATTGCAACAGCGCATCCATTGGCAACTATGGCAGGTTATGAAATTCTTGAAAAGGGAGGAAACGCATTTGACGCAGCTGTCACTGTCAGTGCTGTGCTTTCAGTTGTTGAGCCTTACAGTTCAGGATTAGGTGGAGGAGGCTTCTTTCTTTTGCATAGTGCTGAAGAGGGAAGGTCAGTTTTTATCGATGCAAGAGAGAAGGCACCGATGATGGCGGATCGAAATATGTATTTGGATGAAAAAGGAGATGTACTCAGAACCGCTTCCTTGAATGGGCCACTTGCCTCTGGGATACCAGGATTGCCAGCAGCGCTTCATCACGTTACAAATAACCATGGCAGCATGCCTTTATATAAGCTTTTAGAGCCTGCAATTCAACTTGCTCGTGAAGGCTTTCCAGCCTATGAGAGATTGATCACGGCATTAAACGTGGCTGAAAAATCAAGAACTCTTTCTCCTAAATTTAAAGCAGTATTTATGCCAAATGGTAAGCCACCAGAAGTTGGACAGCTGATAAAACAACCGGAGCTAGCAAAGACGTTAGAAATACTTGCATCAAGTGGACATGACGGTTTTTATGACAGCTTCTTTACCCAGACGATGATTAACGAGGCTAGACAGGACGGATCAATTTGGCTCGTCGATGATTTTAAAAACTACTCAGTTGTCGAAAGAGAGCCAATAAAAGTAACTTTTATGGATGCAGTGCTTACCACTGCTCCACCACCATCATCGGGCGGCACAACGATTGCAACCATACTGAACATAATCAGTGAGTTTGACTTTTTTGAAATGGATATTTCTACGAGAATACACTTGGTGGTTGAATCAATGAGAAGGGCCTACAGGGATAGAGCATTCTACTTGGGGGATCCTGATTTTGTAGACGTTCCTGTGAGTAAGCTCATCAGTAAAGATCATGCATCAAAATTGGCTCAGTCTATTGATATGGATGTGGCAACCCCAATTCACAAAGACGATCAGCTGGATGGCAAGCTTGCATGGAATGAGGGCGCGCACACCACTCATTTTTCAATTTTAGATGCAGATGGAAATCGAGCTGCGGTCACTCAAACAATAAATACATGGTTTGGCTCAGGATATATGCTCCCTAGTTCTGGTTTAATTCTTAATAATGAAATGGATGATTTCTCTGCAAAACCTTTTGCTCCAAATCGATACGGACTTGTTCATGGAGAGCAAAATTCAATACAACCGAATAAGCGAATGCTTTCAAGCATGACTCCCACATTTATAGAATCTGAAAGAGGTTTAGCTATTCTAGGAACCCCTGGAGGAGCAAGAATAATCACAATGGTTTTGCTATCAATTCTCGATTATTTTGATGGCGGAGATGCTGAGACGATGACAGCCTCAAAAAGATTTCATCATCAGTTTCTTCCAGACGTAATCAGATATGAAAATGACGCACTCACTGAAGAAACTATTAAGGACCTTGAGTCAAAAGGACATACTCTCCAAGAAATATCGAGCTATGGCAATATGCAAGTTGTTACCTGGGAAAAAGAGACTGGAGCTGTTGACTCATCTTCTGATCCAAGAGGAATTATTGAAGGCTATGATATTGACTTCTATTAGTCAGGTTTGACACTTCTTACAATAGAAGCTATTTCTCCCACCAATGACTCTCTCTTTAATTGGCGCATCGCATTTCTTGCACTCTTCACCTGATCTTCCATATACGAATAGTTTTTGTTTAAAATAACCAATCTGCCTTACCTCATTGTAATAAGTGAAATCTCGGAGAGTGGTGCCACCCATATTGATTGCTTCATTTAAGACGACCTTGATTTCTTTGCCTAATTTTCTATAGCGATCTTTACTGATTCTATTTGAAGATCTAACTGGATTGATTCCACACCTGAAAAGTGACTCGCTTGCATAAATGTTTCCAACACCGACGACGATATTAGAGTTCATGATAAAGCTTTTTACAGGAGCCTTCCTATTTCTGCTCATAATGAACAAATGTTCTCCAAGGTCTTCTTTCTCAAGTGGTTCAATGCCAAGGTTCTTTATCAGTCTATGTTCCTCAGGATTCTCATCCGTCCAAACAACACAACCAAACCTTCGGGGATCATTTAGGCGAATAGTTTTTTTATTCTGAAGCATGAACTCAACATGATCATGTTTGTGATATTTTGTATTTCTATCAAAGACCCCAATGCTGCCAGACATCCCGAGATGGAGTATTAATGTCCCATCATCGCAAGAAACCAAGATGTACTTGCCTCTTCTGTCTATTTTCTTGATATCGGAATGAATTATGTTTTGAATCTTCTTCTCTTCGACAGGCCAGCGTAGATTTCTATTTCTAATTTTCACCCCAGTGATCGAGGTATTCTTTAAGGCAGACTTTAATGCCTTCTTGGTGACCTCAACTTCAGGTAGCTCAGGCATATTTTTGATCTAAGTCAAAAAGAACTTTATTTGATTTTGGCCTCTTTATAGAGGACATGTTTCCTGATTTTAGGATCAAACTTCTTTGTTTCCATTTTATCTGGGTGTTCTTTTTTATTCTTGGTGGTCGTATAGTAATGACCTGTTTTTGCAGATGAAACCAGTTTGATTTTCTCTCTCATTACGCTTTTTCTCCGAAATCTTTGAGGTTTTCAAGCACATGGTCGATTCCATGCTTATCAATCGTCCTTAGGCCTTTTTTAGACAAGCGAAGCTTTACAAATCTGTTTTGACTCTCTACCCAGATTCTGTGCGTATGAAGGTTTGGCAGAAACTTTCTTCTGGTCTTATTATGGGCATGGGATACATTGTTCCCGCTTTTTGTCTTCTTGCCCGTTACTTGACACACTCTTGCCATTTTTGTTTCACCTCGTAGGTACTGATTTATTTTTAATTCAGGACGGCTTTTATACCAATAGCACAGACACTTAGCAAGCTTTTATGGACAATTTTAATTCCAGTTTCGTAACACATATTCTTAAAAAGAATTAAACTAGTGTTATGCAAGATAGCCCCACAAGAAAAATTATTGATTTAAAGGTTCTAGACAAAAGAATTGGCGATACTTTTGAAATGCCTGATTATCAAACCTCAGGATCAGCTGGGATAGATTTACTCGCATGCTTGGATGAACCGCTGGTGATTCAGCCTGGTGAAACTGAGCTCATTCCAAGCGGTATTGCAGTTTATATAAGAGACCCTTCCTTGGCTGCTGTCTTGCTGCCACGCTCTGGTCTTGGGCACAAAAAAGGCCTTGTTCTGGGAAATTTAGTGGGCTTGATTGACTCTGATTATCAAGGACAAGTTTTCATTTCATGCTGGAACAGAGGAAAAGAAAATTGTCTGATTGAGCCTGGGATGAGATTGGCTCAAATGGTTTTTCTGCCGATCAAACAGGTTGGGTTTAATTTGGTGGATTCTTTTGAAGAATCAGATCGTGGAGAAGGCGGATTTGGTCACACAGGCGAAGGCTAATAAAAATCAGGCACCGTACTTTTCTCTATAGTTCTCTATTTTTTCAACATAAGCTTCAAGTTCACTGGGGCTATTTTTTACGAAAGTAAGAATTTGATCCAGGTTGACAATAGAAACGACTGGCACTCCAAGTTCCAATGATACCTCTTGAACTGCTGAAAGATCACCCGCGCCTTTTTCCTGCCTATCGAGAGCTATGAGTATTCCTGAGATTTCAGCGCCTGCATCTATGATCATCTCTGAAGCCTCTTTGATCGCGGTACCAGCGGTGATTACATCATCTACGATGACCACTTTGCCAGACAATGAGGGGCCAACAATTTGTCCGCCCTCCCCATGATCTTTTTTTTCTTTTCTGTTATAAACGAAAGGAACATTCTTCTCATGATTGACAAACAGACTGGACCCTAAGACGGAGACAAGGGGGATTCCTTTATAGGCAGGACCAAAAAGCATATCGTAATTCATATTGCTTTCCTCTAGAGCAGCAGCATAAAAGTCACCAATATTTTTTAGGGCCTTGCCTGTTGAAAAAAGCCCCATATTGAAAAAGTATGGACTGATCCTTCCAGATTTAAGCTCAAACTCCCCAAATTTGAGAGCGCCAATTTGGATCGACATCTGTATAAAATTCTGTTTGTAGTTTTCCATTAACGCTAAACTAAGACTTGTCTTCTGGTAAGCATCTCACAGAATGAACTGATAATGAAGACAAGCATTCAAGTTGGAGAAAAGAGATAAAGATTATTACCCTAAATGTTAATGGCATCAGAGCAGCAAATAAAAAAGGTCTTTTTAATTGGCTGAGCAAACAAAAGGCCGACATCGTTTGTCTTCAGGAGGTCAGGGCGCAACTAGATGATATTCAAGGGGATGAATATTGGCCAGATGGTTACCACTGTTATCACAGTCAAGCAGTTAAGAAGGGTTATAGTGGCGTTGCAATCTTTACGAAAGAAAAGCCAGAAAGTCTGATTGATACATTGGGCTCTAAAGAATTTGACCAAGAGGGCCGCTATATTGAGTGCTCTTATCAAAACTTCAAAATTGCCTCAGCATATTTTCCCTCTGGCTCTTCCGGCGATATAAGACAGGAAGCTAAATATCGCTTTTTAGAACTCTTTGAAAAAAGAATAGCTGAGTACAATAAGTCAAAAACCGGATTTATATTCTGCGGAGACATAAATATTGTTCATAAGGAGATTGATATTAAAAACTGGAAGTCGAACCAAAAAAATTCTGGTTGTTTGCCAGAAGAAAGGGCTTGGCTTGATAAAATTATTAACGAGTATGCATTCACTGATGCGTTCAGATCAATAGATACTGAGCCAGAGAAATATACTTGGTGGTCTAACAGGGGGAATGCATATAATAACAATGTGGGCTGGAGGATTGACTATCAGTTTTACAATAATTTTTTTCCTAAAGTTCCATTTAAAGTATCAATTTATAAAAAAGAAAGATTCTCGGATCATGCGCCATTGATTATTGATTATGAGTAGAGCGCTTTCAGAATTTAATGAAAAAGGGCTAGGCATCTACACCAGCTCCGAGTCCATTAGAATGGTTTTTTTGGGATTTTCAGCAGGCCTACCCCACCCGCTTTTATTTGCAACACTCACGCTTTGGTTGGCATCAGCAGAGGTCAAGATTTCTGAGATCACAATGTTTGGTTGGGTTGGAATTATTTACGCCATTAAATTTTTATGGGCACCCATGCTTGATCGATTAAAAATCCCTGGGCTTACAAGCTTAATTGGGCAGAGAAGATCATGGATGCTTCTCACCCAAGTAAGTATCTTAATAGGTCTTATCTATATGTCCTTTCTAAAGCCAGAGAATGACCTCATTATTTTGGCTTATTTGTCGATACTCGTTGCTTTTGCATCAGCGTCTCAGGATGTTGCAATTGATGCGTATAGAATTGAAATTGCTGAAAGTAAATTTCAAGCAGTTCTAGGCGCTAGTTATCAGTTGGGATATAGAATATCGGCACTGACTTCTGGCGCAGGAGCACTATACCTGGCTAGTTTTTATGATTGGGCTCTGACGTATCAGGCCATGTCAATATTTATGTTGGTTGGGATCATGACGGTGATCCTGATTCCAGAATCAAACAAACCAATAGACAGAAATAATAATTCTGGATGGTTAAAAAAGACTTTGATCGAACCCTTTGCAGAATTTTTTAATAGAAATGGTTATTGGGCGCTCTTTCTTCTTATGTACATCGCAATTTATCGAGTCAGTGATTTAATCATTGGGATAGCTGCAAACCCGTTCTATGCAGATATTGGATTTAATCTTTCTGAGATTGCAACCGTGACAAAAGTATTTGGTTTTACGATAACCATAATAGGCGCATTCATTGGAGGCCTTTCAGTTGCACGCTATGGGATTAGCAAGTTACTGATTATCAGCAGCATCCTGTTGACGGTCACCAATCTATTTTTCTTATTTTTGAATAATGCAGGACCCAGCCTACCCGCTTTGGTCTTGACAATAAGCGCAGATAACTTTGCATTGGGATTCTCAGGCACTGTTTTTATAGCTTTCTTATCAAGCCTAACAAGCAGGTACTTCACTGCCAGCCAATATGCACTATTTACATCTGTAATGTTTTTGCCCGGCATTACTCTAAGCGGATTTTCTGGCCTGATCATTGAGAGCAGCGGATGGTCCACTCTCTTTATTTATTCAGCATTGTTGGGCATACCTTCCATTGCCTGCTCTTTTCTAATCGTCAAAAAAGGATGGAAGGAACAATAGTTAGCCTTTAAAGATGAATGAATTCTCCGTTATGAATTGAGCAAGAGACATGGGTTTTTCGCCCATAAGATTATTATATGTATCTGTTTTTTCCTCAATGCCACCCTCAGCAATTCCTTTGAATAAGTCAATGACTGCATCTAGATGCCATTGATTCGTTAAAAATTGACCCAATGTTTCTTTATAAGCAGCCAAAGGAACATCTACATAATCTACTTGCATGCCAAGCACCTGGCTAAAGACATCGGCAACCTCATAGAATGATAAAATCTCAGGCCCTGTTATTTCATGGTTCATCGATTCGTGACCATCTTCAGAAAGAACTTTTGCCAAAACTTTTCCCACATCAGTTGTATCGATCATTCCAGTCTTTCCCTCACCCATAGGAAGAAAGATTTTGCCCTGTTCTTTTATTGTTCCAGCTGATGCAAGCAAGTTTTGCATATAAAAATTTGGCTTAACCATAGTCCAGCTCAAACCAGACTGTTTTATGTATTCTTCCGATTCAAGATGTAACTTTGGAATGGGGCTCGTTGCATCAGGCGTTGCTTCAATCGAAGACATTTTTACGATTCTCTTGGCGCCAGATTGTTTAGCAGAGTCAACAAGTTGTTTTTCTAATTCGAGCTGACCTTCTGAATTTGGAAGTAATATTAGCACTGTCTCAACTCCATCCATTGATTGATCAACGGCTTCCACATTTTCAATTGATCCGATGATTACATCTGCACCTAAAGATTCTAGTTCTTGTTTCTTTTCTTCGTTCCTTATCAACACTCTGAATTTTTCACCCCTATCACTGAGCGATTTTGCAGTAGCAGAGCCAGTTTTCCCAGTAGCGCCTGTGACTAGTATCATTTCTTATTCTCCAAATTAAGTTTTGTTAAATAGAGGTCATGAAAATATGCGACCCCTGTTTCATATTTTTTACTAAGTGGTCCTTCATTATATATACCTGCCTGAAGATTTTGCTGTATTTCTGGTATCAACTTCTGATCTTCCAGGCTCACTTCTAGTTGATATTTTCCTTCCTTATTTTCAAAATCCTCCTCACTCACATCAGATGGACGAAAAAGGTTATAGATGACCCTGCACCATTTGGGTTTCAATGGCTCTATTCTTTGGAAGACAATACCTCTTCCATATACATTGAATATAAAATTTGGAAAGTGCCAACCGAAGCTTCCAGGTTGATCACTATTAGCTCTTTCGGGTACAGAGTGAACACTATATTCATTCTTGTTTTCCAGCTTGTATTCTTGCCAAATAACATCACGATTCAGTTGAGGATGAACAAGCGGGATGTGGTATCCCTCTTGATAGTTATCTACATATGTCTTCCAGTTCGCATGTACATCAAACCTTAGTTCATTGTGAAGAATTAAATCATCATCAAAGTAACTGTTAACAATTTTTTCAAAGCCACCAAACCACTCAGATAAGGATTTACAGTCTTTGTTTAGGTTTACAAATACTAGACCAAAATGTTCTTCTACTGAAAGGTTGAAGAGTGAATGCCTGTCTTTTTCAAAATCATCATTGGCATAGAATTTAGGAGTGTCCATCAGTTTTCCATTGAGATCATATTTCCAGCCATGATAAGGACATATCATGTGCTTGCAGACACCACTCTTGTTAGAAATTACTTTGGCTGCTCTGTGTCTACAGACGTTATGAAATGCTTTAAGAGAATTTGAATCCTCTCTGAGGACAATAATCGGATAGCCTATTATATCAGTGGTTATATATGACCCAATGCTGGTTAATTGCTCAGATCTGCCAACCCAGAGCCATTCTTTTTTGAAAATGTTGTCAGACTCCCGATTGAAAACAGATGACGAGTGATAGAAGTCAGATGGTAACGTTTTTGTCCTGGACATAAAAATGATTTAAATCGATATTATGATTTGTAATTATATTAAATAAAATCAGATTAAGGACCACCTATTAAATTAGAAAATAAAGTAGCATTGATTACAGGGGCTTCGTCAGGGATCGGGGCAGGAGTAGCAACCGCATTTGCAAAAGAAGGCGCCCAAGTAGTTATAAACTATCCAAATGAGCAAGAAGAAGAAAATGCACAGAGTGTTTTAAATGAGATAACTGAGTATTCAGGTTCATCTACTAAGATAAAAGCAGATGTTTCTGATTCAGGACAAGTATCAAAGATGATCGACACTGTGAGTGATCAATACAAAAGAATAGATATCCTCGTTAATAATGCTGGCATTGCTACAAGTGCTCCAATACATGAAATGACAGACGAAATGTGGAATGAACTGATTTCAATTCATCTTAATGGAACATTCTATGTAACTAGAGAGTGTTTGAGGATAATGTATCAACAAGAATATGGCAGGATAATAAATACAGCGTCGCAACTGGCATATAAAGGAAGCCCGGGATTTGCACATTATACTGCAGCAAAAGGTGCAATCATCTCGTTTACTAGATCCTTATCGCTTGAGATTGGCTCAAAAAATATAAGAGCCAATTGTGTTGCCCCTGGCGCTACCATGACGAGGATGCTCTCAGAAGTTCCAACAGAGATTCTAGATGGAATAAAGGCCACTATTCCAAAAGGAACAATTGCAAACATTGAAGAAATAGTTCCAACATATGTTTTTTTAGCATCAAATGATGGCGATCATTTTGTAGGACAGACAATCAGTCCAAATGGCGGTGACCACTTCTTATAGAACATAATATTTTGCAATAATGTTCTAGAACTGTATTATCGAATATAATGAATCTTTAGAAAGAATTATATATACATATGTATGTTAAATGAAAATAAATAGTAACCAAGTTACCCCTGAATACCTAGAAACACTGAAACCCAAAGACAAAGTATATTTTGTAACCTTTGATGACATTAAAGGCTTCAGAATTAAGGTAAACCCATCAGGTCGGATATGTTATTTAACTTATGCTCGTATTAAAGGCGGTGGGAAAACAAGAACAATAACTCATGGCACTATAGATATGTTGTCACTACCTGTAGCTATTGATTTACACATTCAAACTATTGATCTCTTGAATAAAGGAATTGACCCAAACCACCTCAAAAAAACAAAAAAAGAGCAGTTTTATAATTCGGTTAAGTTCGTCGATATTGCCAATGAATATATCACAAGAAAGAAAATATCTGGCGAACACTCTGTTCAACATTCTGAACATAACCTTAAATATTTATTATCAAATAAACTAAAATCTTTTCATCAAGAAACGTTGGAGTCCATTACTGTAGAGAAATTAGAAATATGGTTTAGAAATAACAAGCATACACCAGCTGCGTCCAAAAATGCCTTGATGTTGTTATCAAAAATATTCAAATATGCAACAAATTCAGGTTTTTACCACTTACAAAATAATCCAGTTAACGAATTAAAAGATTCTATATTTATAAGCGGTCAGAAAACGTCTAAAAAACAATTAGATATAACCAATGAGTATTCAGAATATCTTTATAATCTATGTGATCCAATGAACGAATATTGTTTAAATCCGATAACTAGAAACATCATATTTATGATGACAATTACAGGATTAAAGAAAAACGATATTTTAAATTTAAAAAAGACTCAGATTACTGAAAATAGCCATATAAATATAAAAAGAAGGAATAATTTCATTCAAATAGTCCCAATTACAAATGACATACAGTCATTATTAAATCATACAAGTGAATATCTAAATATGAGATCTCCGGGGTATACAAGTGACTATGTTTTTTATAATCCAAAAACTAAGAGGCCAATAAAAAACCTTCGTAAGTCCTTAATAAAAATATCATCATCATTTGATTGGAATATTTACCCCGAATCTATCAGAAAAAGTTTTGCAAATATATGTGATCAAGTCTCAATGCCCAGGAAACATTACTATCAACTTTTAGGAATTAGGGAAAGTTATGTACCGCATACAGACGGGACGCTAGAACATGAACAAATAAATAACCTTAGACATTCATTATCAGCTGCTCAGGACGTTATTAACAAGAAGTGTCCTCTGATTGTGCCTGGTAAATATAATAGGATATCAGACCTAATATATTCGTAATATATGTATGCTATAATTAAAAAAATATATGTAGACGATATATATATATGATATATATAGAATATATATTAGAACATAATATTAATATATTACTACCGATCTAATTGATTCTCCACTATGCATCAAATGGAATGCTTCATTTATTTCCTCTAAAGGCATCGTGTGTGTGATCATATCATCTATATTTATCTTTCCATCCATATACCAATCAACAATAGTGGGCACATCTGTTCTACCTCTGGCTCCTCCAAATGCTGAGCCTCTCCAAACTCGACCAGTCACCAATTGAAAAGGTCTCGTTGATATTTCTTGGCCTGCCCCAGCCACGCCAATGATTACAGATTCTCCCCATCCTTTATGACAACACTCTAGCGCTTGTCTCATTGTGTCAGTATTACCTATACATTCAAATGAGTAGTCCGCCCCACCATTTGTTACATCAATTATGGCTTCTACAACATCATCTAATTTTGTTGGATTCAGAAAGTCAGTCATTCCAAATTTTGTAGCAAGTGGTACTTTAGCTTCGTTAATATCAACACCTACTATTTTGTTTGCGCCAGCCATCTTTGCTCCTTGAATGACATTAAGGCCGATACCACCTAGTCCGAAAACTACAACATTAGAACCTGGCTCGACTTTTGCATCATAGAATACTGCACCTATACCTGTAGTCACACCGCATCCTATGTAGCATATTTTGTCAAATGGAGCGTCTTCTCTTACTTTTGCAACTGCAATCTCAGGCATAACAGTATATTCAGAGAATGTTGAGCAACCCATATAATGATATACAGGCTTTCCATTTAGTGAAAATCGTGATGTCCCATTTGGCATCAGTCCTTGACCTTGGGTTTCTCTTATTGCCTGACATAAGTTTGTTTTTGGGTTTAAACAGAAGTCACACTCCCTGCATTCAGGGGTATAGAGGGGTATTACATGATCACCTTCTTTGACTGAAGTTACATTTTTACCTGTTTCTACGACAATTCCAGCACCCTCATGACCTAGCACTGATGGGAATATTCCCTCTGGATCATCACCAGATAGGGTGTAAGCATCTGTATGACATACACCTGTTGCTTTTACTTGTACTAGGACTTCATTATCTGCAGGTCCCTCTAGATCTAACTCTTCGATTACTAAATCTTTACCGGCTTCTACTGCCACAGCTGCTTTTGTTTTCATTTTCACTCCTTAGAATATCTATGACTAGAATATCAATTATCAATCTTATATCAAACAATCGAAGTGATTAGATTATTTGCAAATCGAATGCTAATGTAGTTTAAAATTATTATCAGATATGCATAGATCCTTTAGACAGGTCATAGAATTACTCGATTCACAAGGTAAGCT
>Ga0208127_1000496_pt1 | contig 20226 bp, 19 predicted proteins | sample ETNtaG_6_FD_185751 | JGI IMG/M metagenome (GOLD analysis project Ga0208127, IMG submission 185751) | Marine microbial and viral communities from oxygen minimum zone, Eastern Pacific Ocean - ETNP201306SV45 (SPAdes) (version 2) | ecosystem: Environmental > Aquatic > Marine > Oceanic ... | reverse complement strand
CGAGTAACGCGAATCCAAGTAGAACGGCAGATAAAACGCTTAATCGTTTACTCATGAATCCCTCTCAATGAACCCCGAAGGGTCCCTATCCAATAGAAACATCCATGAAGTTTCCTGAAATCAGAAAACTTCATGAATAGATTGCCTACCTTACACACCTTGCAGGGATCGCGCGCTAGTCGCGGGAAGTTATATGAAATCTTTTTCTTTATGTAGAAGTCAGCTAGATTTCGCTGGTTGCAGTCACAGTGGTAACAATGCCGCCGCGTATCTGTTGTTCAAGGACAACAGATACAGGTACTTCTACTGATCTTGCAAGATGATTGGCTATTTCAGGTGCTAAATGTTCAGCAAAAATGCCTTTTCCTTCGAAAGTGCGCAGAAAGAGTTTTAGCGATTTTGTTTCAATGCACTTTGATTTAGGAGAGTAACTGATGTTGATGGTGTAAAAGTCTGGTTGGTTAGTTACTGGGCATACCGCAGTCAATTCAGAAGAACGAAAGTTAATTAATTCAACTGAGCCTTCTGTAGGAAAAGTATCAATCTGGGTGCTGGGTTCTGAATCCGGCTTCCCAAGTACTGGTTCTTGATTGTTGTCTTCCATCACTTTGGAATTAGATCTAGCTCAACTATTGCGACCCAAATTGGGTTTCCGTCCGTGGTTAGCCTTTTTGCGTCGCGCGTTGGCTCTTTTCTTTGACGTTCGCTTTGACATACTTAAAGATGCTAACGCCTTAATTGTAGATCTCAGTCTTTTTTTCCTTGTTTCTGCTGTCTAGGGCTCCTAGTCCCGTAGCCTTACGTTTCGGGAATAACAAATCACTCCAGACAGGAGCGGAAGTGGAAAGATTTGGATTCGTAGGTTTACCCAATGCGGGAAAGTCTTCTTTATACAATGCGCTAGCAGGTGGCGGAGCGTTAGCGGCTCCGTACGCATTTGCGACAACGGATCCAAATATTGGAGTAGCGAAGGTTCCGGATGATCGTCTAGACCAGCTCGCGGAAATGAGCAACTCCGCAAAAGTAATTCCTGCGAGTGTTCAATTTGCTGACATTGGAGGACTAGTTGAAGGAGCAGCTTCAGGAGAAGGGCTCGGAAATAAATTCCTTGCCGGCATCCGTGAAGTGGATGCAATCGTATTCGTTCTTAGAGCTTTTGAAGATGCAGATGTTCCAGGGCCAACAGATCCGTTAGAGCATCTTCGAATTGTTGAAGTGGAACTTGCCCTTGCAGATTTAGAGACAGTCGAGCGACAGTTAGAAAAACATAGAAAGTCAATGAAGAGCGACAAAACATTGGGAGCAATGGTTTCTTTGTTGGAAAAGACTGAAGAAGCTCTTTCTGAAGGCGTTCCTATACACAGAACTGGTCTTACAAGCGATGAACGCAGAGAATTGCAGCCATTCTTTTTACTTACCAATAAACCGGCGTTAGCAATAGTGAATCTCGATGAAAACCAAATAGCAGAACCTGAAGATGTACTAAAACCGATCCAGGATGAATTTCATGACTCGGTTGATGTGATCGGCATGTGTATTCAGCTAGAAGCTGAAGCAGCCCTATTGCCCAAAGATCAAAGAGAAGAGTTATTAGAAGGTTTGGGTTTAGGTCAAGGAGCGTTGCCGCGTTTCGTGAGGTCGGCATACCATCAACTCGGTCTTCGGACGTTCTTCACTACTGGTGAAAAAGAAACACGTGCATGGACATTTAGGTCAGGCTCTTCAGCTCCGGAATGTGCCGGGCGAATCCATACAGACTTTGAACGTGGATTTATTCGGGCTGAAACGATTCATTGGGACCAGCTGCTCGAATTTGGATCCTATGTGAAAGCTCGAGAAGCAGGGGCAGTTCGATCAGAAGGAAAAGATTACTGTCCGTTAGATGGAGATGTTTTAGAGTTCAGATTCAATGTCTGATCTACAATCTAAGTTATGCCTTGGTTACTGTTCGATGAAAAAGTTCTTAGCTCTATAGCAGCAACTCAAAACCAGGTTTCTTTAAATGGAACAATTCATGAGGAGAGCAAATTTGAAGGGACTGAATTAGTTATGTTCGCAAAGTTTGTGCATACCTTCGGAAGTATTGAGCCGTTAGATGCGATTTTTCTTGATGAACATTTCACAATATTGAAGATAAAAACCCTTGGCTCTTCTCAAATAAAATTCTCACCATTGAAAGCCAAAGCTGTTATCAAAACAAATAAGGGAAACGCTTGTCGATGGAATATTGACGTAGGAGATTCCCTAGAGGTTCGTCTATGACAGGAACACTTGTCCTTGTGGCCACTCCAATTGGCAACTTATCTGATATGTCAACGCGAGCAATAGAAACACTTCAAAGTTCAGATTTAGTTGCTTGCGAGGATACTCGTCGCACAGGGCTCCTTCTTCAACACTTCGGCATTACCGGGAAGAGGATGTTGCGTGTAGATGCCCACACTGAAGAAAAATCTTCTCAGGAAATCATTAACTGTCTTTTAGAAGGATCCACAGTCGCCATGGTCACTGATGCTGGCATGCCAAGCATCTCTGATCCCGGCGAAAGGCTCGTAAGGAAAGTGATTGAATCTGGACACCGAGTGACAGTCATTCCGGGTCCTAGCGCACCAATTTCAGCGTTGGTAGTTAGCGGTTTTTCTACTCAGCGATGGTGCATGGAAGGTTTTCTCCCGAGAAAAGGAGAAAGCAGGCTCAAGCGACTTAAAGAAATAGCAGAAGAAGAACGAACTGTCGTTTTGTTTGAATCTCCACATCGTCTCGCAGCGACTTTGAAAGACTTACTTGAAGAATGTGGTGCCACTCGACAAGTAGCAGTAGTTAGAGAATTAACCAAGGTCCATGAAGAGATCTTCAGAGGCTCTTTAGAAGAGTCTTTAAAATGGGCAGAAAAAAGTATCAAAGGTGAAATTGTGATTGTGCTTGAAGCAGGCACAATCACTTCAGAAATTGATGATGAACGGTTAGAAACTGTTCTTAAAGAAATACTTGCAGGTGGAGTATCCACTAAAGACGCAGCAGAAGAAGCATCTCGGAGACTGAACGTGAGTCGCCGCCGCGCTTATTCAACTGCTCTGGACTTAAGAGCGGAGTAGTCTCAAGATTATGGATAATTCGAATACGCCAATCCTTGTAGCAGTAGCGTGGCCTTACGCTTCTGGGTCGCGTCATTTAGGTCATCTCGCCGGCGCGTATCTTCCTGCAGACGTGTTTGCTCGGTATCAACGCTTAAGAGGCAATCGTGTATTGATGGTTAGCGGATCAGATGTCCACGGAACTCCTATCACAGTTAGAGCAGACGCAGAAGGAGTAACCCCTGCAGAAATAGCGGATAGATACCATGCAGAGTTTGTAGGTGAATGGGAAAAACTTGATATCAGCTGGGATTGTTATACATCAACGGGGACAAATAATCATAAAGAAGTTGTTCAAGACCTATTTATGAATCTTCTTAACAAAGGACATATAGATAAACGGGAAAGTGAACAGTACTTTGATCAAGAGGTGAACAGGTTCTTACCTGATCGTTACATAGAAGGGGCTTGCCCGTATTGCGAATATCTTGAAGCCCGGGGAGATCAATGTGAAAATTGTGGTCGAACTCTCGATCCACAAGAGTTAGTGAATCCCCGTTCAAAAATTTCTGGCTCCGTGCCGGAACTACGTTCAACAGAGCATTTCTATTTACGTCTCTCAGACTTCCAAGACTCTTTAGATTCATGGCTTTCAACAAGGGAGGGCTGGAGAAAACATGTCCTCAATTTCTCTAAAGGTTGGATCGAAGAAGGGCTTCAGGACCGTGCAATCACTCGAGACTTAGATTGGGGCATAGAGATCCCAGTTGATGACTTAGGTGACGGGAAACGCATTTACGTATGGTTCGAAGCGGTAATTGGGTATTTATCCGCAGCTAAAGAATGGGCAACGTCACAAAAAGACCCAGAAGCATGGAAAGAGTGGTGGGAAAACCAAGAAGCAAGAAGTTTCTATTTCATCGGTAAAGACAACATACCCTTCCACACCATCATCTGGCCAGGCATGCTCATCGGCGCTGGTGGACTCAACCTCCCCACAGATGTTCCAGCAAATCAATACGTGACTTTCAAAGGTGGGAAAGCCTCAGCCAGTCGAGGAGTTGGCTTAACCATAGGGGAGGGCTTAGATCTATTTGAACCTGATGCTCTTCGTTATGCATTAGCTGCGAACCTTCCAGAACAAAGCGATACCGATATCTCAATAGAAGAGATTGAGCGAAGAATAAATGAAGAACTCGTCGCGACCTGGGGCAACTTAGTTAACCGAGTTCTCTCCATGATCAATAAAAATTGCGAAGGTCAGGCTCCGGAATCGGGCGAGAGAAACGATTTAGATCAAAAAGTTTTATCTGAAGTAGACGCAACGCTTATAAAAACTGCAGAACACTTAGAGAAAGTTGAAATAAGATCAGCGCTTCGGGCAGCTATGGACGGAGCCGGAGCCATAAATGCTTATTTAAACGCTACAGAACCTTGGAAAGTCGCCAAGGAAGATCTTGAAAGAGCAAAAACAATTCTTAGTACCGCTCTTGAAGCAATTAATGGAATACGAGTTGCATTTGCCCCATACCTTCCTTTTTCTACAAAAATTCTTGAAGAAATCTTGGGTCCTGTTGTCAGTTGGGAAAGAAATCAAGTGCCTCCGGGAACGCCGATTCCAAGACCTACACCTTTGTTCGCAAAAATTGAAACACCAAGTGAATAAAGAATGACTGATATTCAATGGTTCGACAATCATTGCCACCTCGGCGAGGATGCAGAGACTGTTGTGAACCGCGCTGAACTCGCCGGAGTCGTAAAACTCATCACTGTAGGAACGGATATTTCTGAAAGCGAAGCAGCAATAAAGATTGCTGAGAACTTTGAAAATGTGTGGGCCACCGCAGGAGTTCACCCACATGAAGCAATACATGGAACTCACGGACTCGCAGAGCTCTTGAAATCACCGAAAGTAGTCGCAGTAGGGGAAGCTGGACTTGATTTTTATTACGATCATTCACCGCGAAATGCTCAAATGGAAGTTTTCAAAGAACAAATTTGCTTAGCTAATGAAAAATCAATGCCGTTAGTAATACACACTCGAGAGGCATGGGAAGAAACCTTCTCTCTTTTAGATGATGAAGGAATCCCAGATCACACGGTATTTCACTGCTTTACAGGCGGGGTTGAAGAAATGAGGGCCTGTGTATCACGTTCTGCGCTGGTTTCCATTAGTGGAATTGCTACTTTCCCAACCGCACAGGAAATACGTGAAGCTATAGCGGAATGCCCAATGCAGCATTTACTAGTCGAAACAGACTCTCCTTACCTTGCGCCTGTTCCTTTAAGAGGTAAAACAAATGAACCAGCGAATTTGATTCATACTGGGCGAGTTATAGCAGAAGTAAAAGGCTTGGCTGAAGAAGAAGTAGCAAGAATAACTACTCAGAATGCGGAAAGATTTTACCGTCTTAGTGAAATCAACTAAAAGTAACTAAATTTCGCGCTAAAAGTGGTCAAGCACGCGCGGGGATTCGTTTCCAATGCTTCAAAAATTCTGTTCGGCTATAGCATTTCAAAAAAAGTTGCTATCAGAGGGGAAAGGGACGGAGCTCTGGAAGCCGAAACCACCATTGAGAGGTGGCGGATAGTAGTGGTGGCAGTAGCCACTATTGCTGCTTTGCCGCTTTTCGTATTAGAAAATCCAAATTCTTTTGGCTCAGCAACCTCCGTTGCGGGCGCTACTGAGACTTCGCTGGCTGCTACAACAGCGAGTGTAAGCGCGCCTGTCGCATCAGAGAATCCTGAATTAGATGATCCAGCACCTATTGCCGAGAACGCATCGTCCAGTCCAGCAGATGAAACCCAAGCTTTACTAATACTCGCCGAAGCAAAAGCGCAAAGAATCTTAGAAAACGCAGTTTCTGCTCGACAACAACAAGAGCTTTCCGTTTTTGAAACAGCAGAAGTTGTTTCAGTTGAACGTGCCGAAGAACTAGTAAACGCAAGGACTGACTATATAGAGTCTCAAGGTTCGGCCTCACCAACCACTCTTCCGCCTTACACTCCTCCAGCACCTAATGGCCCGACAGAGGAGCAATGGTACGCCTTACGTCGATGTGAATCTACAAATAACTACCAAGCGATAAGTCCTAGTGGGACATACCGGGGTGCATATCAATTCAGCCAAGCTACGTGGGATTTCATTTCAGGAATCTCCGCTCATGTTGAAGTGCATCACTTATTTGGAATGGACCCCATCGACGCTGCTCCAGCAGATCAGGACTTGATGGCATTAACTCTTTACAACTATTGGGGTCGAGGCCAGTGGCCTGAATGCGGCCGCTTTTTGCCTTAATTATCAGTTATGACTTTAACTCGGACCGAAGTCCGGGATCTTCTTGATCGATACCAGATAAGCCCTAAGCGTTCTTTAGGTCAGAATTTCGTTGTTGAACCAAACACAGTAAGAAGGATCGCAGAGTTAGCAGAAATTAAACCCGGAGACCGGGTTCTGGAAATAGGACCAGGAATAGGATCACTGACGCTTGCTCTCTTAGATCAAAGTGCTGAACTAACAGCGATCGAAATAGATCAGAAATTAGTAGAAGTGCTAAGAGAAGTTACCGCTGGAAAAAAAATAACAATTCTCCATGAAGACGCGATGTCATTTGATTTTCCAGGGTATTTAAATGAAGGCCCATGGAAACTTGTCGCGAATCTTCCCTATAACATCTCCGTACCATTGATCTGCAACATCCTTGATACAACACCCCAAATTCAAGAAATGTTGGTGATGGTTCAAAGCGAAGTCGCAGACCGCCTTGTATCCACTCCCGGAACAAAAGCTTACGGATTCCCTTCGGTGAAACTTTCTTTCTATGCAGAATCTTCAATAGTTAGTCGTGTTCCTCCATCTGTTTTTCTTCCAAGACCTCGGGTTGACTCAGCGATCGTGAAAATTAAAAGACGTACAGTTATGCGTCATGAAGTAGATAAAGAAATGTTATTTTCTTTAGTTAAAGCAGGGTTCACTCACAGGCGTAAAACATTACGGCGATCATTAGGAGCCATGGTCACTAATGAGGAGTTCATGAGATCCGGTGTAAATCCAAAAGCAAGAGCAGAGCAATTAGGGGTTGAAGAATGGATCATGTTGGCTGAGGAAGTTCAACGATGAAAAAAGAATTTACAGCACCTGCAAAACTCACCCTTTCGTTAAGAATTACTGGGAGAAGACCAGATGGCTACCATTTCATTGACGCGGAAATGGTGAGTTTAGATTTCTCTGATCGAATCTTGATCACACAAGGAGATGGATTAGAGATAAAGGCAGCAGAATCTGGATTTGCTGTAGAGCCAGGACCAGACAACCTTGTTTCACAAGCAATGGAGTTAATTGGAGAAAAAGCATTCATTCGCATCGACAAGAAAATCCCTTCAGGCGCTGGGTTAGGAGGGGGTTCTACCAATGCAGCTGCGGTTCTTAGACAGTTTGGGTTTGACGATCCTGTTCAAGCATCTTCAATAGGGGCAGATGTTGCTTACTGCCTTATTGGCGGAAGAGCGAGAGTCTCCGGAATTGGAGAGGTCATAGAACCTTTACCCTTCCTCGAAAAGACATTCACATTACTTATTCCGCCGATCGGGGTTTCCACTCCAGAGGTTTATAAACACTGGGATGAGATGGGAGGCCCAGCAGGAGAGAACGGTAATGATCTAGAGCCCGCCTTATTGAGTTACATGCCTGAAATGATTCAATACAAAAATCGGCTTGCTGCTATCTCTGGAAAAGAACCTCAACTTGCTGGATCTGGGGGAACCTGGTTTGTAGAAGGAGAATTTTTTAACGAAGATTGTCGAGTGGTAAAAACAGTTCCCTCTAGTCTGCTTGATAACTGATACTCATAGGGAGAAGAAGTGGATACAAACCTAGTAAAAAGTGATTCAAGGCACTTATGCGACGAGTTGCCACCAGTAGGGCCTCTAGCTTTCGGTCTTTGGAGATACACACATACCGACCTAGAACATGCAATTGATTTATTGGAAGCTGCAATTGATCTTGGAATGAATCTTGTTGATAACGCAGACGTTTACGGTCTTGACTGGGGCGGAAGTGGATTTGGAGCATGCGAAGAATTATTAGGCCAGGTATTTTCAAAGCGACCCGAATTGCGTGACCGCGTTGTTTTAGCGACAAAAGGCGGCATACAACCGCCAACACCGTATAACTCCAGCAGTGAATACCTACGAAAAGCTTGCGAAGATTCCCTCCGCCGCATGAACGTTGAGAAAATAGATTTATATCAAGTGCATCGCCCAGACATGTACTCTCACCCAGCAGAAGTCGCTTTTGTCCTCGATGGCCTAGTTGAAGAAGGAAAAGTAACAGCTTTAGGTGTATCAAATCATTCCCCGTCTCAAATAACCGCGCTACAAGAGCACTTAAGGAACCCTCTTGTCGTCGTTCAACCTGAATTCTCAGCGACACATTTAGACCCTCTACGCGATGGAATTTTCGACCTTTGTGCAGAAAAAGATTTGGTTCCTCTGGCCTGGAGTCCATTAGCTGGAGGGAAACTTGCTACAGGGGAGGGAGCACCCACTGAACTCATAGAGGTTCTCGATAATTTAGCGAATAGAGAATCAGTTGATCGCGCGACAATCGCTGTTGCATTTGTGTTAGCTCACCCAACCTCACCGGTGGCGCTATTAGGAACTCAAAGAGTGGAAAGATTGCACGCGCTTGCAGAAGCAACTCGCGTGTCGCTAACCCGCAGTGACGTATATGAAATCATTCAGGCTTCAGAAGGTGTCCCTCTTCCATGACTGAAACAGTTCGATATGGAGTCATTGGCGCTGGACTCATGGGAATTGAACATATTAATAACCTATTGGTACTTCCCGGCGCAGAAATAGCAGCCATTGCGGACCCTGATGAGAATTCGCTTAATACGGCAAAAACATTAGTGAACTCTAAAACAAAGTTCTACAAGAATCATCGGGAATTACTTGAAGAAAGTGTATGTGATGCCTTGATAGTGGCTACTCCGAATATGACCCATACAGAGATCTTGCTTGAAATCGCAGAAACAGGGTTACCAACATTGGTGGAGAAACCATTATGCACCACTGTTGCTGACTGTAAGAGGGTTATTGAAAAAGCAAAAGATCGCTGCAAAATTTGGGTAGGTCTTGAGTACCGCTATATACCGGCAATCGCCGAACTAATACAGAATGTCTCAACCGGGGTAATAGGTCCGATTCGTATGGTCGCAATAAGAGAACACAGATTTCCTTTTCTAGAGAAAGTCGGCAATTGGAATCGGTTTAATGAAAATACGGGAGGAACGCTGGTAGAAAAATGCTGCCATTTTTTTGATTTGATGCGTTTGATCTCTGGCTCTAATCCAGTCCAAGTGTTTGCTTCAGGAAATCAAGACGTGAATCACCTCAACGAAACTTATGATGGCCGGGTTCCAGACATACTTGACAACGCTTACGTAATCGTAGATTTCGAATCAGGAGCACGCGGAATGTTGGACCTCTGCATGTTCGCAGAAGCTTCCCATAACCAAGAAGAAATTTCTGTAGTTGGACCCCTAGGTAAAATTGAGGCCCTTGTTCCAGAATCGGTCATTCGGATGGGAATACGCGGGCAACACCACTTTGGAAACGTAGAAGAGCAATTCGTATCTAATGCAGAGATCCCTTACCTAGGACATCACTACGGTTCCTCCTACTTGGAACATAAAAAGTTTTTTAAGTCAGTCATAGAAGAAACCCCTCCTGAAAGTTCTTTGGAAGACGGATTATGGTCTGTCGCGGTGGGCGTAGCCGCTCATAAGTCAATAGAAGAAGGGCGTCCGGTGAATCTAGAGGAAGTGTTGACAAACTAATGTCAAGTAATCACCCGTTAGAGATCTCATGGTTTGGCGCTCTTTGCGATGACGATTACGAATTTTTAGGCGTACCTAATTCTGAACTTGAAAGCTCGTGGGAGCATTGCAAAAACATTGTATTGACCGCAGAGGAACAAGGGTTTGACAACATACTGCTTCCCTCTGGATACCAACTAGGAATTGATGGGGTGAGTTTTGCCGCAGCGATCGCGACAATAACTAAAAAAATAAGGCTTCTTCTCGCTGTCCGGACAGGAGAGTTCTGGGCGCCACAACTCGCTCGTCAAATAGCAACTATTGACCATATGGCTCACGGCCGTTTAGACATAAATATCATTTCAAGCGATTTACCCGGAGAAACAGTCAGTTCGCCAGAGAGGTATCGCCGCACCACAGAATATATGCAGGTAGTGCGTCAACTCCTTGAAGGAAAGGAAATTGAGCACCAAGGGGAGTTCATAGATCTAAAAATTGGACCCCCACGGGTACGAACTGTTTCGGGACATTGCCCAAACTATTATTTCGGCGGATTTTCCGAAGAAGCAAAAAATGTAGCCGCTGCAGAAGCAGATGTTTTTCTTACATGGCCAGACACCGTCTCCGAAGTTTCAAAAACTGTAGAAGATATGAAACTTCGCGCGTCGGCTGCCGGAAGAGAGTTGAAATACGGTCTTCGAAGTCACGTCATCGTAAGAGAGACAGAAGAAGAAGCGCGTCAAGCCGCACGTCAATTAGTGAGCAAGTTAGAAGAAGAAGTTGGCGAAAAGATACGAAACCGTTCATTAGATGCAAGTTCAAGAGGGGTGGGTCGCCAAATAGAACTTCGCGAGGGCTCTGATGAAGAAGGTTTTGCCGAAAAGGGTCTTTGGACCGGCATTGGAAGAGCTCGTAGCGGGGCAGGAGCAGCAATAGTCGGAGACCCAGATCAAGTCATTGAAAAAATAAGCGAATATCAACAAGCGGGTATAGATGCATTCATTTTCTCTGGATATCCACATATCACGGAGTGCGAAAGGTTTGGACAACTTGTATTGCCCAAACTCGCTCATCAGCCGTTAGCTGAAAACTAACGAACGGAAGTAACTATGAATTTATTTACCGCGTTGACGTTGCGCACGAGTCCTCTTGAGCATCTTGCGATGTTTTTTCTTCCTCATGCGTTTGCGTCTTTTTTTAATTAAAGATCCCATACCGGGCGGTACCGTATCGTGCAAAGAAGCAGAATTTACAAAAATTGAAGAGTAAATTAATAAAACACTCTGTGATTGGTTATTGAAGCGGTACGCTTCAGAGCCAGAATGGCCGGTAGTTCAACTGGCAGAACGCTGGGTTTTGGACCCAGAGGTTGGAGGTTCGATCCCTCCCCGGCCAGCTAGTTGAGGAAGTTGACTCCAAAATCCTTCCTAATTGTGTTTTTCTCTTCAGGATGATCCATGATAAAGCCATGGCTCAACTTGAGATTTTCGATAACGATGTTTCGGTAGAAGAAATAATCCCGGCATTTGATCGAGATGGAGCTGTAATTATCCGTGACATGCTGTCTGATGATGGGCGGCTTCAAATCATCGATGATTTCTCCGATGCTTTAGAAGGCAGCGACCCAGGTTCTAAGAGCGGGATGAAAGAATGGGAACACTTCCATGGTAAAAATACGGTTCGGTTTTGTGGGTTAGCAGCAAGAAGTCGAGCTTTTGTAGATCACGCTTTACTAAATCGGCATTTGATCGAAGTCGCTGATCACTATTTGTTACAGGGCAGTGCTGACTACTGGCTCAACACCGGACAGATCATGGCGGTTGGGTCAGCGGAAGAAGCTCAATATCTGCACAGAGATGAAGATAATTGGCCAGAAGCGATGCGAGAAGAACACGAAATAACCGTTAGCTGCATGTATGCGCTCACAGAATTTACAAAAGAAAACGGTGGAACAGTAGTGATCCCAGGATCACAAAATCTACCCATCGGAGTCATTAGAGGCATGGAAGTTCCGGAAGAAGAAACTGCTTATGCAATAATGCCCGCTGGTAGTGGGATGCTTTACTCCGGGAAAGTAGTTCATGGAGCGGGAGCCAATATCACTAACCAAATGCGATACGGCATGCATGTGAGTTTTGTAGCTGGATGGTTGCGCCCAGAAGAAGCAAGCCCACTAGTGGTAGACCGAGATAAAGCAGCTTCACTACCTCCAAGAGCTAGAGAACTTCTTGGATGGGGATCATATTATTCCGAAGGCGGAGGCCGCACATGGCTAGTTGACTTTGAGGATGCCGGACACTTATTTGATTGAATCAGAAATGCTCCTAGTCTGTAATACACAAGCCACTAGCAAAGGTAAGCGACTTTAAATGGAACTAGTTACCCACAAGAATCTTTATTTAGTTGCTGGCCGAGTAAGTCAGTCTTTGGGTGCAGAAATCGCAGAGCTCATGGGCGAGGAACTTGGTGACCCAAATCTTGAAGATTTCGCCAATGGGGAAATACATTGCAAATTCTCTGAATCTATTCGTGGGAGCGATGTCTTCATTATTCAAACTCACTGCCAAACACCGGACTCTTCCATCAACGATGCAGTAATGGAACAACTCATCATGGTGGACGCAGCGAAACGAGCATCGGCGAAACGAATAACAGTGGTTTGCCCTCACTACGGGTATGGACGTCAAGACAGAAAATCAACTGGAAGAGAACCAATTACAGCAAAATTGGTAGCGAATCTCTTCAAAAGCGCCGGAGCGAGCCGTCTAGTAGGAGTAGATCTTCATTCAGGACAGATTCAGGGATTCTTTGATGGGCCAGTAGACCACCTAACTGCAATGCCCGTTCTTGTTGACCGCCTCAAGGGCTTAGAAGGGGAAATTTCAATAGTTTCGCCAGATGCCGGCCGAGTGAAAGTTGCAGAAAGATATGCGATGCAACTAGGCGCAGATCTCGCAATAGTTCATAAGAGAAGAAGCCATACAGCATTCAATACGGTTGAAGCAAAAGAAGTTGTCGGAGATGTAGAAGGTAAAACCTGTGTAATCGTTGACGACATGATTGACACCGCGGGAACGATATGCGCCGCCGCGGAACAATTAAAAGAAAAAGGTGCAGAGCGAGTAATCGCAGCTACCACACACGGGGTATTCTCAGGTCCTGCAATGGAACGTCTTACAAGTTCAGGAATCGAAAAAGTATTAGTTACCAACACTTTGCCAATGCCAGAAGGATATGACGAAGAGTTAATCGAAGTGCTCTCCATAGCGCCATTGGTCGCAGAAGCTTTAGAAGCAGTCTTCCAAGACTCTTCAGTAAGCGAAATTTTCGGTGGAGATCATCTGTCCTAGGAAAAGACTCAAGAACGGAATACCATAATTTGGTCGCTAGAATCGTTCTTCGGTCTTTATACATCTAGATTAAAGATTGAATACGAACAAAGTTCTAAATTACTAAGAAAGTTTTCCAATGGAAGAGATTGTGCTTGCAGCAGACACCGGTAGAAACTCCGGCACGCGTTCGTCTAAACGCTTACGCATGGATGGAAATATCCCTGGTGTTATTTATGGTTTGGATAAAGAATCAATTCCAGTGTCAGTCAAGTGGCCGGAACTCCGCCTTGCGCTCACCACTGAAGCAGGAGTTAATGCTGTTATCCAACTTGAAGTAGATGGACAGCGTCACATGAGCATCGTCAAAGATATTCAGCGCCACCCGGTAAGGCGGGATGTAATCCATGTAGATTTCTTGCGCATTGACCCGAATCAGAAAGTTACTGTTGACGTTCCAGTTGTGATGATTGGTGATGCTTTACAAGTAACGCAAGCCAACGGAATGGTTGACCAGAATCTCTTCTCCTTAACGGTTGATGCTCCTCCTACCGCAATTCCAAATGAACTTGAAGTAGACATTTCAGCTTTAACCGTTGGAGACTCTGTTCGTGTAGCTGACATCGGCTTGCCAGAAGGCGTGACTACAGATGCGGATCCAGAAGAAACCGTTGCGGTCGGAATGATTACCCGTTCAACATTAGAAGCCATGGCTGCTGAAGAAGCGGCTGCAGCAGAGGGTGAAGAGGGCGAAGAAGGTGAAGCAACAGACGCAGCAGAAGGTTCTGACGATAGTCAAGATACTGCTGAAGACTCAGACGAGTAGTTGCTGATAAATTCCTTCAACCTCAGTTTGGAGAGGTTGTCGTGTTGAAACGTTCATCAAAAAAGAATTCGAGCAATCAGAACACATTCTTAGTTGTTGGATTAGGTAATCCCGGAAAAGAATACGTTGGAACACGACATAATGTAGGCGCTGCAGTAGTGGAGGCTCTAGCAGAAGCGCATAATTGTGTTCTAAGGAAATCAAGAGACCAATCTTTAAGCGCAGAGATATCGCTTGAAGGAAAAAAAGTTCTTTTGGCTTTCCCTCAGACTTTCATGAATAACTCTGGACAAGCCGTTTCTTCAATAATGCGTAGAAACGGAATCAGTAATCCTGAGAATTTGATCGTCGTTCATGATGAAATGGACACTCCTCCTGGTGACTTAAGAATAAAATTTGGTGGGGGATTAGCAGGCCACAATGGTCTGAAATCAATCACAAATCATCTTCATACACAGGATTATTTACGTTTACGTCTCGGAATAGGGAAACCTGCTGATAAAGACTCCGGCGCGAATTACGTATTGAAACGGCCAAGCAAGACGGAACAAGAGATCTTTTCGCAAGCTATCCAGAAGGCAATCGAAGCCATCGAAGCATTGATCCTTGAAGGCAAGGATGCCGCTATGGCTCGATTCAATAATCGTTCGTGATCCTTCGACCGCTTCTCGATCGCCTCAAGGAAGAACGAGCCCTTGAAGGACTTCTCGGAAGAAGACGAGCGACTTTGGCGGTGGCTGAACCAGCCCGCGCCATCGTTTTGGCTTCTTTAATTGAGCAAGCAGAACGTGCCCCTTTTGTTATCGCAGTGCCAACAAATGCGGAAGCTGAACAACTAAGCAATGATTTAAAAAATTTCTTAGACCCCTCAGAAGTAGTTCTTTTCCCGGCTTGGGAAACTCTTCCCTTTGAAAGGATTAGCCCGGCAATAGAAACAATGGGCAAGCGAATCAAAATACTTCACCAGCTCACAGATAGTGGAGATTCTCCCAAAGTCATTGTTGCCTCTGGTAAAGCATTAGTTCAACAAGTTGGACCTGAATCTGAAAAAAACACACCAATTAATTTGAGTTTGAATGATGAAATAGATCAAACATCTCTTATTAAAGATCTTGTCTCCATTGGGTACCGGCGAGAATATCAAGTTGAGCATCGGGGCGAATTCGCGGTTAGAGGTTCAATAGTTGATATATGGCCTTCAACATATGAAACCCCGATTCGACTAGATCTTTGGGGAGACGTAATCGAGAGGTTGACAGAGTTCAGTATTTCAAGCCAACGTTCTACCGCAGAACATGAAGCAGTCAAAATTTTCCCTTGCAGAGAACTTCTTCCCACAGAAGAAATCAGAAAGCAAGCTGAAAGTCTGATTGGTAAAGAACCGTGGGGAAGAGAGCAATGGGAGCGTTTAGCAAATGGAGAAATATTTGATGGTATGGAGTCATGGCTTCCCTGGCTAACCCCAAAAGAAAAAGTTCTTTTTGATTTCATTGGGGATGACGGCCTCGTAGTAGTAGTTGAACCAAGTCGTTTCAAAGACCGGATTTCAGATCTTCGCGCTGAAGAAACCGATCTTGTAACAGCACTAGCAGACACATGGGGAGCTAAACACGACAAATTCCCTAGCTTGCACACAGAGTGGGATCGATTACTTGAAGTCACCAATGCCCCCCAGTGGTCATTAACCGTCACTCCTGAAGGGCCCGAAACTTCAATAGTTCCAGCCCATGGATGGGAACGCACCGGGATAGGGCAAAAGAATATTTTTCAAACTTTGTCAACTTTGCTTGGAGACGAATACCAAGTAGTGATCGTGGCTGACGGAGACGCAACAGCAAATCGACTAGTAGAGAAAATGGCAGATGAAGGAGTAGAGCTTCAACGATCAACCGGGCATCTGGATCCTTCAACCTCCTCAGGGCAAGTAATGGTAGGGACTCTTGAAAAAGGTTTTGTGTTAGCAGATTCTCGGATCGCGGTTATTACAGAAGCCGAAGTTACCGGGCGGAGAAGAACACATAGAAGAGGGCCGAGAAGGAAAGCGGCAGTCCGCATATTTGAAGACCTTCAACCAGGAGACTACGTTGTCCATGAATTTCATGGAGTAGCGCGATTTACAGGTCTCGTAACTCGAACTTTAGGAGGGATAGAACGCGACTATCTTTTATTGGAGTACCGAGGAGATGATCGTCTCTACTTACCGACAGAGCAGATCGACACCATACGCCCTTATACCGGAGGAGATTCCCCCTCGCTTAGTCGAATGGGAGGAACAGACTGGGAAAAATCAAGAGCACGAGTGCGTTCCGCGGTAGCTGAGATCGCTCAAGAACTCGTTCTTCTTTATCAAAAACGCATCACGACCAAAGGTCGTGCGTTCAACCCAGATACGCCATGGCAACAAGAGATGGAACAATCATTCCCGTTTCAGGAAACCCCAGATCAGCTTTCAGCCATAGAAAGCGTGAAAGAAGATATGGAAAACGTTTCTCCAATGGATCGTCTTGTGTGTGGTGATGTCGGTTTTGGAAAAACCGAAATAGCTTTAAGAGCAGTTTTTAAAGCAGTGCAAGACGGCACACAAGCCGCAGTTCTAGTCCCTACGACACTATTAGCGCAGCAGCACGGACAAACATTCGCAGACCGGTTTGCTTCTTATCCGATAAGAGTTGAAGTTTTAAGCCGGTTTCTCACACCTTCCGAATCACGGCGTGTGCTACAAGATCTCGCCGAGGGCTCGGTAGACGTTGTGATTGGAACGCACCGGCTTTTATCCGATGACGTCAAATTCAAAGAACTCGGCCTTTTAGTCGTAGACGAAGAACAACGTTTCGGAGTGACACATAAAGAAAAAATTAAACAAATAAAGAATGACGTAGACGTTCTCACTCTCACAGCAACGCCTATTCCTAGAACTTTGGAGATGTCTCTAACAGGAATAAGAGACTTAAGTTTGCTCAACACCCCTCCTTCTGACCGGCAACCAATACTCACTTATGTCGGTGAATACGATGAAAAAGCTGCAGTTGAAGCGATCCGACGCGAATTGTTACGAGAGGGGCAAGTATTTTTTGTTCACAATAGAGTCGCAGATATTGAACAAGTCGCCCAAGGACTAAAAGAACTTGTACCGGAAGCGCGCATCGCTGTCGCTCATGGGCAGATGGATGAAACAACACTAGAAAACGTGGTTCTTGACTTCTGGGAAGGTTCTTACGATGTCCTGGTTTGTACGACCATTATTGAATCAGGTATCGACATGCCCACAGTTAACACCTTGGTAGTGGACCGCGCTGATCTACTTGGGTTAGGTCAGATGCATCAGTTAAGAGGACGTGTGGGTCGAGCAGGTCAACGCGCTTACGCCTACTTGTTCACTCCAATGGATAAGTCGCTTTCAGAAGAGGCATACGAGCGTTTAAGAACAATCGGGGAAACAACAGAGTTGGGATCCGGCTTCCGGATAGCTATGCGTGATTTAGAAATAAGAGGGGCCGGGAACATATTGGGGACCGGACAAAGCGGACATATCGCAGCAGTTGGCTATGACCTTTATTGTCAGATGGTTACCGAGGCAGTAGCAGAACTCACGGGACGAACACCAGAGAAACCTTTAGAAATACGTGTTGAAGTACCGGTAGATGCACACTTGCCAAAAGACTATGTATCGAGAAACGATCTTCGACTTGAGGCTTATCGTCGTTTAGCGGATGCGGGCATTAAAACAGGGGCAGAAGGCATCGAAGAAATCCAGGCAGAATGGGAAGACCGGTATGGCCCAATTCCAGATCCTGCCGTTGCGTTACTTCAAGTAGGGCGCCTGCGGGCTCTTTGCGCCAGGTTAGGAATTTCAGAGCTAATTGTTTCCAAAGCACCCAATGGAGGCATTTATGGAAAATCGGAATATGTGGCGCGCTGTTCGCCAGTAAGTCTCCCGCTTAGCCGGCAAGCACGTCTGAAGAGACTCCACAAGGACGCAATTTATAAAACAGATCAGAAAGTTCTTCTGCTTCCAGTTTCGTCAAATTCTGATCGAAAACATTCAGACGAACTCGCAGTCAATGTGTTCAAGATGCTTGAAGATCTAGTTCCAATGGTTGATTCTTCAAATTCTCCCATAGCCTCCTAAAGCATGAAGATTATTTTTCGACTGTTATTTCTGCCTGCGGTGCTCCTACTTTCTTCTTGTGGGTCATCAAGCAGTGCAATAGAAGTCGGGCAGGCTTCGTTAGATCGCGAAGAGTTAAATACTTGGATAATTGAGCGCGGTTACAACGGAGAAGCCCCAGCAACATTGGACACGGAGGTTGTGGCAGGGGTAGTTCAACAGTTCATTGAATTTGAAGCGTTGGTTGACCTTTTAGTTGAACATGATGTGGTTCCGTCTCAAGCGGACCTTGAAGAAGCAGAAAGCCAATTGGTAGGCAATGGTTTTGAACCGGACTCTCCAGTTTTGGAACGACTTACTACTTGGCAGGCGGCTTTAAACCTCGCAAACCAATTAGGGCCAGGAGTCGAATCAGCTTATGAAACGTATTCACATTTAGCTGGACATGAGTTATGCACGAGCCACATCCTTGTTTCTTCACGTTCAGAGGCAAACGATTTAATGGGTTCTCTCGCTGACGGTGCTGATTTTTCTGACTTGGCGATCTCTTTCTCCCAGGACCCGGGATCAGGCAGCCAAGGTGGAAATCTTGGTTGTGTAGCCACAGGGGTTTTTGTTCCAGAGTTTGAACGGGCTGTTCTTGGCGCACTCCAGCAACTAGATGTGGTACCGGGAGAAACTCTCGTTGGTCCCGTGCAAAGCCAATTTGGTTTCCACATCATACGAATAGATGAAATAAAGGTAATCACACCCCCAGCGTTCCTTGATGCAGGACAAAAAGCATTACAACAATTAGTTGAATTCGCCACAATGACGCGGGAAGTATCCCTTGATAGCAGATACGGGAGCTGGGATGCTGTCATCGGAAAAGTGGAACCACCATCTGGGCCTATTGATAATTAGAAGATGACTGACCAAAGAACAGAATCCCTCGGGAAATTAGTGGTTCTGATGGATAAGTTACGGTCAGAATGCCCATGGGATGCTAAACAAACACACACCTCGCTACGACCACATCTACTAGAAGAAACTTATGAGGTTCTCGAAGCACTTGATTATCTTGATGAAGAGACAGGAAAAGGCACGGAACACTTAAAAGAAGAACTAGGGGATTTACTACTTCACATAGTCTTCCATTCCCGTATCGCTGAAGACAGAGGACACTTCGACTTAGAAGACGTCGCTAATGAAATAACAGAAAAACTTGTACGCCGACACCCACATGTTTTCCCAACAGAAAACGAGTCAGAAGAAGAAACGAAAGACATGGAGCAAATGGCGTCTACATGGGAAAGCATAAAGAAAAAAGAAAAAAATCGATCTTCAGTATTTGAAGGAATACCCAAAACGTTGCCGGCACTCTCTAGAGCATCAAAAGTGCTTCGTAAGGCATCGGCATTAGGTATAAATCAAATTCCAGTAGAAATTGAACCAAAGGACGAAGAAGCTTTCGGAGAAGTTCTACTTGGATTAGTTGAATGGGCTCGAATAAATGAAATAGATCCGGAAGAAACTTTACGAGTAGCGGTAGAGCGATATGTAGAAAAAGCAAAAGAGTTAGAGTAAAAAACTACTCGAGATCCTCTACTTCTGTTTTGATGCAGATTCGACTCTAAGTGCGCCAAGTAATCAAAAGTAAATGGACTAGTCTTGTTCTAGACCAGTAACACAAGAAATATTTGGGAAACGGAAGAAGAGACAATGACCGAAATCCAGGCGGTAAATGGCCGTCAAGTGCTTGACTCAAGAGGCAACCCGACGGTTGAAGTGGATGTTGTCCTTACATCAGGTGTGACTGGTCGAGCAATTGTTCCTAGTGGCGCCTCAACAGGAAAATTCGAAGCAGTAGAACTCAGAGACGGGACAAATATTTGGCTAGGGAAAGGGGTGCAACAAGCAGTTGACAATGTCAACGGACCTATAGCTAAAGCAGTTATAGGTATGGAGGTAAGCGACCAAAGGCAAATCGATCAAACGATGATTGATCTCGATGGGACCGATAACAAAAGTCAACTAGGGGCGAATGCAATTCTCGGCGTGTCACTTGCAGCAGCGCACGCATCTGCCAGAAACG
>Ga0208127_1000494_pt1 | contig 20302 bp, 16 predicted proteins | sample ETNtaG_6_FD_185751 | JGI IMG/M metagenome (GOLD analysis project Ga0208127, IMG submission 185751) | Marine microbial and viral communities from oxygen minimum zone, Eastern Pacific Ocean - ETNP201306SV45 (SPAdes) (version 2) | ecosystem: Environmental > Aquatic > Marine > Oceanic ... | reverse complement strand
CCTAAATCGTTCAAATGCCCTGTTTTATAGTCCAAAACACGGATATTTCCATTGTATCTGTCCACCCGATCAACTGTTCCTTTGTACGTGACAGGCCCGCTTATGCCTGGAACAGATTGGGTCATGGATAGCTTTTGCTCCAATGCTACAATTTCAATTACATTCCCTGCTTGAATTTCACCTTGCTCTTGAGCAATAATATTTTGAATATTCCGCTTTATAGCTGCCAAAGCAAGTACATTCTTCCCCGAGACACCTTGAGGGTGTTCGCGTTTTACTATTGCGTCAGCCACCTTGTCAACGCGGTTTATCATTTCCATACAATCCAACTGCTTTAGCTGCTTACCCACATAAGGAGCGTAAAGGGTTTCTAGGCATTTGTGAATAAGTGTCCCGTAAGTTTTATGTGATAAAGAGGTTTCAAACTCGTCTTCTTCTCTTAGGCCCAATAAGTATCGCTTATAAAAAGCATATCCATCTTTTACAAATAGGTTTAGCCCTGAGGGGGAAAAACCTGCCTTAGCCAACTCAAGAAGCTTTTCTATCACAGCAGTTGTTTTTGGAACGCTTTTATGATTGCTTGGCGGTGGCACAAAAGGTATTTCTTGGGTGTGTTCTTGCCAGTCGTGCATTTGCGGGCAATCAAATGCCCATTGTCTTATAAACCTGCTGGGCTCGCCCACTTGAATTCCGTCGGTTGTGCCGTTATAAAAAAGCTGAACCTTGGAAGCACGATACATCAGACGATAAAAATGATAGGTAAATATGGCATCTTGTTCGTCTTGAGTAGGCAACCCAAACTTCTTTTTGACTTCATACGGAATCCAAGATGACTGCGCGCTTTGACCTGGTAAAATACCTTCATTAACTCCCGCCATCAATACGTTATCAAAATCAATGGCCCTTGTTTCCAATACGCCCAATATTTGTAAGCCTTCCAAAGGAGCGCCTACAAAATTTAATTTTTGCCCAGCACTCAATTGGCTATAAAGGTTGCGAAGCAATGAAAATGAAAAATCTTGATTTAAACCTGCTATAACTTCTTTAATCTGACTCAGTAATACCATCAGTTTCTCAACAGCAAGACTATATGATTGCCCTATTGCCTGACTTTGCTGCACGTTATAAAAGAGTGGTAATATTTCTAGCATGTCGGCCACCCATTGGTCTGGTGTTCCGTTTGACCTAAATAAGCTATCTACTCTTGAGTGTGACGATTTAGGAACTATGGCTTTTATAAAGCCCGTGTCCAAATAGCTTCTGTGGTCTTTTTTTGCCTTTTCCAGTATTGCATCTAAACTAAAGTCTGAAGAGTTAAATAACGCCTTAGTCTCAGGTAAAGAACAAACACTTTCCACATCCACAAAATAAAAGCCTTTATCGGTTTGGCGAAGTGCCATTTTTAAAAGTGCGTTTACAAATATTGCTGTTGGGTGCTGATTTAGAGGAAAGCCCATCGTAATATTCAACTTATATATTGAGGCGGGAAGCGCATATAACAAAGGCATGAGCAAAGACTCGTCGGCAAGTACTACTGCTGTTTTAGACCAATCCTGCTGATTGTCCATATTGGCTAATAATTTGCCTATTTCTTTCGCCTGCCCAAGCTGTTGCTGTACCTGTATTACTTTTACATTTTTGGGCGCATAAAAATGGTTGTGTGCTTGATTAAAAGGCTGCTGCTTATATTCTGGCCAACTTGAAACATAGCTGCGAATAAAGCTTCCTGCTTGGTGTAGCGGATCGGTCAAAGTTTTCTTATCAATATCCCAAAAGACTTGCGCGCGTTCTTGTGTGAGCAGCTCACGGACAATAAAAATTTCACTAGGACTTAAAGCGTTGAACCCACAAAACACAAATTGAGTGTTTTTATTATGTTGTAAAAACGTCTCTAAAAGTTCGGTGGACATACGATAACACATACCGGAGGTTGTTTGTCCATTTTCCTCAAGGAGACGCATAAATTCTTGATACATTTCTGGAAGGCGTTTCCAAAACGCAGCGTAATCTTGAATAATTTTGTCTTGTGCTTTTCCCCACGCCCTTATTTCGTGTAAAGACGACATATATGAAAAAAACTCCTCTCTATCTACAAGATATTGATCTATAGTATTTAAGTCCTTAAGCAAGGGAGTGGACCACCCCAAAAAAGATTCAAAAGTGTTGGGCTTAGCTTTTTTGTCAATTGTAGTATAATAGCTCTGATAAAGCGCTTGTTGCTGTTCTAAGTCCGTGGCTGGTTTAAGCGTGCTTATCGCCACAACAAAGTCATCAATGCTATAGGACTGAGGAAGAATAAGGGGGCCTTTAAGAGCCGATGTAAGTTCTTTTTGAAGAAACAATTGTGCCCTCCGATTCGGCAAAACGAAGCACATGTTTTCCCAGTTGGGCTGTTGTGCTTTTAACGTTTGCACAACGTTTCCTAAAAAAGAATTCGCCATGCTCTAAAATAAAAAAACGCGGTGAAATCACCGCGTTTTGTTGATGTTATTATATCGTTGTAATTAGTTCACTACTATAAACTCAACACGACGGTTAATCGTGCGTCCTTCTTCTGTGTCGTTACTTGCTTTAGGCATAGATTCGCCAAATGCTTTAGTAGTTAGACGACCCGCATCAATACCAACATTAACCAAGTAATCTTTAATAGAGCTAGCTCGGTTATTAGACAATGGGTTGTTGTAAGATTCTTCACCGGTATTGTCTGCGTGACCTTCAATGCTGATTTTTGCGTCGTTATTAGCTAATAATACTTTAATAACTGTAGAGAGACGTTGAACGTCATTTGAATCGATATTGTACTTTTCAAGGTCGAAATTAATATCGTAATCGGCCAACATAGAAAGTGGGTACTCAGGACAGCCACTGTTAGATGCAGGACCTGCAACTGCTGGACATTTGTCATCCTTGTCTGCAACTCCGTCACCGTCTGCATCTGGGCAACCGTTCATAGCTTTGCTTCCTGCTGCGTTAGGACAAGCGTCATCTGAGTCTTTAATGCCATCGCCGTCTGCGTCTGGGCAACCACTTAAGGCTGCAACACCAGCTACATTAGGACAGGCGTCATCAGAATCTTTAATGCCATCGCCATCTGCGTCTGGGCAGCCATTCAAGGATGCTAAGCCAGCTGTCATAGGACAATCGTCATCGCTGTTTTTTATGCCGTCGCCGTCATCGTCTGGGCATCCGTTAAGACTTTCTAAACCTGGGACTTCAGGACACTCATCAACGCTATCTTTAACTCCGTCTCTGTCCACGTCTCCATCACCAAAAGCAAACGTTAAGCCTGCAAGGTGTTGAAAGTGATGGTCCCCATCAAACCCGTCACCAATCAGGTTGTCAAACTCTCTAGTGTACACTTTGTATGTTGATTTAACTGAAAGTGCAAATGCGTCATTAAACCAGTATTTAAGGCCAACACCGGAGTTTAATGTAAAAAAGTCTTGCTCACTACCTGCAAAAGTTATACCGTTAATGTATCCCAAAGCTAAGCTAAGAGATGGCTCAAGGTTTCCTAAATCAATTATTTCGTTGGCTGAAAGTGTTGTTCCTAAGTCAATAGAGTAATATAAATCTTCCTCGCCTGAATCGAAATCGATATTATTGATTGTCCCGCCCAAGTCTAATGAGAATCCTGAACCCAAATAACGAGAAACATTTAAATATGAAAAGTTTGGAGATAGGCTTATGTTTTCTTTAAATGGGGTGTCTTGGGATAAATCAACAACGTTTGTACCAACTGTTATGCTCCATGGGTTGGCGTCATTTTGTGCTACAACGCTGGTTGTAAAACCTGCTATTAAAAACGCTGCAAATAAATAATTTTTCATGTTTGTAGATTAATAATTTATGCAAAAATACTAAACTTCTTTGAGAATAAGGGTTTTTCCACAGTAAACCAGTAGTTTTTGTTCAACGTTTAGCCCCTGTTCTCTTAAACATAAGGCATATTGCTCAAGTTGATTTACATGGCTGCTGTGGTGTTGGCCTGTCTTAAAATCTAATAACAACACCTTATTCTCTGGTGTAATAACAAATCGGTCGGGGCGCAAAAGTTCTCCGTGTCCAGCAAAAAGGTCGCGCTCTTTGTAAGGTGTGTTGGCGGGGTCGAAATAAACTGCCAATTGTTCGTGACTTAGCATCTCTTTTGTGATTTTAAATAATCGTTCGTATTGCTTTTTTCCTAGCCGTTCTTTTGCTTTAGATTGACTAAGAGCGCGGTCCAAATCTTGTGGAACATCAACAAGCGCCATAACCTCGTGAAGTACGTTGCCAAAAAGCACTTCTGTTGATTGAACAGATCTTTCTGCAACAGCATTTGTGGCTTGTTTTAAATTAAATGTAAAAGGAGTAGAATTTACCATTAATTTTGTTGTTTTGGGGGCTTTCTTCACCCGTTCGCCATAGGCAAACTGTTGGGCTTCTAAATCAGGAATTACTTGAGCAAAAATATCTGACAGTCCTTTAGGCTTAGTGTTTGTGTTCCCTTTTTGCGTAATGATATGAAGCTCTTCTATTGGCCTTGTCATTCCCACATAAAGAGTATTCAATGTATCCATAACAGATTGAGCATAATGGTTTTCATAGATTTGCTTTGCCCCTCCTCCAAGCCTAGAAAGGTTTTGGGATATGGGCAGCAACATTTCTTCAAAGGGTGTATATGCTTCAGGAAGTGGGAACCATGCCAAATTGTTGTTTCCTTCGATCCACTTGCTGTCTGAAAACGGAAGTAAAACAACTGGAAAGGCCAATCCTTTTGCCTTGTGTGTAGTCATAATCTTGACAGCATTTGTGTTTTCTGGTGGACGAACCGTCCAGCTATCCTTGTTTAGCTCCCAATGTGAAATGAGTGCTATAGGTGTACCCTCTCTTTTCCCTTGCCATTTTAATACCTCATCTAAAAAAGCTTGTATGTGTGCGGTAAGGTTTTTTGTTAGGGAAAGTGCCCAAATGGCATATTCTAAAGCGGCATAAATGGGTAGTTGATAAAACGTTGCAAGATCAAACTTTTGTTTTGACAACGATAAAAGCACTTGTCGCAAAGGAAGTTTAAGTTGTTGTGTTGTCCATTCATAAGGGCTGTCCTGTAATAGAGCAAAATGTTCTAAAACGGCATAGCGGTTTATCATGCTTTTAGGCGACACACGTAGTTTTACTAGACTCATTAAAAACTGAACTTCTGGGCTTTGTGCTACGAGCAAAGATTCTGAAGAAGTAATCTGAATTCCTGCTTCTGTTAATGCTTTAGCGATTTGTATGCCTTGTTTGTTTTTCCTGACCAAAACACAAATGTCTTCGGGGCCATATCCCTGCTTTAAACAGTCTTTAACGCATGACAAAACTTGAGCCTGATATGCCGCTATACGTTCTGCGTTGTTTTTACCCTCTACAGTACTAATCGTAACGTAGCCGCCGGCTTTACTATTGGCCTTTTGTTTACACGATTCCGAATAAAGTGTCCGTTGAGAGGGCAAAGGCAAGAATTTGGATGCTTTGGTGAAAAAATCGTTGTTAAAAGATACAATATTGGGGTGGCTTCTATAGTTTTTTGGTAAGTTTTCAACTTCGGGCATTATGGAAAACGGCACTTTTTTATTAGCCAAAGCCATAAACTGTTCCGGATACCCTCCTCTCCATCTGTATATGGATTGCTTTGCGTCACCTACCAAAACCAAAGAGCCTTGGCGTTCGCTGTCTTCCAAAGTATGTGAAAACAACGGATGCAGGTTGGACCACTGCAAAAAAGAGGTGTCTTGGAATTCATCCACAAAAAAATGCCGAAAGCGCACGCCAAGCCGCTCAAATATAAAATGAGTATCTGTTTCTCTAATAGCGTCTGAAATCAATTTGTTAAAAAACCCCAACAGTTGGTTGTTTCGTTCTTCTTGGAGCGCCGATACTCCTTGGCCAATATGCTGCATAAGTGATAGTGGCACCACATTCTTCCGTAGTAGGTTTAACAAAACTAGTTGGCGCCAGTACTTTGTGTAAGTATCCATAAGCGCTGTTAGCTGTTCTCTTATGCTGTTAAATTTGTCTTGCTCTTGAGTTGTAACATTCTTTTTTAAATATGCACCCGTTTCGTAGCTTTTAGATAAAGTGGTGTTTAGCATTTCTTTAGGCCATTCTCCATTTGCCAAAAGCATTAATAGTTTGGGTAAAGAACCATATGGAAAAAGTGACGTTGTAATTTGTAATTCTTGAAATGCCAGAAGTATCTTTTGTGATGCTTCTTTTATTGGGTTCAATATGATTTCTATTTGGTTTTCTAATTTCCGGCTTAAATCAACAAAGGCTTTAATGGGAACGAGTTCCAAGCTTGCCAACGACTGCATGTGATTTTCATTTAAATACATTTGAGCAATCGAGTTTAGCTCTTTTGAAACGTCCCATGATTTCAAGTCATCTGACTTTTGTAAAACATAGTCAACTAAGACTTGTGTTAGTACTTTGTCTTCTCCTGCTTTGCTAAGTACTTGCTCAATCACCTCTAACATAAAAGACTTGCCGTCTAAAGCGACTTCAAAACGCGCATTAATCCCTAAATCGCGTGCAAATGTTCGTATAATCTTGTGTGTAAGCTTGTCTATAGTGGTAACTTGTAGATCTCCAAAGTGATGTAAAATATAGCGATGTGCATTTTTTGATCTTTGATGCAGCTGATCAGCCGTTATTCCGCACATTGATGAAACTTCCAAAAACATGGTGTCCTTTTTGGATCTTTTTTTGTTTGAGGCAAAAGAAGCAAGGTGGAATAAAATACGGGTTTTCATTTCTTGCGCTGCCTTGTTAGTAAAGGTAATGGCAAGCAAATGCCTTAGCTGTTCAGGCCGCCTGCTGTTAAGTAAGCGAAAGAGAAAAGATCGAACAAGGGTGTGGGTCTTTCCTGAGCCTGCCGAAGCATTGTAAATAATAAAGGAGGATGTAGCTGTGCTTGACACGGCAAATGGTATTTATCAGAACTAAATATAGGAATATATGTGTAACTTTGTGTCAAATAAAATATTAGATTATGGCTTTTAAACTTCCTTCTCTTCCATATGCCGCAGACGCGCTGGAACCTCACATTGATGCAAAAACAATGGAAATTCACCACGGAAAACACCACAATGGTTATACCACCAAGCTCAATGCTGCTGTTGAGGGCACAGCACTTGAGGGTAAATCAATTGAAGAACTTTTAGGTGGTCTCGATATGAGTAACGCTGCTGTTCGAAACAATGGTGGGGGTTACTATAACCACTGCTTGTTTTGGGAAATCATGGGCCCTGACTCGGGTGAAATGTCTTCCGAATTAAATAATGCAATAGAAGCCGCCTTTGGCTCTTTTGAGGCTTTTAAAGATGCTTTTTCAAAAGCTGCAGCAACACAGTTTGGCTCGGGATGGGCATGGTTATGTGTGCACAGCGACGGCAAATTAGAGGTTTGCTCAACGCCAAACCAAGACAATCCGCTAATGAAAAGCGTCGCCTGTGGGGGCACTCCCATCCTTGGTTTAGACGTTTGGGAACATGCATATTACCTAAATTACCAAAACAGACGACCAGATTATATTGAAGCGTTCTTTAATGTTGTCAACTGGACTGAAGTAAGTAAACGTTACGCAGCTGGCTAATAGCCAATGTATTACAAAACAAAAAAGAGGGCTATTTGAGCCCTCTTTTTTTGTATAAAATAAAAAAGGTGGAAAGAATCCACCTTTTTTGCCCCAAATCTTACCATGAACTTAACCTACTTATGTTATGGCTCTGCTAATATACAAACAGATTTTACAAATCAAAGTAAATTTTAAAATTTTTTTAAACTTCAATAAGCACGACCCTTATTTCCCTCGTAAAAGTTGATATAGGCCTGGTTGACAACCTTATTGCCTCCGTCTGTAGGATAATTGCCTGTGAAGTACCAATCTCCCCTGTTTTCTGGGCAGGCTTCGTGCAAGTTTGCGACAGATTGAAAGATAACATCCACTTCCGCTTTAATGTCTTGGGTGCGTAGCATAACAGAAATTTGCTTTGAAATCTCATCATCTGTAAATTGGTCATAGAGCGGTTTAACATGATTTTGAATATCTGCCACATTGTGGTTTATTGTTGATTTAGCCTCATCATAAACCTTTTTAAGCTGCTCCGTTTTGTTGTATTTTTCTAATAAAGCCAGCATGGCTCTAAATGCAATGAGGTCTTCTAGTCGTGCCATGTCAATTCCATAACAGTCTGGGTATCGAATCTGTGGAGCGCTGGAAACCACAACGATTTTTTTTGGCCCTAAGCGGTCCAATATTTTTAAAATACTTTTTTGTAAAGTCGTGCCGCGAACAATGCTGTCATCAATGATTACAAGATTATCATCTTTTCCTACAGATCCATAAGTGATGTCATAAACGTGGGCCACCAAATCGTCTCTACTGCTATCTTCTGTGATAAAGGTGCGCAGTTTAACATCCTTGAGAATAACCTTTTCTATCCTAGGCCTGGGTGAAAGTAGTGCCTTAAGGCGATCGGGTGAAAGGTTCTTTTCTTTTAATATTGCGGATTCCGACTGCTCAAGCATAAAATCTTGTGCACGCTGTACAAGCCCATAAAAAGAAGTTTCTGCTGTGTTTGGAATATATGAAAAAACGGTGTTTTTTAAATCTCCGTTTACGGATTCATGTATTTTTGGAAACAACAAACGTCCAAGAGCTTTACGCTCATTATAAATGTCGGCATCGTTTCCTCGAGAAAAATAAATGCGCTCAAAAGAACAAGACAGGCGTGAAGAAGGCGTATTAATTTTGACGTGTGATAATGTTCCTGATTTCTTAATGATGAGCGCATAGCCAGGGGCTATTTCTTGGATTGCATCCATAGGTACATTAAACACCGTCTGAATGGCTGGTCGTTCTGATGCGACCACTACAACCTCGTCATCTTTGTAAAAAAACGCGGGTCGAATCCCTGCAGGGTCACGAAGCACAAATGAATCTCCATGCCCAAGTAGCCCACCAATAACATAGCCGCCGTCCCAGTTTTTAGATGCTTTGCGCAAAATTTTAGCAATGTTTAAACGTTTGGCAATTTCCGATGATGCGCCTTGCTTGTCAAAGCCTTCTGTTTTGAGTTTCTTATAAAGCTTGGCAACAGAGTCATCCAAAAAGTGCCCAATTTTTTCCATCACCGTAACGGTATCCGCCTTTTCTTTTGGGTGTTGCCCTAAAGTAACTAGGTTTTGAAATAGCTCATTAACATTGGTTAGGTTAAAATTTCCTGCTACAATAAGGTTTCTGTGCATCCAGTTGTTTTGCCGCAAAAAGGGGTGTACACTTTCAATGGTATTCTTGCCAAAAGTTCCATATCGCAAATGTCCCAACATAACTTCTCCAACATAAGGAAAGATAGATTTCAGTGCTCCTGAAGACAGGTCTTTGGTGGAAATAGTCTTCTCAACATTATTGATCCGCGAGTTGATCGTATTGAAAATTTCTTTAATCGGTTGAGGGTCTGAAGACCGAACCCGGCTCATAAAGCGTTCGCCTGGTGCCATGTCTAATTTAATGCTTGCAAAGCCTGCGCCGTCTTGACCGCGGTTGTGTTGCTTTTCTAGCATCAAATACATTTTCTGTAGTCCGTAAAACGAACTGCCATACTTTTTCTTATAATGGTCTAGGGGTTTGAGTAGCCTAACCAGGGCTATTCCGCATTCGTGCTTGATGGCATCACTCATTAGGCAAAATTAACTAAAATTATCATAGGCCGTTTTTAAATTACGATACTGTACGTAAGCGCTCCAACTCTTGGAGCTGGTTTATAAATTTTTGTTTTTTGGCATAGACAAGTCCTTCGGTTCCCATGGCTCCTACGCAAATAGAAGCCGCTGCCGTGCCATTTAAAATACCCTGTTTGATTGCCACCGTAGAAAGTGTTTCTTGTGCTGCTAAGTGTCCCGATAGTCCCCCTGCAAAACTATCACCAGCGCCCGTTGGGTCAATCACTTGATGTAATGGAAGCGCTGGAGCATAAAAAGGTTGGTCTTTGTAAAAAAGAAAGGCGCCATGCTCACCCTTTTTTATAATAACATATGCGGGCCCTAGTTTGTGTATGGCTTTAGCAGCAGAAACCATGTTTGGTTGTCCACTCAACTGCAAGGCTTCCTCATCATTAATGGTAATAACATCAATCTGCTTAATAACTGCTAGCAGTTCGTCTAAAGCGACATCCATCCAAAAGTTCATTGTGTCTAGCAATACCAGTCGATTTGGATTTGGTGTGAGTTGATCAAGCACTCTTTGTTGCACGCTTGGGGCTAGGTTTCCAAGCATTATCACAGAAGCATCTTTGAATTGCGTAGGAACAATCGGATCAAAGTCAGCCAATACATTAAGCTGGGTGTCGAGTGTATCGCGCTTGTTCATGTTGTCGTGATACTTCCCTTTCCAATAAAAAGACTTTTGACCAGCTACCTTAATTACTCCTGAAAGATCAATCCCCCGGTCTGTAAGCAAAGAAGTGTATTCGCTTGTGAAGTCGTCGCCAATAACAGAAACTATTCCAATATCTGCGTCTGCATAAGACGCTGCCAACCCGATATAAGTAGCTGCGCCTCCTAAAACTTTCCCTGAAGCTTGTGTCGGAGTAATGATTTCGTCAAATGCCATTGTACCTACAATAAGAAGTTTGTTGTTTTTCATGTGTTTTGAGCTATATATCCTGTGTCTTCTTTTTGGTTTTTTTGTTTAGATGCTGCTACAGCAAGTGCGTCGCAGCGTTCGTTTTGTGGGTGATTACTGTGTCCTTTTATCCATTTAATTACCACGCTGTGTTTTCTAAACAAGATTAGAAAGCGTTTCCACAAATCTTGGTTTTTTTGTTTTTTAAATCCTTCCTTTTCCCAACGAAAAATCCATTTTTTTTCAACAGCATCACAAACGTATTTGGAATCCGTAAAGACCGTAACCTTGATAGGGGCCTCATTTAACAGTTCCAGCCCAACGATTACTGCCAACAGCTCCATGCGGTTATTAGTGGTATACACAAACCCTTCTGCGTGTTCTTTTTTATAGGTCGTGCCTGGGAGTTCTAAAATAAGCCCATATCCGCCAGGCCCTGGGTTTCCTCGGGCAGCACCATCGGTGTATAGGAAAACCTCTTTCATTTTTGGTCTAGCAATTGTTGTATTTGTGGTGCAAAGTGCTCATGTTCCAACTGTTGTGTTTTTTTAGCTACATCATCTGCTGTATCTGTGACGGATAAAACCGTTTTGGCCTGGAAAATAATCGCGCCTTTGTCATAGTATTCATTAACATAGTGAATGGTAATACCCGTTTCTGCTTCACCATTCAAAACAATCGCGTCAAAAACATGCTTGCCATACATACCCTTTCCTCCGTATTTTGGCAACAAAGCAGGATGAATGTTAATAATTTTGTTGGGAAATGTGTGTATGTAGCTTTTGGGTATTTTCCATAAAAACCCCGCAAGCACAATTAAGTCTGGGTTAACAGATATGAGCTCTTCGAGTACATTATGTTGATATTCAGATCGATTGAAGGCCTTTGTGGGCACGCCTAGGCGTGTTGCGCGATTTATTACACCAGCGTTTGGGTTGTTGCAATAAACACATTTTACGGCAGCTGTTTTACTGGCGCCAAAGAACGTGATTATTTTTTCCGCATTTGTGCCAGAGCCTGAGGCAAAAACAACTATTGTTTTCAAAATCTATAATGCCTTTTTGCAAATTTACGCAATAAAAATCGCTTGGCTGCAACAGTTTAAAATGTGTATTATTTAGAAAAATTATTTGTGTGCGTAAAAGTTTTTCTATTTTTGTCGGAAATAATAAAACCAAAAATATGTCTGATATTGCATCACGTGTAAAAGCCATCATTGTAGATAAACTAGGGGTTGACGAAAATGAAGTAGTCGCTGAGGCTAGCTTTACTAATGATTTAGGCGCAGACTCTTTAGATACCGTAGAGCTCATTATGGAGTTCGAAAAAGAATTTGATATTCAAATACCAGATGACCAAGCAGAAAACATTTCATCCGTTGGTCAGGCTATTCAGTATATAGAAGGAAGTAAATAATCATTTTTCATGCATAAGCGGCGAGTTGTCGTGACTGGGATTGGGGCATTAACCCCAATTGGAAACACAAAAGACGCATTCTGGGACGGCCTTGTGTCGGGGACCAGCGGAGCGGCTCCTATTTCCAATTTTGATGCTTCAAAGTTTAAAACACAGTTCGCTTGTGAAATAAAAAACTTTGATCCTCAGGAGCATTTTGACCGTAAAGACGTCCGTAAAATGGACCGCTTTACGCAATATGCCATGGTAGCTTCAGATGAAGCAGTACATGACGCACGCTTAGACCTTGAAAAAATTGACAAAACTAGAGTTGGTGTTATTTGGGGCTCTGGAATTGGTGGCTTGGAAACCTTTCAAAACGAAGTGCTAAACTTCGCTGACGGAGATGGGTTGCCGCGTTTCAATCCTTTTTTTATACCTAAAATGATTGCCGACATTGCGCCCGGCATGATATCAATTAAATATGGGTTTCGCGGTCCAAACTTTGCGACCGTATCCGCCTGTGCCTCTTCTGCAAATGCCATTATTGATGCTTTGAATTACATCCGTTTAGGCTACGCTGACGTCATGGTCACTGGTGGGTCTGAAGCTGGTGTTGTAAAGGCCAGTATTGGTGGGTTTAATGCTTTGCATGCTTTGTCTACTAGAAATGATGATCCAAAAACCGCTTCTCGTCCTTTTGATAAAGACCGCGATGGGTTTGTGATGGGGGAAGGTGCTGGAGCATTAATTTTAGAAAGTTTAGATCACGCCCAAGCGCGGGGCGCCACCATATATGCCGAAGTAGCTGGCGGTGGTCTTTCGGCAGATGCACACCACATAACTGCGCCACACCCTGAAGGGCTTGGGGCCATAAGTGTTATGGAAAACTGCATTGCTGACGCTGGTGTTGATCTGTCCGATGTAGATGCTATTAATATGCATGGAACATCCACGCCACTTGGTGATATTGCGGAAACTAAGGCGCTCAAAGAAGTATTTGGGGAACATTTATACTCGATGAATATTAACTCGACCAAATCCATGACGGGTCATCTGTTGGGTGCTGCTGGCGCTGTTGAAGCCATCTCTTCTATTTTGAGCATAAAACACGGCATTGTTCCGCCAACAATCAACCACCAAACGGCTGATGAAAACATAGACCCAAAAATTAACTTCACTTTTAATACTGCACAAAAAAGGAATGTGTCGGTTGCCATGAGCAATACTTTTGGTTTTGGTGGGCACAACGCTTGTATTATGTTCAAAAAAATGGACTAATATGGGTTTGAAGCGGTTTTTGCGAGCGAATTCCTCCAACAAGCATGACCCTTTATTTCAAGTTGTAAAAAAGATTACTGGTTTCTCTCCTGTAGATTTGTCATTATACAAGCGTGTGTTTACACATAGCTCAATGGAAATGACAGATTCGAAAGGAAAAAAAATAAACTACGAACGCCTTGAGTTTCTGGGCGATTCGGTGCTCAATACCGTCGTTGCTGCACACCTATTCAAATCATTGCCGCAAAACAACGAAGGTTCGCTTAGTCTCATGCGCTCAAAAATTGTACGCCGTGATTTCTTAAACAAAATAGGAGAGCAGTTGGGGCTTGTTGATTACTTATCCTCTAATGTGAAAGTAAAAAACTACGGTCAGAATGTTCATGGTAATTTGTTTGAAGCGCTAGTAGGCGCCATTTATATAGACCTTGGGTTTGAGCGCTGCTCACAGTTTGTATTTAATAAAATGATTCTCCCTTTTGTAGACTTAGAAAAACTTGAGTTTATGGTATTGAGCTATAAAAGCTTATTGGTTGATTGGTTTCAAAAAAAAAACAAGCAATATGCTTTTGATGTTACTTTAGACAATGGGGCGGAGCATGTTAATCATTACAAGGCAAGGCTTATCATAAACGGAAAAACAGTAGCTAAAGCGAGAGCAAAAAGCAAAAAAAGAGCTATAGAAAAAGTATCAAAGCGCGCTTATTATAAGTTCCAAGGGGGAATAAAATCAATCCAAGACAAACATTAAAACACATTACAGCAGCATTTTGATGGGTGTTATTCTTTTTTGTGCCTTATCTTCGCTTATTATATGGTAACACTCTCTCTCAGCTTGGAGTCCACAATAATCGACCAAGACGTACTCTGCGTGACAACCGTATTGCCCTCTTATCTTTTTGTTTTCCACCTAAACCGTCTTTTGCAGTTGTCGCTTGTGCGAAGCAAAAAAGACCTTTTGGTTGAAAGCTACGCAGACAGCTTTGCTGTTTATGAGTACGATTGTGATGTCATGCAGCAAACTTGGCGCGTGGTGGAAAATCAGTTTGTTTCGGCAGCGCCTAGTACACAAGAAGGGCTGTTTAATGAAACTGAAAGACGAAGCCTTTTGTTTGCTGACCTGTCGCAAACAGATCTTTTAGTTTGTGTCAATGGAGCGACACATAACATAGGAAAAAAAATACAATCTATAAGTCGTGTTATGTCGTGTTTCCCTTTGCCAAAAAAACTTAATAAAATCAAAGAAAAACTTACCTTTTAAAGATGCGAAAAATTAAAAAAACCAAAATTGTAGCCACCCTTGGTCCGGCTTGCTCAACAAGGGAAACCATGAAAGCCATGATGGAAAGTGGTGTAAATGTTTTTCGGATAAATTTTTCCCATGCAGAACACAAAGATGTTTTGGAGCGAATCAAGATGGTTCGCGAGCTCAATGTTTCACTTGGTTTTCATGTAGCCATACTTGCCGATTTGCAAGGGCCTAAACTGCGTGTAGGTAAAATGACGGAAGGAACTGTTGTTACTGAGGGGCAGGAAGTACAGTTCACAACTGATAAGGTAGAGCTTGGCACAGCTGATGCTATCTACATGAACTATAAGCAGTTTCCACAAGACGTAAGCCCCGGCGAGCAAATTCTTCTAGACGATGGAAAACTGATTTTTGAGGTTATTGAAACAGACAAAAAAGCACGCGTCAAAGCGCGTGTCGTTCAAGGGGGTGAATTGAAATCAAAGAAAGGAGTAAACCTTCCAAACACCAATATTTCTTTACCTGCGCTGACTAAAAAAGATATTAAAGATGCCATCTTTGCTATAAAAAATGACGTTGATTGGATTGCGCTGTCTTTTGTACGACATAAACAAGATGTAGAGGATCTGCGCAAACTTATCCAAGAACATGGCAAATACGACATTCCTATTATTTCTAAAATTGAAAAACCAGAGGCGCTTGTTAACATAAAAGAAATTGTAAAAGCCAGTAATGCTTTGATGGTCGCGCGAGGCGACTTAGGAGTTGAAGTGCCCGCCGAAGAGGTCCCTATCGTTCAAAAAGAATTGGTTCAACATGCCAAAATTGCCCGTATTCCCGTAATCGTGGCCACACAAATGATGGAATCCATGATTGATGGCCTAACACCAACCCGTGCCGAAGTAAATGACGTAGCAAACTCTGTAATGGACGGGGCTGATGCCGTGATGCTGTCTGGAGAAACTTCTGTTGGAAAATATCCTGTTGAGGTAATTCAAACCATGAGACGTATTCTAGTTAGTGTAGAAAACTCTCCTCTTATACAAGTGCCGCATAAGGCACCCAAAACAAAAAACGCTCGATTTGTAACCAAGTCTGTTTGTTATCACGCTGCGACCATGGTTGACGAAATTGAAGCGAAAGCCATTTGTACGCTAACAAATAGTGGGTATACGGCTTATCAAATTTCTGCATGGCGACCAAGCGCCTCTGTTTTGGTCTTTACATCAAACCCGCGTATTCTTGCGCAGCTCAATTTGCTTTGGGGTGTCAAGGGGCGGCTTTATAAGGGCAGTGGATCAACAGACGACACCGTAAAAGAAGTAAACGAAATTGCCAAGAAAAAAGGGTATGTGAAAGAAGGTGATTTAATAATCAACTTGGTTGCCATGCCGCTTGCTGACCGCGGAAAAGTAAATACACTGCGTGTTTCTAGAGCCTAAAAACTAAGCCTTAACTGCTCTTCAATTGGTTTTTGTTTTTTGTCTGATTTAAAGTTGGATAAGGAAATCCCCAATAAGCGCACAGAGTCCTGTAACGTTTCTTGATATAGAAGCTTTTTGGCTTCCTCCAAAATCAAGCTACTATCCGAAATGTAAAGTGGAAGGGTTTTGCTTCTTGTCTTAATTATAAAGTTTGAATATTTTATTTTGAGGGTAACTGTTTTGCCAGCTACCTTTTTTTTGCCAATTCGATTTTCAAGAGCTTTTACTATTTCCTCCAGCCGCTTCTCCATATATATTTCACTCGATATATTTTTAGTAAAGGTGCGTTCTGCGCCAACGGACTTGGCTATTCTAACTGGCTTTACCGAACTGGTATGTATACCCCGCACAACATTGTAATAATACTGCCCGGACTTTCCAAATTTTGACATGAGTTCATCTTCCGTTCGAGCTTTTAAGTCTGCTCCTGTATAAATTCCCTGGCGGTACATTTTATCGGCTGTTATCTTTCCTATGCCATGAAACTTTTTAATATCCAACGCCTCCATAAAGTCCAAAACCTCCTCAGGAGGTATCGTTTTTTGCCCGTTCGGCTTGTTGTAATCGCTGGCGACCTTAGCCAAAAATTTATTGATTGATATGCCCGCAGATGCTGTAAGTTTTGTTTTTGTCTCAATTTTGTCGCGAATTTCTTTCGCAATTTGTGTGGCAGAGTCCATTCCCTTTTTGTTCTGCGTAACATCCAAATAAGCCTCATCTAAAGATAAGGGTTCAACCAAATCTGTATACTCGTAGAATATCTCTCGTATTTGTTCCGATACTTCTCGATATCGAGCGCCGTTAGAAGAAACAAAAATCAGTTCGGGACAAAGTTTCTTTGCCTGCCGGCCAGGCATGGCACTGCGGACACCATACTTTCGGGCCTCGTAGCTTGCTGCGGCTACAACACCTCGCTCAGAGCTTCCGCCAACGGCAATGGGTTTTCCCATTAACATAGGGTTGTCCAATTGCTCCACAGATGCAAAAAAAGCATCCATATCAATGTGTACAATTTTTCTAATAGGAAAATCCATATGTAAAAATACAGGTTTGACTACGTTATTAGTACTTTTGATTTATGGAAACACAACGTCAGAAGAAAATTAATGCGCTGCTGCAACAAGAAATTACGTCATTGCTTCAGGGTGCAATCCGCACACAAGGGGTTAAAAACTTGGTGCTATCTGTTTCAAAAGTCACCATTACTGTTGACCTGAATCTAGCAAAGGTTTACTTGTCTGTGTTTCCTGCTAACAAGTCGAAAGATACTTTGGAGGGAATAAAAGGAAACAAGGCTGTTTTAAAGCACGATTTGGCAAAACGCCTTCGCAATGATTTGCGAAAAGTACCTGACCTCGCTTTTTATCTTGACGATTCACTGGAGTATATTGATGCAATAGAAGACTCGCTAAAGCGTAAAAATAACCCTTTGAAATAACCCAATGCGCTTGAACCGCCTACTTGCTTTACGCTACACTTTTGGTCTTCAAAAAAAGGGTGCTGTCACGCTTATTAGTCGGTTTGCGGCTTTTGTGATTGGCGTTGCTGTATTTGCTTTTTTTGTGGTCTTGTCCGTTTTTGGTGGGCTTCGTGAGTTTGGTCTTCAATTTACACACGCTTTCGATCCCGATATCCACATAACCTCCGCGACAAATAACCGAATTAATACCAACGACGATGTTTTTTGGTCCATTAAAAACCACCCTAACGTTGCTGTTGCCTCTGCAGTACTTACGCAAGAAATGATGTTACGTTTCGAAGACCGAACTGCCTTTGCCAATATTGTTGGTGTTGACAGTTTGTTTTATGCTGCTGTAGAGGGCAAAACCATGGTCGGCGACTGGGTGCAGCCAGGAGCTTACGAGATGGTGTTGGGAGTTGGGTTGTTGTCACAACTGAATGAAGATGCCTATGACCATCCAAATGGCATAACACTCCTCGTGCCCAATAAGCATAGTACTCGCATGCTTAATCAACAAGTTTTCAACGCGCATTCATCTATTATACGCGGCGTGTTTCAAATTGGAGAGCCTATAGATGAAAGTACGGCTTTTGCCCCTATTGATATGGTACAGCAAATCTTGCGCACACACACAAGTCAAGCAAGTGCGTTATATATTAAGCTTGCCGACAATGCTGACGCAAGTGCTGTGCAAAAAGAACTTCAGCAAATCTTAGGTAATGGTTATAATGTAAAAACTAAGACTGAATTAAACCCTGCGCTTTATAAAATGCTACAAACAGAACGGGTTGCTATCATTGCAATATTAACACTTGTGGTGCTTATTGCACTCTTTAACGTAGTGGGCGCCATCATCATGACGCTTTTGGAAAAAAAAGATAATATAAAAACATTGCGCCAACTAGGTGCAACAGTGCCTTCGCTGCGGTTCGTGTTTTTTATGCAAGGCTTGTTATTGAGCGGCTTAGGTAGCGGAGTTGGGCTCCTTTTGGCTGTCCTTGTTGTTTGGTTACAGAAATCATATGCCTTCTTTAATATTCCTGGTTCTAGTTTACCCTATCCTGTAGCACTGGAGTGGGCTTCCTTTTGGATGGCTTTGTTCGTGGTGGGTAGTTTAACCACTATTGTGTCTTGGCTGGCGGCTACAGTAGTAAAGAAGGTTATAAAGCAGTAGCCCCAAAGAGCTCCTCAATTTCTTCCAAAATAGCAAAAACATCTGCCGAATGGTCTTCGGTTACAAGTCGTTGGCGGTAAGGTTTAAAGTCAGGAATGCCCTTAAAATAATTGGTATAATGGCGCCGGGTTTCAAAAACACCTAATTTTTCACCTTTCCAATCTATAGACATTTGCAAGTGCCTGCGCGCCATAGCAGCACGCTCGGCAATACTTGGTGGTTCTGGGTTGATTCCGTGCTTAAAAAAGTGCTTTACTTCTCTAAAAAACCAGGGGTTACCAATGCTAGCCCTGCCGATCATGGCGCCGTCAAGTCCGTATTGATCGCGCATTTCCATGGCGCGTTCTGGCGAGTTAACATCCCCATTTCCAAACACGGGAATATGCATGCGTGAATTGTTTTTTACTGCCGCAATTTGTGTCCAGTCGGCAGCACCTTTATACATTTGCGCGCGCGTTCTTCCGTGTATGGAAATGGCTTTTGCGCCTACATCTTGAAGACGTTCGGCAACCTCAACTATCTTAATAGAGTCGTGATCCCAACCTAAGCGTGTTTTTACCGTTACAGGCAAATGTGTTCGCTTAACCATTTCTGCAGTAAGCGAAACCATCAAAGGAATGTTTTTTAAAATCCCAGCACCCGCGCCTTTAGAAACCACCTTTTTTACAGGGCAGCCAAAATTGATATCAATAATATCAGGGTTGGTTTTTTCAACAATGTCTACTGAACGGAGCATTGAGTCAAGGTTTGCGCCAAAAATCTGAATGCCCACTGGTCGTTCCGCTTCATAAATATCAAGCTTCATCACACTTTTGGCTGCATCGCGAATAAGACCTTCACTAGATATAAACTCGGTGTATACAACGTCGGCACCCTGCTCTTTGCAAAGCGCGCGAAAAGGCGGATCGCTTACATCCTCCATGGGTGCAAGCAGCAGCGGAAAACCACTTAATTCTATGTTGTCAATTTTTACCATCAGGGCGCAAAGGTAGTTAGAAAGTCTTCTCCCAGTTTTTCATCCCAATACTGTTTTACTTGTCCGTCTTCAATCCAATAAATCCTCGGTGGTGCACTGCCTATCAAATCAAAGAATTTGTTTACGCTAATCATTTTATGAGGAAAGTTAGATCCAGTTGCGTTATTAAAGTCTGCAACCGTGGTGTCGCCTTCGTCAAAAAACAACGCTACTAATTTTGGTAGTACTATGCCTTTGTTTTGCCATTCTACTATTTGCTGGGCGGCCTCTTGGCAGTGCTCACAGCTCAAATTGAATATTGCAACCAAATAGGACCCGTTAGTAAAGTCTATGCCTGCTTCTTTTTCAAATTCAGGAAGTTTTTCTACCAACGAATCTTGCTGCGTTTGCACAGGCCAAACAAAAGTTGCTGCTGCAAACATTAAGGGGAGCAGTAGCAATGTAACCCATGGTTTTTTATTTTCCTTGTATTTATACCAAAGCAAAAGGCCATTAACTGCCAACAATGCCAGGTTCTTAACTAAGGATGCTAGAGGAGACATGCTTATCATTTCTCCAAAACAGCCACAGTTTCCCGTCTCACCAATGGCTATCAAATAAACCAAATGAATGGAAAAGACGCAAAGGAGGGCAAAG
>Ga0208127_1000493_pt1 | contig 20362 bp, 21 predicted proteins | sample ETNtaG_6_FD_185751 | JGI IMG/M metagenome (GOLD analysis project Ga0208127, IMG submission 185751) | Marine microbial and viral communities from oxygen minimum zone, Eastern Pacific Ocean - ETNP201306SV45 (SPAdes) (version 2) | ecosystem: Environmental > Aquatic > Marine > Oceanic ... | reverse complement strand
TATACATATTACAGAAAAATATATTACACCATTTATATTAATATTTGGCTTTTTATATTTCTTTATTCACATTATAACATTATAAACTAAAAACAAATAACAATATGAGCGATTTTACAATAGAATTAACAGGAAAAGAAAAAGATGATTACATCTCAAAAAGATTTCCAAAAAAAACAGAAACAGAAACAAAAAAAGATATTACCTATAATAACGAAATAGAACACGATATTATTAATCATTTGCTTGACCAATTAGAATACCAAGTAGACCAATACAAAGATGATTTACATCATAATACTTTTAACGCTGATTACTTTATTATTGGATATTATCAAGCAGAAAAATGGTTAAAAGATAATAACATATCTACATTTAAAGCAATAGAATATTGCAATGAGCAAGAAGACTTAAACTTTGGCGAAATACAAACTACTTTCAACAATGCCGAGAAATTAGTTAATCATTATGCTTATTGGAAGGGATACGAATTAATCTACTCCTTAGAGTGCTTTAATGATCTTAATGACACATTAACTAAGAAAGATATTAAAAGAATAAAAGATGAAATTTGGGCATATTATAAACTTCCATTTTAACCACCTTTTTAAACGATATAACGACACCTTTTTCATAGGTTATTAAATAGGTTAATTATGTTTAGAAACCTGCTTTAAACGGCAGGTTTTTTTTATTCCAATTATTTTATAATTATTTGATAATTAGAGATAGTTATTTTTGTTTTATAAAAACCTTTTCTTTTTTCTACTACTTACAAAGTAAAGTATCCTTTACATCAAACTCAATAACTGAATTCAGATAGTAAACGCAATATTGAATTAATTATTGTTTAATAGTGTAATTAAGTAAAATTAACGTGTTTTGCATTCTGCTGTAGCTGAGTTATCCACTTCCATAAATTCAAACACTTTATAAAAAAAGCCTTAAATAAAACACTTAAGGCTTAAACTAAACAAATATGAAAAACGATTATTTATCGATTAAATACAATTCTGGTGAGTCTTTATAAATATAGTTCTAAAGATATAAAATTTTGTCTTAATAAATAACCATATATCTATTTAACTGTGTTTTTAATTTTTGTTGTATTTTTATAGTATGAAAACAGAAATAATAAATAAAGACTTTAGAGATTGTATTATACCTAAAGGATTAACCATAACTGACCCACCGTACAATCAAGGATATTCTTACAATAAGTATAAAGATAGAATATCTGAAGAAGAATATATAGAGTTACTATCCAAGATACCGACACCTTGTGTAATCATTCATTATCCTGAAGAAACTATTAATCTGCTACCTAAAGCTATAAAGGAAAAGTGTGAGCAAGTAGTTTGTTGGACATATAACAGTAATACTGCTAAACAGAGTAGGTTGATTAGCTGGTGGGGATGTAAACCTGATTTTAATAAAGTTAAACAACCATACAAAAACTTAAACGATAAAAGAATACAGAAAAGAATATCTGAAGGTAAAACTGGTGCTAAACTATATGATTGGTGGAATATAAATCAAGTTAAAAATGTAAGTAAAGAAAAAACACAGCATCCTTGTCAAATACCTGAAGAGATAATAAATAAAATAATTAGAACAACTGCTAAAGAAGATGAAATAATAATTGATGTTTTTGCAGGTTCAGGCACAACTGCTTATGTTGCTAAAACATTAGGATATGATTCTATATCTTACGAAATAGATAAAAAGTATTGTGATATTATTAAAGCAAGAATAAATTCAATATAAAATATATTATATTACAATAAACTAATTGATGGTTATATAGATATGAGTAAAACATTCACCCTAAGCATCCCAAAAGAGTTATCTGGAATTTCTCTTAAGCAGTATCAAAAGTATATCAAGACTGTAAAGTATGAGGAAGGGAAAGAGCCTACAAAAGAAGAGATAGACTTTGCTAATCTAAAACTACTGGAATGTTTCTGCGGTATTACAATGAAACAAGCTTACAATTTACCTTTAACTGAATTTAGTGGGATAATAGGTCACATAGCAGAGTTGTTTAAGGAGGAGACACCTCTGCAAAGAACATTCGAGATGACTGATCCTACAGGCGAGACAGTAAAGTTTGGTTTTATACCTAAACTTGATGACATATCTTTAGGTGAATTTATAGATTTAGATAAGTATATATCAGATTGGCAAGAGATGCACAAAGCATTAGCTGTATTATACAGACCAGTTGTATTTGAGAAAAAGGATTTATACTTAATAGAGGATTATGATGGGTCAGATAAATATTCTGATGTGATGTTAGATGCTCCAGTTAATGTAGCACTGGGAGCAACGGTTTTTTTTTACCGTTTAGGCAGCGAGTTGTCGAAGCATATGATGGATTATTTGGGGAATCAGCTGAAGGTGGACTCGGAGCTTCAGCAAACTTTGGAGCAAAATGGGGTTGGTATCAATCGATTTATGGACTTGCTCAAGGCGACCCAACAAAATTTAAAGACGTTACAAAACTTTCCTTATTTCAATGCTTAACCTGGTTAGAGTTTGAAAAGGAAAAGAATGAACTGGAAAGAAAAATGTTAAAACAAAATATAAGATGAGACAAGTTTATACAGTATTAGATAAATTAAAAGAAATATTAAGAGCTAACGGAACTACCAAAACCGTCACCTTCGGTGACATACTTGAGGTTGATCTCAACAAGACAACCATCTATCCACTTGCTCATATCATATTTGGAAATGTAGTATTTACAGATAGAATAATGACTGCTACCTTGCAAGTGTTATGTTTAGACATAGTAGATGTAAATAAAGAAAAGCAGACTGAAGATAATTTCTATGGCAATGATAATTTGCAAGATGTATTAAATACTCAACTACAAGTCATAAACGACCTACAACAAAACTTAAGAAGAGGAGATGCTTTCTCTGACAACTTTCAAGTAATAACAACTGTTACTGCAGAACCTATGCTTGATAAATATGAGAATCAATTAGCAGGATGGGGAATGACTGTAGATATACAAGTTCCAACAAATGAATTATCTCTCTGCTAATGGTCTATACTTTTACAGCTGAAGCTTTAAATAGATTAAGAGTAAAGATTACTGATGAGATAAAAAGTGAAATTGACTCAAAGAAGTTAAAAGCGACAGGAAGATTAAGAAATAGCATTAGAGGAACTGTATTTGCCTCGTCTAAATCCATCTCACTAAACATCTATGCTGCTGAGTATTTTGATTCAATTGATAAAGGTACAGATCCAGGAACAAAACCTCCTTATAGTAAAATAGCAGAATGGGCATATAAGAAAGGACTACAGCCTTTTAATAAGCAAGGAAGTAAAGTTAGAATGATTAAATCTATTCAAGAAGCTATTCTACAAAAAGGTACAATAAAGAGATTTTCATATGGTGGTGCAAAGATAATAGACCACATAAATAGAAAATATAAAGATGAAATAACAGAAGATATAAAACAAGGTTATTTAAAAGACTTAGAATCAGAAATAAATATAAATGGCAACAGTTAAAGTAAATTCAAGAAGTCCTTATTATGTGACTGCAACAGGAGCAGAAGGCGGAACAATAGAAAACGCATCACTACATATTACAGGACCAGAAATTGGTACAACAAACAGTGATATTACGCTAACAGCAGTAGCAAGTAATTTTACACCTGTAAGTTATGCTTGGACAGGAGGAGCAATTGCTGGAAACGCAAATGAAGAAGTAACATTTACTGAAACTTCAGGAGGTGATGTTACTTATGGTGTTACAGCAACAGATTCAGCAGGTAATGAATATACAGCAAGTAAAACAGTTTCTTGGTCAGCTAACGCACAATATACAGCTACACTTGAAGTAACAAATAATATATCAGGACCAAGTGCTGGATATACTTTTACTGGACTTACATATAACGGTGCAACAGGTAAATGGATAGCAACCCAAACAGGAGAAACAGGTGACGCATATAGTTTTACATTTAGTGTTGCAGGAAAGACAGGATATACAATAGATTCTGCATTAACATTTAGCCCTACTTCACCTATAGCAGGAACATTTGGTTCAGCAGATGTAACAGAAACTTCAACAGCATCAGGAACTGTATCGTTAAACGCAAGTTATAATTTATCTGTAGATAAAACGCAGGTAACAGAAGGACAAACTTTTACTGTTCAGTTAAGTGATGATAATAATGTTACTGCAAACAATACTTCTATACCATTTACAATAACAGGAGGTGTTAGTGCTGATGATTTACAAAGAGGTACTTTAACAGGTGCATTTGTTATCATAAACAATGTAGCTACACAAACATTTGAAGTATTATCAGATAGTACAACAGAAAGTGCAAGTGGAGAATCTTTTATCTTAACACTAAACAACCATCCTTCTGTATCAATAACAGTTACTATATTTGATGAAGCAGAAGCAGCTGACCCACAATCAATATTAATATCTCCAGCAGGATATGATAATTCTGACGCTGCTTGTGAAGTTACAGCTTCTGAAACTGTTTATTATGGTTTATTCTCTGGGCAGACATTTGGTAATGGTGTAACACTTTATCAAAGTGATGCATTGCAAGTTCCTTATTCTGGTGGTGGAAAGTATTATAAAATAGGTACTAATCACAATGGTAGAATTGGACTTAATAACAATGGGGAGTTAACAGGATATGTAGAATGTGCAACTGATGTAGATGGTGGTGTTGTAGAAGAATCTAATACAGCTCCTAATAATGCAATAGTATCATCAAGTTATGTTGAAGTAGCTGGAAATAATGGTGCTAATGCCTGTGAATTAACTGCGGATGTAGATGTATATTATAATGGTTCTATTACAGAAGGCACACTTTTATATACAGTAAAAGATGCTAACAATAATTTATCAAACGCATACGGTGGAACTGATAACTGGTATAAAATAATATTATTTGATACAAACGATAATCCACAAGAACATTATGCAAAAGTATTAAGTTATCCTCCTGGTTATATTTCTCAAATTTTAGTTTGTGGAACTCAAGAAGAGGTTGAAACAACAATTACAGAAGCTCCTAAAGTAACTATTAATATGGCTACTGCCGATGGAAACAATCAAGGATTTGCTTATGTTGACCAGCAAGTAACTTTAACAGCTTTAACTCAAAATATTACTGACCCAAGTTATCAGTGGTATAAAAGTACAACTAATAATGATATAACATCTATACCAGGAAATGCTATTTCTGGTGAAACACAGCAAACATTAGTTATAAATGGAAGTGGTACAGAGACTCAATCAACAACAGGAACTTTATACTATAACTGTTTAGTAAGTTCATCTACAGATGCAGATACTAATAAGTCAATAACTTGGCAAAACAGACCATCTTATTCAACTACATTTATTACATCAGCAGATACTGATAATCCTAATTATAGTGCTTGTACTGGTTCTTCTGTAACATTACACACAAACAGAGATGGTGAAACAGCTTATTGTGTTGCAAGTAAATTTTATTCTAATGCAGCAGGTTCTTCATCACCAGCATTAACTGCAGGATGGTATGCTTTTGATAATCCAGATAATACTGACCATTATCTAAGATATATAGACGCAAGTGGTAATCCTCAAGGATGTGTTACTGGTGGATGTGAAGGTCAAGAAGACCCTACTCCAGTTAACCCAACTGTAGGATATGCAAGAATACAAAAATGTCCTAATCAAACAAATGCAGGAATTGTAAAGTATGTTACTTTCGATGGATTTACTCGTGCTGAAGGCGATATTGTTCAATTAACAGACTTTGGTGGAGATGGATTAACAGATGGTTGTTGGACAGTTACAAATGTATATACAACATTATCAAACTGGGATAACACATTAACAACTGATGAGTTTGTAAGATTACAGCCTTATGGTTCTTGTGCGGAATGTGTTGGAGATATACAAGTGGAAGAAGAAGTTGTAGTTGACCCTAACAAGTATTATGGAGCATACAGACAATGTGGAAGTGAAGCTGATGCCTTTTTATATGTGGTGTCTGACTCTGAAATACCTAATGTAACAAGATTTGGAACAAATACACAAACTTGTAGAAATCTTGTATATGAACTACATAATAACATAGGAAACATATTAGCATTTAGTGACACTGCTTTAGTTTATGAAGATTTATCTTTAAATGAGTTTAATGATTGTACTACTTGTTTAGAAGGAACTACAGTTACTCCAGATACTCTTGCTTATTTCAGACAATATAACAATTGTGATGGTGGTGGCGGTTATATTATTGCAGGAAGCATAACTGATTTAGATGCTACTGGTCATTGGCCATCTGTTGTTGAGTTTGGAGGTATATGTTATAATGATGGAGGAAACACATCAACTACTTCAAATAGAAATATAAATGATTTAGTTACATATCCTGATTGTGGTACTTGTGGATACACTCCACCTGCACCAGAAATTCCAATTACAATAGAAACAAATGTAATTAGAATAACAAGTACAACATTTACTTCAATAGTAAACGCTTGTGCAGGAACGACAAGTAGTTTTCCTACAACTTTATATTACACAGGATTTCTTGGGGATGGAACACAATTATATTCTGATTCTGCACTAACAAGAGTTTATGCACCTGCTTCAAGTAATTTTTATTTATCAGAAGATTCTTATTATTTTAAAATAGGAACAGGTACAGGAACACCTCGTGGTGAGATATATAACTTTGGCCAGTGTGGTGATATAATATAGGTTGTAATACTATATTATATTTTTTAGTTATATACTTAAAGAAAAGATATGGCAGTATTAACAAGTTCTACTTTAGATTTATATTGTTGGTCAGGAAGATGGAGTTCGGTGCCATCTCAACCTCAATACGTTATTAGAAAAACAAATCCTGATACAAACAACTTAATACGTTTTGAAGTATCAGAATTAATACAAGATTATATTGATGTTGTATTTAATAATGATTATACAATAGGAACTGGAGGTGTTTCAAATATAAAATCTACTTGTTGGTTTTATTACATAAAAAGAAACACATATAGCGATAGAGATGCACAAGAATTTTATGGATATGGAATTGGAACAAAAGGATATACCTATTTTGAAGACGGAATAAATTCTAATCTATCTACATCTAAATTATTTTCTAATGATTATGTTTATTTACCAGAAGGTTCTGAAATAAATATACCTATATATGTTGGACCTGGTGGAGTAAAATTTGTTAGATTCTTTAAAAAAGACTCATTAGGTAACGAAACAGTTGCTAAAACATTAAGTTTTGATTTATTATTAGACACACCAACATCTGAAGATTCCAATATATACATAAGATATGCTTCTTCAGCTGTTCAAGCAAGTAAAATAGAAATAGAATCAGTTAATACATCTGCTTCAACATATTCAGCTGCAACATCATCAGCAATAGAAACTATATATCCTATTTATACTTGTGAACCTAAATACACTAATTACAAAGTATCATTTATAAATAAATTTGGAGCAATACAAGACTTATACTTTAACAAGAAAAGAACAGATGATTTAAATGTAAGAAGAGATGATTATAACACAAGTACAATATCTTCATCATCTTCAGGTGTAAGTTATAATACTTATGATGCAACTAATATTGTTCAGGATGTTGCTGCAACAAAATCACTTGCATTAAACACAGGATTTCTAAAAGAAGAATATAATGAAATAATGAGACAATTATTTCAATCAGAAAATATATGGATTAGAGAAAACAATCAAACATTACCTATAAAAATTAAAGATAGTAGTTTTACTTACAAAACACATCTAAACGACAAACTTGTAAATTATACTGTTCAATTTGAATATGCTTTTGATGGTATTAACAACATTAGATAATGAACCAGAAAGTACAGTTATTTATAGAAAATCAAGAAGTTGATATATTTCAGGATAATGCAATAAATATTGTATCGTCAATAAAAGATTATAGAGAGCCTGACAAATTATTTACTGATTATTCTCAAAACTTTAATCTTCCTGCTACTACAAGAAACAACAAAATATTTAAACATTATTACGATTACGATATTGGAGATGGAGGTTTTGATGCAAGAAAATCAAAAGAAGCAAGAATAGAAATAAACGACAGACCATTTAAGGAAGGATATATAATTCTTGAAAGTGTAGATTTAAAATATAATAAACCTTCAACATATAAGGTTACATTCTTTGGTGGGTTAAGATTATTAAAAGAGTTATTCCAAGATTTAAAACTATCTAATTTAGACTGGCTTAATAATTTTAATATAACAAATCAAGGTTACGATGCTTCAAAGACAGATACATTTTATGATTATTTAAGAACATCTAAAAATGTAACGGTAGATTCAACTACATATACACAGCCAGTTGTAGTTCCTTTAATATCTAATAAAGATAGATTGTATTATAATTCTAATACTTCTTATTATGGAGTTTTAGAAGACGGTAATTTATATTATACAACTACTAGTCCAAATGCCTATCCTAAAAACAATAAAAAGAATGGTGTAAACTGGCAAAACTTAAAACCAGCTATTAGAATAGATAATATAATAAGAGCAATAGAAAAATCAATTAACGATAATCCAGAAACTCCAAGCATAGAGTTTTCTAATGATTTCTTTAACTCATCTAATTTAGATTATTACAATCTATATATGTGGCTTAATAAAGATGTTGATGAAGAAAAAGATATCCCTATACAAAGAAAAATAATAGATGTATTTAATAATGGAGTAAGTAGAATATACAGGACTTACGCTTCTGGAACTATTCAAGAGCAAGTTATGTCTATTGTATCTACTGATGATGAAGGAAATACTACTGGACAAACTTCTAACAGGTTTATATTGTCAGGTGTTCAAGATGAAAGTATAGATGAGGTAGAGTGTAGAATAAGTTTAATTAGTTCAAACACTACTGATAAATTCGATTTACAGGTACTTAAAGGTGGTGTTGTTATTAAAACATTTAATCAAGAAGTTCAGACTGGTGGTAGTTCATATTTAAGTTTTGTTATAGAGCAAGATGGTAAATATGAATTTAGATTGCAAACAAAATCAGATGTAAACATAAACTTTGATAGCGGTTTTAAAGTTCAGTTTGTCATAAGACCTACAAGTGATAGAGATTACTTTAATGATGTTACAATATTTGGTGGAGCATTAAGTATGTTAGCAAATGTAGGTAAATTTTCTATGACAGAAAATATGCCTGATATGACAATATTAGATTTTCTATCAGGTTTATTTAAAATGTTTAATTTAGTATGTTATATACAAAGTGATATAAATTCTACTTATGCAAATTACTCTGCTAATATTACAAATGTAAAAACAATTAGAGTAATGACATTTGATGCTTATTACGCATCTTCTAATGCAGAGCTTGATATAACAGACAAAATAGATATATCATCATCATCAGTTCATAGACAAATTCCTTATACTAAAATAGAGTTTAAGTATGAAGATACTCAAGCTGTACTTGCAGAACAACATTTATCTGAACTTGGTCAAGAATGGGGTGGAGAAAAATGGGAGATAGGAGAGTCAAGAGCTGAAAATAAATATGAGATTATTCCTCCTTTTGCACATATGAAATTTGAAAGATTATATGATGAAAATTCAAATACTTTATCAGGAGTTCAAGTTGGTTATAGCATAACAAGAAGTAACACAAGCAAAGGAGAATATAAAGATGAGAAGTATAATCCACATTATGGAAAACCTCTTTTATTCTATCCTCATTTAGTACAAAACTCAACAACTATACCTTATCTATACAAAACAAATGTAAATACTTATACTGCTTTACCTATAGATGATTATTTTATTCCGCTAAATTCAGTAGATATAAATGTATCTCAAACTAAACACTTTGGAGAAGAAGCGGATGAATATAGAGCTTTTGATGCAGAGAATCAGAGTAATGTAAATAACTTGTTTAATTTATATTACAAAAACTATATAACACATTTATTTGACCAAAGGTCCAGAATAACAAAATTAAAAGCAAATCTAACTAATGCTTTTCTATCTAAATATTCTTTAGCTGATAAAATAAGAGTATCAGGTAAAACTTACAGTATAAATAAAATAAATGTAAACTTAATAAATGGTAAGTCAGAATTAGAACTACAAAGATATTATTCTATTAAATCATTTGCTTGTTTAAGTGATAGCATAGAAGTAGATATAGAAGTAACATCAGCTGGTAATTTATATGTATTTGATAATAAATTTGGTGCATATCAAATGGGTGAAGGTGTTTATGTGTTTAATGATGTACCTTCATCTCATCCTATAGCATTTTACAATTTCGGTAAAACAAATGAAATGTCTTATACAGGTACTACTGTAGGAGGAACTAAAACTGGTCAAGACGGAAATACATATACATATTATTCTGGTGATGTAACAGTAACAGTAAATGGTGACTTTGGAACTATTAGCTATGAGTGTTATCATCACGGATATATGGGTGGTGAAAGTAATTTAAGTTATAATGCAGATTGTGAAGTAGATAGCACACCTACTCCGCCTCCTGTAACTGGAAACTTAACAGTAGATACAACAGATTACACAGTAGATAATTCAATTATAACAGCAGACCAAACAGACGAATAATGATTAAATTAATAATAGAACTATTAAAGACAGATAATTTTTATGGAGTTAATCCTTATATAGACATTGCTAAAGGAAAGTATAAGGCTCCTTTAACAATAGCAGAAGCAAAAGAAGTAATTAAACGTAGATGGTATGGACAATAAAAGAATAATATATACTGTAGAAGTTAATGATAAAGGTAAAGTAAAAGTTTTAGGTCTATCTAAAAGCTTTGAAAATGCTTCAAGTGCTGTTAAAAAACTTAATCAAGATCTTCTCACTCAAGGTGAGATAATGGAAGACAATTCCAAAAAGAATCAAAATATGATTGATAAAACAGGTTTAGCAGGAGCTACTCTTGTTGAATTAGGTCGTACTATTTCAGATTCTAACTACGGTCTTCGAGCTATGGCAAACAACATATCTCAATTATCTACATTATTTATAACTCTTATAACAACTTCAAATGGACTGGTAAATGGTTTAGGCCAGTTGTTAAAAGTAGCTATGGGTCCAGTTGGTTTAATTGTAGCCTTTCAAGGTGTTATTGCATTATTTGAAAGAGCAGATATGCAAGCATCCAAGCTTGAAAAAACAACAAATGCTTTAGCAGATGCACAATCTAAGGCTGGAGCTGAACTTAAATTTCTGTTAGATTCTATAAAATCTGGAGTAATTGCTGGTGACGAATTAGTTGATGTTATAAGTAAAGTTAATGAGGAATATGAAGATTTAAATTTAAAGGTTAATAAAAATAAAGAATTAACTGATGATTCAGTAATTTCAATCAATAATAAAATTGATTCATTAGAGAAACTTGCTTTAGCAAATGCTATCACTACAAGAGCTGAAGAATTATATTCAAAACAATTAGATATTAATTTAAGAAAAGAAGAAGCTTTAGAACAAGCAAGAATAAAACAATCAACAGACACTGTTTTAAGAATAACAAATACAGGTGAGGTTATAAGAAGAAGTGATGAAGATATAGAAGCGAGGAGACAGAAAAGAGTTAATGCTGTAATAGATGAATTTAATAAGGAACAAGAGAAATTAAATCAAGAATTTGAAACATTAAAAAAAGTTGCAGAAGAAAATGATTATTACACAAACACATTTGTTTCAAATAGTAAAGAAAGGCAAAAAGAAATAAAGAAAGAAGGTGATGAATTTAATATAACAACAGATATATTAAGAGAGTTTTTATATGGTCCTGAAGATTTAGATGTTGAAGGTATTTCTTTTTTAGATGCAGCAGAAATTGCATTTAACGAAAGAGCAGAGTTTTTAAAGCAGTTTCAAATACAAAGTGCAGCAGATAGAATAAATTTAGCTGAAGATAACGCAATAAAAGAACTTGACTTATTATATCAAGACTTAGACAGTAGAATAGGATATGAGGAAGATCTTACTAAGATTACAGAATATTACGCTAATGAAAGAATTAGGGTTGGTGACAAAGAATCTGAAGCAAGACAAAGAAGTATAAGAGAAATAGGTAGAGCTGTTTCTTCTGTAGGTAAACTGCTTCAAGATGTTTCAGGAGAAAATAAAAATTTAGCAGTAGCAGGAGTAATTGTAGAAAAAGCAGGTGCTATAGCACAAATAATATCAAACACTGCAATAGCTAATGCTAAAGCTGTAGCTGCGTTTCCTATAACTGCAGGACAGCCATTTGTTGGAATAAACACAGCTTCTGCAGGTATATCAATAGCTTCTACAATAGCACAAGCTTCACAAGCTATACAAGAAATAAAGAATCCTTCAAGCGGATCGTCAGGCGGTGGTGCTGCATCAGCTTTACCATCAACACCAGTACAAGCTCCTGCATTTAATGTAGTAGGTGCAACACAGACAAGTCAACTTGCTCAAACAATATCACAAGCCGAAGATAAACCAATAAAAGCATTTGTTGTAGCGTCTGATGTTTCTACTGCACAAGAACTTGAACGTAGTACGATTGAAGGAGCATCTATTGGATAATAAAACAAAATGAACTCAATATAGTTATTTAGATATGGAAAAGATAATAGAACTTATTATAGACGAGCAAAGTGAGATTAGCGGTATAGAAGCTATCTCTGTCGTTGAAAATCCTGCAATAGAAGAAGACTTTATTGCACTAAAAGAACATAAAGATATTAAACTTGCTGAAGTAGATGCAGAACAAAGAATATTGATGGGTCCTGCACTTATTCCTAACAAGAAGATATTTAGAAAAGGTGCTGATGATGATGACAATGATTACTACATATACTTCTCTGAAGAAACAGTTAAGAAAGCATCTGAATTATTCTTTATAAAAAGCAAACACCAAAACTCTACATTTGAACATTCATTTGAATTATCAGATATGTCTGTTGTAGAATCTTGGCTTATTGAAGACCCAAAGAATGATAAAGCATCTGCTTATGGATTTGATCTACCAAAAGGAACTTGGATGGTTTCAATGAAAGTATTAAATGATGATGTATGGAGAGCAGTTAAAGAAGGAGAAGTAAAAGGATTTTCTATAGAAGGTTACTTTGCTGATGGACTGGAAAGACCAAAAGAAAGTATAGAAGAAAATGCTTGTAGCGAATGTTTAAGTGAACTAAACGCAGAGTTTGAATTAGCAGAAGTCTTGGCAAGTTTATCTGAAGAGGTAGAGCTTGAATCTTATGGAGGATATCCACAATCTGCAAAAAACAATGCAAAAAGAGGAATTAAATATAACGAAGCTGTAAATAATAAATGTGCAACACAGGTTGGTAAAGTTAGAGCAAGACAACTGGAAGCAGGAGAAAACTTTACTTTACCTACTCTTAAACGCATATACTCATATTTATCAAGAGCTTCTGCATATTATCAGGAGGGCAACAACGAAGCTTGTGGAACTATATCGTATTTATTATGGGGTGGTAAATCAATGTTAACTTGGGTAACATCTAAACTTAAAGGACTTGATGCAATAGAAGCAGCATCAACTATTATTGATGGTAGAGCTGCTTATACAACGCAAGAAGAAGCTGAAAGAGCTGCAGAGGATATTGGATGTTCAGGTTACCATACTCACGATTACGAAGGTGATACTTGGTATATGCCCTGTGAGGAACACAATCTAAAAGCTCCTTGCCAAGATGGATATGAGCAGATAGGTATGAAAGATAAAGATGGTAGAAAAGTACCTAATTGTGTTCCAATAAAATGAAAAGAAGAAAAAACGCTACAGTAAGTTATTCATCTCCTAAAGCAAGTAGAAGAGGATGTTTATGTCCTGATGGAAGAACATATTCTACAAAATGTTGCGATGGTACACTTGAAGCACAAGGTGTTGGAAAAGTATAAAAATACAACAGAATAATTTTAATCGGTAATAACTATAAATAAGAATCTTATGAAAGCAAGTGAAATTGTAACTAAAATCAAAGATGTTCTTTTATCTTCATCTGAAAAGGAAGAGGAAACAACTCCTGAAGTTGATTTAAAAGAAGAAGCTCCTGCTGCTGAAGAAAAAGCAGTAGAAGAGACTAAGGAAGAAGCTCCTGCTGCAGATGTAAAAGAAATTAGATATTCTGCAGAAGAAGGTGCTGAAGAACTACAAGAGGATGACTACGAAGAAGAAATCGTAGAAGATGCTCCTGCTGTAGAGTATGCTACTAAAGATGAAGTGTCAGAACTTAAATCTATGGTAGAGAAACTAAGAGGAATGATAGAAGCTAAAGAAGAAGCTAAAGAAGAAGTTCCACAAGAGCTATCTGCTGAAGAACCTGCTGAAGCAATCTCTCATTCACCAGAAAACGAAGTAAGTGATAAAGCTGGTGTTAGGTTTGCTCCTAATGCAAGAAGAAACACTACTTACAATAGAGTATTAAACGCAATAACTAATAATTAATTAATTTTTAAATAATGGCAACAACAACTTCAATAACTACTACTTACGCTGGTGAATTTGCAGGGAAGTATATTTCTGCTGCTTTATTATCAGGTAAAACTTTAGCAGAAGGTAACATTACAACAGTACCTAATGTTAAATACAAACAAGTAATGAAAAAAGTGGCAACTGATGACATCGTAAAAGACGCAACTTGTGACTTTACAGATACATCAACACTTACTCTTACTGAAAGAATCTTAACTCCAGAAGAGTTCCAAGTGAACCTTGAGTTATGTAAAAAGGACTTTAGAAGCGACTGGGAAGCTGCTCAAATGGGATATTCTGCATTTGACAACTTACCTTCTAACTTTGCAGACTTCTTAATTGCTCACGTAGCAGACAAAGTAGCTCAAAGAATTGAGACTAACATTTGGACAGGTACTAATGCAACTGCAGGTCAGTTTGATGGATTCATCACTACTTTAGGTGCTGATTCAGATGTAAATGACGTAACAGGTACTGCTTCAACTGCAGCTAACATTATTACAGAGCTTGGTAAAATTGCTGATGCAATTCCATCTGCTGTATATGGTGCAGAAGATATGACTATCTACCTACCAGGAAATATGTACAGAAACTACATTAGAGCTTTAGGTGGATTTGGTGCTTCAGGATTAGGAGCAGCAGGTACTAACGATCAAGGTACACAATGGTATAATGCGGGTAGCGGTTTATCATTTGATGGTATCCAAGTAGTTCACGCTCCTGGTTTATCTGACAATGACGCTGTAGCAGCTGAAAAATCAAACTTATTCTTCGGTACAGGATTACTTTCTGACCAAAACGAAGTAAAAGTAATTGATATGGCTGACCTTGATGGTTCTCAAAACGTAAGAGTCGTAATGAGATTTACTGCTGGTATTCAGCACGGAATTGGTGGAGACGTAGTATTATACGCTACTTCATAATAAATAATTGTTCAACTCAAAAAAAGGTAGGTGGTATAAACTACCTGCCTTTTTTTATAAAATATAAAAAATTATGGCTTGTGATTTATCATTAGGAAGAAAAGAACCTTGTAAAGATGTCGTTGGTGGTATTAAAAATATTTATTTTGTTAATTATGGAGATTTAGGTACTGTTGCAGTAGCTGCTTCAGGAACAGCAAATGAAGACGAAATTACTAATATGACTAACTCATCTACTGTGGTTGCCTACAAATACGAAGTAAAAGGAAACTCATCATTAGAGCAAACTGTAAACTCTTCAAGAGAAAACGGAACTACTTTCTACGAGCAAACACTTAACTTAACTCTTAAGAAATTATCTAAAGAAGATAACAAAGAATTAAAGTTAATGGCTTATGGAAGACCTCACGTTATTGTTGAAGATTACAACGGTAACTGTATGATGGTTGGTCTTGAACACGGTGCAGACGTATCAGGAGGTACAATTGTAACTGGTGCAGCTATGGGAGATTTAAGTGGATATACTTTAACTCTTACTGCAATGGAAACAGCTCCAGCTAACTTTATGGTTGTGGATTCTGCTGAAGCATTATTCCCATTCAGTGAATTTGCTGGATTAACTGGAAGTCCTGCAGCTACTATTACAGTAGGTACTAACTCTTAAACATAGAGTGTTCTTAAAAGAAAAGGAGGACAATTGGTCCTCTTTTTTTTTGAACATAATTAAGCATATTGAGTTATATAGATATGATAAGATTATCACCAACAACTTCATCTCAAACAATTAGTATAATTCCACGAGCATATACAGTTGCCAGTGACTTATCTATGGTTATCGTAGAAGATGGTACAAGAAAAACTCAAACAATAAACAGCATAACATCTGCATTATCAAGCAATGGTAATTTCTTGGAAATGTCTATTGCATTTAGTATTTTAACTGCAGAAAACAGTTATTCGTTTGAACTTAAACAAGGAAGCACTCTTTTATATAGAGGTAAAGCATACTGCACATCACAAACTGATAATACAACAGATCACACTTTAAATAGTAATAAATATAATCAGTATGTTGGAACTGATACGGATGACCAAAAATATATTGTAATATGAACAAAGTAAAAGTAATAAATTTAGCTGGGTATGAAGTGCCAAGCATAAAAGAATCTACCAGATATGATTGGGTAGAATATGGTGACGACAATAACTATTTTGGTGACATTATAGATAGATATACAGGTAGTCCAACAAACTCAAGATGTGTAAATGGTATTACAGATCTAATTTATGGTAGAGGATTAAATGCAACTGATTCAGAAACAAATCCTGTTCAGTTTGGACAAATGCAGCAAATATTAAAGGATGTAGATGTAAGAAGAATAGTAGGAGATTTAAAATTACTAGGACAAGCTGCAATACAAGTTGTATATAATAAAAGAAAGACAAAGATTATGCAGCTTAAGCATTTTCCTACTGAAACGCTAAGAGCTGAAAAAGCAAAAGACGGAAAAGTACAAGCTTATTACTATCATCCTAAATGGAAAGAATTAAAACCATCTGATAAACCTAAAAGAATACCAGCATTTAAATTTGGTAAGAAAAGTGAAACTGTAGAGATATATTGTATTAAACCATATAGAGCTGGTTTTTATTATTACTCTCCAGTAGATTATCAAGGATGTTTACAGTATTGTTCGCTAGAAGAAGAAGTATCAAACTATCATATTAATAATATACAGAATGGTTTACAGCCATCACTGTTATTAAACTTTAACAATGGTATTCCAGGTGATGAAGCACAAGAGATGATTGAGAGAAAGATATATGAGAAGTTTAGTGGATCATCAAACGCAGGTAGATTTATATTAGCATTTAACGATAATGCAGAGAATCAATCTACAGTAGAGCCTATACATTTACCAGATGCTCACGCACAATATGACTTTTTAGCTAAAGAATCAAGAGAAAAGATAATGATTGGTCACGGTGTTGTTTCTCCTATACTTCTTGGTATAAAAGATAACACTGGTTTTGGAAATAATGCAGAAGAGTTAAGAACAGCTTCTGTACTTATGGATAATATCGTAATTAGACCATTTCAGACCCTACTAATCAACTCATTTAACGAGTTATTAGCATTTAATGGCATAGGATTAAATCTTTATTTTGTTACTTTACAACCAATTGAGTTTACAGAGCTTGATAATATTGAGACAAAGATTAAAAGAGAAGAAGAAACAGGTGAGAAACTCTCAAGTGATGAAAAGAAAGATTTTACTGATGAGGAAGGAGATGATTTGTTAAATCAATTAGAGGAATTAGCTGAAAAAGTAGATGCAGATGATTGGGAATTAGTACACACAGAAAAAGTAGAAGATACAGAGAAAGAATTTGACTTTACAAGCCTTTCTATGCCTACAGATAAGGATGCTAAACCTAATAAGGTGTCATCACAAGACAATTCAACATATAAGGTTCGTTATTCTTATGGTCCTATAAGAAAATCACCTAATTCAAGAAGATTTTGTCAAAGAATGGAGTTAATAAGTGAAAAAAACTTAGTATTTAGAAAAGAAGATATAAATATGATGTCTTTTAAAGGTATAAATAAAGAATTAGGTCATAAAGGACAGAACTATTCATTATTTAAATATAAAGGAGGTGTAAATTGTCAGCATTATTGGGAAATGAAGGTATATAAGAAGAAGGTTTCAGATAATAACCTTGTTAGTGAGTCAGAAGCAATAAAAGATGGCTTAAAAGAGCCTAAAAACCCTTCAGAGATAGGAATTGCACCAAAAGATATGCCAAACAGAGGACATCATCCAAATTATAACAAATGAAAGCATTATTTATAACATTAGAAGAGTTAAAAAGAAAGTCTATTATAGATGGGAATGTAGATACTGATAAACTAATACAGTTTGTAGAAGTAGCACAAGATACTTATATACAAACACAATTAGGAACAGTTTTATATGATAAATTACAGACAGATATAACAAGTGATAGTTTAACTGGTAATTACTCTACTCTTGTAAATACATATTTAAAACCAATGCTAATTTGGTTTAGTCAATCAGAGTATATGAAATATGCAGCATTTCAGATTAGTAATGGTGGTGTATTTAAACATAGATCAGAGAATAGTGATTCAGCATCACTTGAAGAGATTAACAATTTAGTACATCAAGCTAAAACTACTGCAGATTTCTATACACAGAGGTTTTTAGATTATATGGATCAGAATAGTGAACTATATCCAGAATATACAGCGAATCAAGATGGAGGTATGTATCCAGAAAGAGACCAAAATATGACAGGATGGGTATTATAAAGAACAAAAAAACATATAAACCTAAGAAAGAAAACGAAATAAAATTAAAGAGTTATATAGAAAAGATAAAAAATGTCATTCGGATCAATTTATGATGAAAGCTGGTGGGGAAATGATAGTGAATCTAATAATTGGGGAATAATTTATCCAGTATAAGAAAATGGGATTTGGTTCAGTATATAGTGTAAGTTGGTTCGGAAACGTTAATGAAGCGAATGGTTGGGGTGATATTTACCCATTTGATGCAGATGGTTCTTACTTAACGGTAGATACGACATTATTTAGTGCAGATAGCACAAGTTTAACAGCAGACGCAACAGTATATTAAAATAAAATAAAATGGCAAAACAAACAATAAATATAGGTACTTCGGCAAACGATGGAACAGGTGACCCGTTAAGAACCGCTATGGATAAAACCAATGATAACTTTACAGAGTTATATAATGGTGCTGGTGTTGCTGATGGAGCAGTGACTACAGCTAAACTTGCAGATGACGCAGTAGATTCAGCAAAGATAACAGACGGTGCAATAGACACAGTACATATAGCAGATGACCAAATTACTTATGCTAAAATGGGAGCAGAGTTTACAACTGCAGCTGCATTAAGTGGTACAGCAGTTGATTGGGCAACTGCAGCTGTATTTACAAAAACATTAGGTGCAAATACTACATTAACATTCTCTAATGTTTCAACAGGGATGGTTATTGATTTAGTAATTAGTGGAGACTACACACTAACACTCCCAACAAGTGTAAAAGAAATAACAGGTACTTATGATGGTACCGTATCAAATTTAATTCAAATCGTAAGTACTAACGGAGCTACTGAACAGTGGGCAACAATTAGTCAAGAAGCAACAAGTTAATAATATGAAAGCAGTAAACAACAACGGAATTATCACAACATACCCAGATGTACCAGTTAAATTTAGGTCTTCAACAGGTTATCACCTAAACGCAAGAAGTATGACTGCAGACCAGTTAAGAGATGCAGGATTATTTGATGTAATTATAGATGAAAATTACGATTCAAGAATACACATACTTGGAGAAATATATTGGGATTCAGCAGCATCAGTATTTAGAAAAGACGCAGAAGATATTACTTGGAGTGAGAGTTTAAGTGAATTAAAAGAAAGAAGAATAAACAACTTTAAAGGTCAAATAGGAAGCAAACTTGCAGAGACAGATTGGTATATAATTAGAAATGCAGATAATGGCACAGAAGTACCAACAGAAATAGCTACAGCAAGACAAGCATTAAGAGACCAATCAGAGACAGTTGAATCGGAAATAAATGCACTTACTACTAAAAAGAAAGTAATGCAATACGATTTCCCTAATATAGATTAAATATGGCTGTAAATAAGAGATTATTACAGGGAGCTGCGGCAGCAGGAGAATTTGTACCATCAGAACACTTTGGAGTAGTATTATACGAGGGTGATGGTGCTTCATCACATTCTATTAATGGAGGTAAGTTTGGTGCAGCATTTTATGGTAATGGTAGTAATTCAAGAATAAATTTAGGTAATGGTAAATTTAACTTTAATGAATTA
>Ga0208127_1000491_pt1 | contig 20380 bp, 19 predicted proteins | sample ETNtaG_6_FD_185751 | JGI IMG/M metagenome (GOLD analysis project Ga0208127, IMG submission 185751) | Marine microbial and viral communities from oxygen minimum zone, Eastern Pacific Ocean - ETNP201306SV45 (SPAdes) (version 2) | ecosystem: Environmental > Aquatic > Marine > Oceanic ... | reverse complement strand
CCTTTGTGAAACGGCTGAAACCGTCCGAGTACGATTCCCTTGCCCATGCTTCATGCAAAGTAGGATGCAACATCAACGTTTGGAAGTGCATGTCCCATCTCATTGAAGCAGGCAATCATTCGATTGCAACCTTCAATCATCTCATCGATGCTTGTCGTACCCATGCTTCCAACACGAAACATCTTGCCCTTGAGATGGTCTTGAGCACCAATTACTTGCGTTTGATAATCATCCTTGAGTTTACTTCGCCACGAATCATCTATTCCCTCAGGATACATGATGGCGGTGACAGTATCGCTTTGCTGACCGCCATCTGCAAGGAGCATAAATCCGAGATCGGAAAACAATCGTCGAACGCCATCAGCCAATTTGCGACAGCGATTCCATCGATTTTCAAGTCCTTCTTCTTCAAGTTCTCGTAGTGAAGCCGCCCAACCCATTGCAAGATTGATGGCAGGCGTCCATGGTGTTTGATCATCGCTTCCTTTCTTGAGTGCGGAAACCAAATCGAGGTAATAGACCGGATTGGAATCGCCTTGTTGTCGAATGGTGTGGACACGCTCAACAAAGTGTTCGTTCACAGCGATTGCAGCAATACCGCTTGGTCCAGCCGTGCACTTCTGAGCGCCCATGACAACCGCTTCTGCATTCCACTCAGCGGGATGAACTGGTAGGCCACCTACAGATGTGATGCCATCGAGAATGAATGCGACATCATATTCCATGCATAGTTGTGCAAGTGCGACAGCATCTTGGGTTATACCAGAACTTGTTTCATTATGGCAAATGAGAAGGGCTTCAAAGGTTCGACGTCCGAGTTGTTCTTCCAATTCCATGACGTCGAAACTACGTCCCCACTCATATGCGATATGTTTGACTTGGCAGTATTGCTTGCAGATATCTGCAACACGTTCGCCAAACTTTCCATTCGTTGGAACGAGCACTCGATCGTTGGGTCTGAATCGATTGGCAATCACCATCTCCATGGCAGCAGTTCCACTGCCGGAAACAGCGATGACCTTGTAGCCATCTTCCCCCGTCCAAGATTCTGTACCTCGTTCACGAGATGATGGGGAGAGGTTGAATGCAGTTCGTAGGCCAGCGTTAAGGTCGGCCATTACATCTCGAAATTCTGGTCCCCGAGCGGTCATGACAGGCGTTGCCATGGCTTGTAGACATGCATCACTCATTCGTACAGGTCCTGGGACGAGGAAGCAATCACCTTCGTGTGCCATGTTGTTCACGGTATCGCGCTCGGTTTTTGAATAAGAACACTGGACTTCCCATGAAATCACTGTTTGCAGGGATGCTATGTGCTAAAGAGAAGGAGTCCAAGCGGTAGATATGATGCGGATTGGTCTTGCAATGTTGCAAGGTGCTCGGCATGAGCATGAAGAGGCCATTCTTTCAATCGCGGAAGAATTTGAAAAGAGCATCGAAGTCGTTCATTTGCGTCGAGCAGAAGATCTCGATGCATCGATTCATGGTCTTGTTCTACCAGGTGGGGAATCGACAACAATGCGCATCGCTTCTCGATCCGAAGGCTTGCTCGACTCGATTTACGCTTGGATGGAAGCGCATCCGCAACGACCAGTTCTGGGTACATGTGCTGGAGCGATTCTTCTCGCAAATCCAAGCGATGGACGTCAACCATTTATCCAAGCAAAAATATCACGAAATGCATGGGGTCGTCAACGTCAATCGTTTGAGGCACCAATCGATGTGACGCTTAACCGAGTCGATACGCAAGGCGCTTCGATTGCACGTAAGCCAGATGCTTTTGGCCACACGCCACTCGTCGTCGGAGACGTTGATTCACAGACCGAAGAGGATGCATTTCCTGGTGTATTCATACGAGCGCCACGATTCGATAATGCTGGAATCAACTGTGAGATTATTGCCCGATTTGGTGACGAAATTGTGGGCGTACGTGATGGTTCAAAATGCGCTGTAACCTTTCACCCTGAACTCACCAATGACCGTCGTTTCCATGCATGGCTATTGAACGAAATCGCTGCACTTTCACCGACGGATTGAACAAGGAGTGTTCAGGGGTTCTGCTCATGGTCGTCCATCTTCCAATGCATACGGAGATTCTTCCACCAGAGGAAGGTGAAGCAGAAGGATGTGTCCAATGCCAAGAAGGCCGCAAACTTGTTCTGTTTGTAACGGGTAAATGTCACTGGGGGTGCGATTATTGTCCACTCTCAGAGAATCGGCGTGAATCACCAGATATGTTTGCTAATGAGCGAAGGTGTTCAACGTGGGAAGAGGTCATCGAAGAAGGCCATGCCATGAAAGCAACGGGAACAGGAATCACAGGTGGTGATCCGATGCTCGATGCTGAACGTTCCGTTGAAGCCATCAAACAACTCAAACAAGCCTTTGGACAAGAACATCACATTCACCTTTACACGTCGATTCCGTTCAAACTCGAGTGGGTCGAAAAACTCGCTTCTGCTGGATTGGATGAACTTCGATTTCATCTCCTCGATGGAACGACCAAACTCTACGAAGAAGTCATCCATGCAGCAAGTGATGCTGGAATAAACGTTGGAATCGAGTTGCCATGTGAACCAGACAAGGAAGCTTCTTTGTTTGAATTGCTCGATCAATTGGATCAACTCCCTGTTCAATTCCTCAATCTGAACGAATTGGAAATAACTACAGGAAATCAAGAGAACATGGATGTTCGTGGATTCAATCTCTCAAGTGGTCTTTCCGCAGCAGCCGAAGGTTCCTTTGAATTGGGCGTACGACTCAAAGAAGCTGCAAAAGGAAAGTCGTATCATCTCAAATTCTGTACTGCATCCTACAAAGATGCTGGGCAATTACGTGCTCGATTTCGACGCAGAGCAGAGGCAACACTCAGACCGTACGAGGTTCTCTCTGAAGATGATACGATTCTTTTCGGTGCGATTCCAACCGAACCAGAAGATGCACGTGATGATATGATGGAGTTGCAAGAAACGTTGCAAATCAGCCCATCATGGCTACGTTACGATGCAAACGCTCGTCGAATTGAGATGCCACTAAGTGTTGCTGAAGAACTTGCGGAAGTCCTCTCATTTCCTGTTCAAATGGTCGAAGTTCATCCCACACATGAACGACTGGAAGTATCCGTCGTTCATCTCAATGCCCAATCTTCATCATAACATTAGTTTCATTTGCAACCAGCAAGTGGGCGATACATGGGGGTGCTTGAGCAAGCCGATTGGGGCGTATTCAAGCGCTCTGAAACGTGGAAAGCGTTTGGTGTCGCAGTCGTCCTCTTCGGTGTCATAGCCTTCGCAGGTCTCTCCTTGTTCGATAGCATGGATGAGATCTTTGAATCGGATGCTGAACCAGCTCCTATCCCTGAAATCGTTATTCAAAGTCTGAACAGGACTGGAATTGAAGAGAATTATACCAATTCAGATGGAGAAATTCGTCTCTCAGAGATGCGAGGGGATGTCATCATCCTTGACCTCATGGCGCATGATTGTTCAAACTGTCATGCCGTTCAAGCCCATCTCGAGGCAAACATGGATGATTGGAAGGAAACGGCTGATGCAAATGGTGTTGGTTTCCATATCTTCGGCTATGGTGCGTGGTATCAGGAGTCCTTGGAATATCTCAACGATTCGGGAGGTGAGTACACTGTTCCGTTGTATCCAACCGGACTCGGTTCAACAGAAGCAGCCATCCTAGAAGACGGTTCGACAACCGATCCAAAGCAACTGTTCACAACAGCGGGAGCTGGTCAAATTCCAGTCGTTATGGTGATTGACGTTGAAGGATACATCGTTGAACGACAAGCCACTGGTACACCAATTGGTGGGTGGGGTGACTTCAATTCAGCTGTCGAGAACGCATTAACGGGAGATGTTCAAACAACCATTGATGATCGTATTGCTTGGGAAGAGCCATCCACTTCCTTTGTTGCAGTGTTCGTACTTGGAATGATTCTCTCCATTCTCGTGTATTTCTCACCGTGTGCATTCCCTGTTCTTCCTGGTTTCATTTCGTACTATCTCAGTCTCGGCGCTCGTGAAGATGAACTGATCAAAGAGGGCAAACTCAAGACGGCCATGCCTTCTTCTTGGGTGATTGGTATCCTTGCCGGATTGGGCATGTGGACCTTCTTCATTATCATTGGAATCATTGCGTTTGCGATGGGTGAGGCCTTTGCTCAATCGGGGATGATTCATCTCATTGCGATTGGGATTGCAGTCCTCTTGATTATTCTCGGTTCAATGATGCTCATTGGAATTACTTCCCACGTTCTCGGCTTTGTTCAGAAATTGGTCGACCGTTGGTCCACGACTGAAATGGATGAAACATTCACGCCTCGTCGAAACATGTATCTCTACGGTATTGGTTATGCTGCTGCATCGATTGATTGTACTGCTGCTGCAGTGTTGCCGTTTGTCATCTTCCTAGGAACACTTGGAACCAATGCAACCATCTCTGGATTGGCAGGATTGATGCTTGGTTTGCTCATTCTGATGGTTCTTGTCACTGTTTTGGTTGGTCTCGGTCGGCAGGTGATGATCAACTTCCTACGACGAATGACTGGAATGATCAAGATGGTTGGGTCATGGATGATGATTATGGCAGGTGTTGGATTGACCATCTATCTCACTCAGCCTGAGCTTGTCTCAGGCTTGTTCGCTTGAAGGTGCTCGAAGGCATCATCAAATTCGTTCGCGTTGCATTGTAGAATAGCTGGTTTGATGAAGCGATAGTGAGCAATTAAAGCAAAGAGAATCCCTGTAATCACATCAAACAAGTAGTGTTGTTGTGTCGTCATGGTTGAGAGTGTAAGTAAGAGCCAAGCGATCCAAAGCGATGCGTATGCAAAGCGGTTCACATTGTAAATCAAAGGAACACAAAGGACAACACATAGGCTATGCCCAACATGCAAACTCGGCCAAGCATTGTAGGGTTGGTCAACAATATGGATGAGTGAAAGCATCGATGTGAGGACATCATCGCCTTCGACTTCCGTTCGAATACTGACTTCAACAGGGGCGAAAAGGAAGATGAAGAAAACTGGAATGGTTGCAACGAACATTCGTTGGGAAAATGCGACTGCGGACTTTTTTTGTCGTTCAGTTGATGCAAAAAATGGAATCAACACATAATATGCATAGAAGGAGAAGTAAGCCAAATTGAGCAATGGAATGTAGGAGATAGAATCGTCGATTGCGAGTGACGGATCAAACAATGTCCAGTCAAAGAATTCAGAAATACGGTTTGTAATCCCATATGGAATTCCAATTGATACAAGGAAAAAGGCACCAAAGAACGATGTAAAGGCAAGTCTGTTGTTTCGCTTCCTCCATGCAAACTTCCACATGGTCCATGGGCGAGGACTGAACAGACTACTCTTCATCATCATCACCAGGTTGTAATTCGTTCCAATGAACAACTCGATCGCCGATAATCTCTGCTTCAGCAGGGTCGTGCGTTACGTGGATGGCGGGGATGCCTCTTGCCTTGAGGATCGAACGAATCTCGAGAGCAATTTTTCTGCGCAAGTCAACATCGAGTGCAGAGAGTGGTTCGTCGAGCAACATCAGCCTTGGATTGGTTAGAAGCGCTCGGATCAATACCACGCGTTGTGCTTCTCCTCCAGAGAGTGTTTCGATGGTTTGGCTCTCTTTTCCTTTCAGTCCCATCTCCTCAATGATTGCATTGACTTCAGCCATGTTCCAATCTTTCTTACGTTTGTAAGCGAACAAGATATTGCCGAGAACATCCTTGAAAGGAAACAAGACAGGTCGTTGGAAGAGCATCCCTATGCCTCGCATTTCACAGGGCTGTTGCTCAATGTGTTGTCCATTCAATCGAATCGTTCCAGTATCATACGTTTGTAAACCTGCTATTGCACGTAAGAGCGTTGTTTTTCCGCAACCACTCGGACCGAGTATTGCAACGATTTCTTTTGAAGCAAGTTCAAGTTGAAGGTCGTGAATGACATGATGTTCATCGAAACGAACATTGAGTTGATCGATAACCAGACTCATCAAAATCCACCTCCTTGATGACTGCGAAATCGTTCTGCAATAACAAACAGTAGGAAGGTCATGGACATCAAGACCGTCGCTGTTGCCATCGCAATAGGTTCCACCAATTGGAAATATTTCGGCCTTGACATGAGTTGATCGACCAAGACAGGTAATGTGTCCCATGCACCAGATCGCAATAGGATCCATGACGCCCCAAATTCTCCAAGAGAGAAGGCCATCGAGAGTGCAGCAGCGACGACAAGATGAGGCTTCAACAATGGAATTTTGATTCTGAAAAATCGTTGACTTCGATTGTATCCAAGTATCTTTCCAGCCTCTTCATAATCCGAATCGATTTCCCGCATAGCCGGCAGCAGAATTCGTACAACAAATGGGGTTGTAAGCATCGCATGAGGCAGGATTGGTAGAGCGTACCAAGAAAACAATGCGGGCCATACTTTCAGAATTCCAAGCAATACGCCAAGACCGACCATCACGCCAGAGAGTGCAAGCGGTAACATCGATAGCAGGTCGATGAATCGAGCGATTTTTGGCCTGTTCTTCTCCTCGAGCGAATGGATGGTTTGAGCAACGAAGAAGCCCAGTATACATGAAACAAGCAAACAACCAATTGCATAGAACAGGGAATTCATGAGCGCATCTGGAACAGATGCATACGTCAAGTTACCCTCGAAAGCATAACGCCATGCTTCAGTACTCCATCGATAGGAATCAGTTGTTCTATCACGAATTCGAACCGAAGAGATGACCATCAAGAACAGAGGTGCTAGCGCGAAAATACATGCTGAAAGGATGCCAACTTTCTGGAGTAGGCCCGGCTTGCCAATTTTCTTCCTTGCATGATGTTCGGAAACGAGTTCGATCTCGTAGGACTGTTTCTGTTGCCATCTTCCAGCCATGCCCAATGCAGCGAGAAGGACAATTCCTTGAAGGGTGGCCCCGCCAAGAACGAGCAAACTAACATCTTCTCGATAACCTGGAATTCCAGCTGCTCCTCCTTCGATGGCCATGAGCGATTCGATCGTCCAAAACTCTGGAGCAAGCCATCGAACCAAAGCAAATGAGGTGAAGGAGAAAATGAATGTGAACACAAATGCAGAAAGGATGGATGTTCTCAACATTGGCCACCAAAACCGTAGCAGGCGTTCCGATGGATACGTGCCAACAGGTAACATTCGGAACGCTTCTTCATATCGTGGAGGTAATGTGGCGATTTTGGGTTCTACAAATCGTATCACAAGTGCGAGATTAAACCAAGCATGAGCAAGTAACAGTGCGATGATATGTCCTGAATGCTCGATGCCAAGGGACGATGAAAGAGAACCGATGATTCCTGTTTCATTCCGAAGATCGATGCCAATAGATGCGAGTATTCCTTCATCGTTAATGAGTGCAAGGAAACCCATTGCAGCAACAACGGTCGGTGTTACAAATGGAAGCGTTAGGGCTGCACGAATCAAACCAATATATTTCCATTGATATCGACCAAGCCACCATGCGATCGGTAAACCGATTGCAAGCGTAAGAATCGCAGAGAATGTTGCCTGAAGGAACGTGAATTGAACTGCTTCAATGGCGAGTGGATGTTCATCCAGCCGGAAAATAGCTTCGATAGGATTTGAACCAGTAACAAAGATGAGTCGGTCAAGTGCGAACAATATCGGGATGAGAATCAGCCCTAGATACAGGGCAACGGGGACGGAATGTCCAACAGATGACTTCATGCTTTCAACTCAAAGGGCTTTGGTTGCATCCCGCCATTCCATGAGCCAGCCTTCCATTTCCTCATCGATGCGTTCAGTCGAGATTTCAGCAGGGTTGGAAGGGACAGGACTGTGGTGCCGGTAGCCATTTTCCACTGGCAGATCTTCACCTTCAAGCACAGAATACATGTAATTGTTCTCGGGCATATTCTTGTTGATTTCATCACTCAGTAGAAATTCGATGAATGCATCAACTGCGTCGGATGATCCACCACCGTTCACCTTCGCAGCATATTCGACTTGGTGGAAGGATGCTCGATCGATATTGATGGCTTTGGAGATGGTGTAATTGCCTCCATAGAATGCCTCAACACCGGGCGAGTGACAATAGGAAACCGTCAACCATGCATCACCGATGTATCCTGCCTCCCAAACACCGTATCCTCCAGAGTAATGAACTTCGTAGGCTTCTGTCCAGCCCGTTGTGAATATTGCATCATTGTCGGCCATTGCGCTCCACCATTCCATTGCGCTCATGGTTGATGTCTGTTCGAAATAATCGATGGTTGCGGTCATGAAGGCGCGACCAGGTGATGAAGTGGTAGGGCTGGGGAAGGCCGTACGCCCCTTCCAAGCATCATCTGTTAACTCCTCGAGGGTGGTTGGAAACGAGATGTTGTTTGCCTCCAATGCTTCGATGTCGGCATTCAAGCAGACATAACCTTGGTCGAATGGAACTGCCATCTTACCGTTGTAAGGTGCAAGTGCTTGAGAGTCAAGGTCGGGTAAGGTTGCTGAATGAGGAGCAAGTAAACAATTGTCCAGAGCAGTTTGCAGGTATGTGTTGTCAAGTCCAAGGGCTAGATCCGCTTGTGGAGATTCTTTTGTGAGCAAGAGGTTTTCAAGAATACCACCAGCATCATCGGTTGCAAGAATGTCCACCTCGTAGCCTGTTTGTGCAGTGAAATCAGCGAGAACATCATCGCTGATAGCGATAATATCGTAGGTGACGATGGTGAGCGTTCCATCATCCGAGCCGCTTTGGATAACACATTCATCCGTTATACTGTGCATGCTAAGGCAGCCTGAAAGTGGTGCGAAGAAAACCAATGTGAGTAGAAGACAGGCACGGATCAACCCATTCCCTCCAATGTCTTCACCAGGGTGTGGCATCGGTCAACAACTTCCAAGGGGCTTTGACCCAAGACATAGAGCGATGGTTCCCAGCCGAAATCACCAATGTCAAGGATGACATCAACTTCGGATTCAGAGTGTTCCAAACCATTTCGATCCGCGTCTGCGAGGCTCCATTCCAATTGATTGCATGCTTCTTGGACTGCATCAATATCGGTGCCTTCGTAATCGCCAGGAGGGCGGATGTTGATAATTGCGCATTTTGAAGCATCGATGGCTCTCGCTTCAAGCAACATTTCGGCAAGATGTTGCGATGTACCAAACTGTGGTTTCCCGTGTGTTCGTAATTCTCCTTCAACTGCTGTTATCTTGCCAGGCACTGCTGCGACCTCTTGGATAGAACTTGCTGACTGAAGACACGCAGCGATGTTCATGCCGACGTTTGGAAGAACGGGTATAATGATTCTTGAATCGAGGCGACCAATGGCCCACTCAAGTCGACGAATCAATGCATGTTCGTTTTGATCAACCTCAAGGTCAAGACCAGTCAGTGTTTTATCGAAACGTAGAACTTGGTTGCCCGTGAATTGGAATTCGACGATGAATCGTTGACGGAGTAATTCTTCATTTTGACCGACAGAGAGCAGGCCGCCTGCAATTTCTTTGGCCCAACTATCGACCGTAAGTTCGTCTGCAGATCCTGGTAACGATGTCACAGGTTTCTGATATTGCCTTGAAACAGTACTCTGAGTTGTGCCGAGTATGGCAGCGATGTTCATTTGCGACCATCCTTGGCCCCGTAGTTCTCGTGCAAGTTGCATGTGTAGTCTCGATAGCCACACATCTCCATTTTGTCCTAGCATGAACTTCGGAAGACGGTTCAGTTATTCAATGTATGTACAGAAAAATGCATTTTGCATAAGACTACGTCTTGTGAAAGAATGGCCACGTTCAAAGACTGGTTTCTCTAGACTTGTATCATGGAGCCTGAAGTGTTTCTCGACGAGGTCCTTTCTCGTGTGAAATCCTTCCTCGCTTCAAGCCAAACCCAGAGTAAGATTAGGCCTTCAGAGAATCATGCCTCGTTGGGTCGAACTTCAGATCTTAATCTACCATTGGAGGGAAGAGGTCTCGAAGCAGCCCTCGATGACATTGAATCGGTCCTCCGAAATTCTGTCCGAACGACAGCGCCAGGTTTCATGAATCCACTTTGGGGGGGCCTTTCCATTGCATCCATTGCTGGTGAGTTGGTTACAGCTGCAACAAATACCGCGATGTATACGTACGAGATTGCTCCGATTGCGACATTGATCGAGTCATCCATTCTCAAGCGTATTGCAGAACTTGCTGACTTTGGAACCAGTCAGGGGACGCTGACGACTGGTGGCTCCAATGGCAATCTCTTGGGTATGCTATGTGCTCGACAAGCAAAGATTCCAATGTCGAGCCATACGGGTTTCGATGGCTCCAAGATGGTTGCTTTTGTCTCCGAAGAGTCACATTATTCATTTAGCATAGCATCCAATGTAATCGGCATTGGACATTCTAATCTGATCAAGGTTCGATGCAATGAGCACGGTCAAATGCGTCCAGATGCATTGGAAGAAGAAATTGAGTATGCACTTCGAGAAGGACGTATCCCCTTTGCAGTACTTGCCACAAGTGGGACAACCGTCAAAGGAAGCTTTGACCCACTTCGTGAAATTGCAGCCGTTGCTCACAAGTATGATCTTTGGATGCACGTCGATGCTGCCTGGGGTGGCTCCTGTCTCTTTTCGTCACAATATCGTTCACTCATGGATGGTATCGAACTTGCAGACAGTTTTTGTTGGGATGCGCATAAGATGATGGGTATTCCTCTCATATGCTCCGCCTTTATTGTGAAAGATGCTGATGTTCTCGGAACTGTTTGTTCAAATGGAAATACTGCACACTATCTCTACATCGAATCAGGTGAAGATGTTGATCTAGGTCGTTATTCTCTTCAATGCGGACGACGTAATGATGCTCTCAAATTGTGGCTTGCTTGGCGTGAAATCGGTGATGCTGGTTGGGCAGCAATGGTGGAACGATTCATGGAATTAGCAAATTATTTGGAAGAACAAGTCAAGAATCATGCTTCACTTGAATTGATGAGTGAACGAATGTGGACCAATGTCTGCTTTCGCTATGTAGGAGATTCATCGATGGATGAACGCAATAGGATCAACGCAGAATTACGACAGCGACTCATCCAAGACGGCCGATTTATGGTGAGTCGGAGCACCATCGATGAATCGATCATTCTTCGATCAGTTATTGCAAATCGAAGTGTGACAGAAGCGTCTCTCGATGCATTCCTCGATTGCGTGGTCTCCCTTGGAAAGGATATTGAACGAGGTTTACCTCAACAGTAATACGGATGTGAATGAAATGAGCGAAGGACCATTGATCAGAACAGCACTGTACGATGAACACGTTGCACTTGATGGAAACATCGTCGACTTTCATGGATTTGAATTGCCGATTTGGTATTCCAACATCAAGGCGGAACATCTTGCAACGAGAGAATCATCAGGACTCTTCGACGTATCACACATGGGTACCTTCCGTTTCTTTGGAGAAAATGTACGGCAATGGCTTGAAGGTATTGCTACACAGAAGGTAACATCAATTCCAGTAGGGCGATGCGCATACACGCATTTCCTTGATCATGATGGTTTCATCATCGATGATATGATCTTCGCAGTTGTCTCTGAAACCGAAATACTTGGTGTTCCAAACGCTTCGATGATCGATGTGATGTGGGATTGGTTCCAAGGCTGTTCACCAGAAGCATCGGGTGTTACGATTGAGAATCTATCGCCTGAAACCTCGATCATTGCCCTTCAAGGGCCGAAGAGTAAACAGTACCTCGATGCTGCGTTCGGTGAAGGTCAACATGTTGGTCGATTCAAGTGGGGCGGTCTTTGCGATAATCAACTTGGTGTCGAAGGTTGGATTCAAGGCACAGGCTATACGGGTGAAGCAGGATACGAAATTTTCCTTCCGAACGATCAAATTGCTATAGCTTGGCGAGCGTTGGTTGAAGCGGGTGCAACACCCGTTGGATTGGGTGCTCGCGACACCCTTCGTCTTGAGAAAGGATATCTCTTATCTGGTGTTGATTTCCTCTGGCCAGGACTTGATGATGGTTCACATTCCTTCCTCGCTCGGGATTCATGGGAGACCAATGTTCCATTTGGTCTTGATACAGAACACGAATTTATTGGGCGTAATCGAGTTCTTTCACATTCTAATAGCGATGAGCGCTGGTGGGGCATCAAGTATCTCGAGAGAGGGCCATTGCCTCGTCCAGGAAAAGACGTTCTTTCACTCGATGGAAACAAAATTGGCCAATTGACATCGGGAGCTCCTTCACCATCGCTCGGTAATACAGGTGTTGGAATTGGCTACATTTCAGGTGTTAGCGAGGGCGATGAGGTCCTTATTGCGGCGAGTCCACGTTCATCGGTACGCGCTGTTATTATTCGCCCGCCTTTTGTATAGACGGCCCTCGTTTCTTGATGGTTCAATGACGAACATTATGAGCGCTACGCGATTGGTTGATATTGTCTGCGGAGGCAAGTCCTATGGTCGACCAACTACCAAACCTCGGAAGAGAAGAAGAAATGCTGAAGGAGATGGGTGTTGCATCCATCGATGCACTGTTTGCGGATGTTCCTGAATCCGTACGAATGGTTGGCGATTTACCTTTGCCAGATGCGCAAAGCGAAGAAGAGTTGCTCGCTGATGCGAAGCGTTTGCTTGGTGCGAACGTAGCACTTGGTGATCAACCATCGTTTCTTGGAGCAGGTTTGTATCGAAACTTCATTCCGTCCAGTGTTTTCCAACTTATCACTCGAGGTGAATTCCTTACCTCCTACACGCCATATCAGCCCGAAGTTTCACAAGGTATGCTGCAATCTATGTGGGAGTTTCAATCCCTCATTTCAGAATTGATTGCAATGCCAATCACCAATCTTTCATTGTACGATGGTTCGACTGCAGCTGCAGAGGCATTGACGTGTGCTGTTCGAGTTCATAACCGTAAGGCTGAGCAGAAGGATACGGTGTACATCTCGGAATTAACACCTCCAGATCGTGTCTCTGTCATCCACAATTACTGTCAAGGCGCAGGTATTGAAATCAAAACTTTGCGTCATGATGCCAATGGATGCATCAATCTTGCAGATGTTGAACGAGCACGAGGTTCGTGTGCAGTATATGTTGAACAACCCAATCCAATTGGAATCATCGATGATGGCTACCCTTCCTTGAAGGAGATCATCGGCGAGAATACGGCCCTCATTGTTGGCGTACAACCCGTTTCACTCGGTCTTCTCGAAGCACCAGGTCATTACGGAGCCGATATTGTGGTTGGTGAAGGACAGCCGTTAGGAAGTCCGATTACCGGAGGCGGTCCTATCTACGGTATCTTTGGCTGCACGAAACCCTATCTTCGTTTGATGCCGGGTCGAATCGTGGGTCGAAGCATCGATGTCGATGGGAAAGAAGCATACTGTCTCACACTTTCAACACGTGAACAACACATTCGCCGCCATCGAGCAACATCGAACATTTGTACAAATGAAACCTTGATTGCCCTCATGGGTGCCATGCATATGTCCTTATTGGGTCCTGAAGGATTGCAACACCTTGCTGTACGAAACATGGCTGCATCGACGCAATTGAAGCGCCAGTTGTCCAGCGTAGAATCCGTACATCTCCCTTATGCTGACCAATCCCATTTCAACGAATTTGTCGTCGAGTTGCCTGCAACAACTTCTGAGTGTTTGGCTTATCTCGAAGGCGAGGGCATCATCGGTGGATTCGATGTATCGCACTGGTATCCTGAGAAAACGAATCAAATGCTTCTCTCTGTCACCGATCAGACCAGTCAACATGACATTGATCGATTGATTCAATCACTTTCAAACTGGACGAAGGAGGTGAACGCTTGAGTCGTTTATTTGATCACAATGGTGCAGAAGGAAAGGGATATGCTCAGCCTGCACCACTTCTTCCTGCTTCTGAACTTGATTTGCCTTCAAGCATGACAAGAAAGGAACTTCCTCGTTGGCCTCGCCTTTCTGAACCGGAGATGGTTCGACATTACACATGGTTGTCCAAGCGAAACTTCGGAATCGATACTGGCTTCTATCCACTCGGATCATGTACGATGAAACACAATCCTCGTGTCAATGAAGTCGTTGCACAACTTCCTGGAATTGCAGACATTCATCCACATCAGCCAGAACATCAACTGCAAGGTTTACTCTCAATTTTCTATGAGATGCAAGATATGCTGGCCATTTGTGCTGGAATGGATGCAGTCACCTTGCAACCAGTAGCTGGTGCACAAGGTGAATTCGCTGCAGTTCGCTGTTTCCAAGAATACTTCCGTCATCGTGGTGAACATCACAGGACCAAAGTCATCGTTCCTGATTCTGCACACGGTACAAACCCTGCAAGTGCAGCCATGGCTGGTTTTGAAATCATTGAAATTCCAAGCCAAGAAGACGGGCGAATCGATCTTTCAGCTCTTCGTGCTGTTGTCGGCGATGATACTGCGGCCATGATGATTACCAATCCAAACACACTCGGTCTCTTCGAGCAAGACATCGCCGAAGCATCTGAAATTGTTCACAATGTTGGTGGCTTGATGTATTATGATGGGGCAAACTTTAACGCAATTCTTGGACGAACAAGTCCTGGATTAATGGGCTTCGATGCCGTTCATTACAACCTTCACAAGACGTTTAGTCAACCACACGGAGGCGGCGGTCCAGGATCAGGTCCAATCGGTGTCAAGGAACATCTCGCACCCTTCTTGCCTTCTCCGATTGTTTCACGCCGTAGCCCAACTGAATCAGAAAAAGATCAGGCCGTTGACGAACATTGGTACACATGGCATGTTCCTGAACATACCATTGGTAAGGTCCAGCAATGGCATGGTAATGCAGGGGCTGTTATTCGATGCTGGGCCTATTACCGTCGCTACGGTAAGGAACTTCGAACAATGTCTGAACATGCTGTCCTCAATGCGAACTATCTGCGTCATGCCATCCATCGTGAAGCGAAGGCTGCTGGTGTTGATCATCTCTTCGTGGATGGTGCTGATACGGTTGTCGCGAAACACGAGTTCACGTTGTCATTGGGTCCGGCCAAGGAATCGCTCGGAATTTCAGCAATGGATGTCGCTAAAGGATTGCTCGATATGGGCTACATGGCTCCAACGGTCTACTTCCCATTGGTCGTTCCAGAGTGTATGATGATCGAACCGACAGAAACAGAATCAAAAGAAACCCTCGATACGTTTGCGAAGGACTTCTGTACGGTATTGCAACTCGATGCTGAAACCCTTCATAACGCTCCGATTACGACGCCTGTTCGACGTGTTGATGAGGTGTATGCTGCCCGAAATTTGTGCTTGCGTCATCCATTTGATGATGAATGAGAACGAAGTGTGCTCGGTTCTTGCGTGTACTGCAGCAATTCCCATGTGAGTTGTGATGAATAGACGATGAAAGCCATTCCGAGCAAGGCCAACTCGATGAGAAGCATCCACCATGAGGCAACAAAGGCGGTCGCTACAAGCATCGATGAGAGCATGAGCAAGCCAAGGATGGTGATGCTTGGGCGAAATCGTACCAACAACTCATCACCAATTTCATTGTAGGTGAGGATGACAAACTGAAACAGTCCTCGATAGACCTGTATCTCTTGTCCTTTGTGAACAAGATGCAAATCATGATGCTGATCTAAGCGGGCAAGAAATGCCTCAGAATCGCATCGATAGACCTGTTCCATAAGCCAACGAATATGCATTCTTGATATAATTTCATCGCCGATACCCAACAGACACAAGAACTCGAATCGTTTGGTCTCGACATGGTTGGGTTGTTCGTTGAAGGCTGGTATCCTTCCGAAGAAAAGGCGGTGATGAACATCCCTCTCTTCACATTGGCAGCATCGCTCCTAACAATGGCTTTTCCAATACTGATGCTCGTCTCTGGAAAATACACCTCATTCGTTCCATGGTTGACACTTCTATCTGCAATTTTTATCGGTGTGGCATTACTGTCGACATACTCCCAACGTCGTGTGTTGATTCTTCATCGAGGCGTTCATGTTGGTGTTGTTTATTTTGCACTCGCAATCTTGTTTGCATTCATGGATCAGTATTCTCCATACATTGGGTTGCTGTTTTGTGTTCTCCTTTTCATCGTCACGTTCCGAGTCGCCAACAAGACTTCAGCTGGTTACGGCGTACAGTTTCGACGAGAATGGGATGCAAAGCGTTTGCTTAAATTGCATTCAAAGCGTCTTGGCCATTGGAACATTATCAATGCAAAAGCAAGCAATGGGCTCATGGCCGTATCGAGAACAAAACAGCAACTCGCAGTTCTGTATTGTACCTTCGACGAGGAAGGTTGTTGGCTCCACCTCGATGTCTTTTCAGAGCAGATATTCAACCTTGATGGATTTTTGATTGAAGATGCGTGAGGGGTCATCTAAAAGAACTACCCGCGATGCGGATTAGTCATGGATGTATCTATCTTACTTGGCTCGAAGTCTGACATGCCGATTGCAGAAAAGTGCACGAAGGTGCTTGACAAATTCGGTGTAAATTATCAATTGCGTGTTGCTTCAGCACATCGCTCCCCAAAATTTGTTGAAGACATTATTCACAAGGCTGAGGAAGATGGATGCAAGGTCTTCATCGCAATGGCAGGTCTTGCCGCCGCACTACCAGGTGCTGTTGCAGCTCTTACCACGAAGCCAGTGATTGGTGTTCCATGCGGTGGCCGAGTACCATTCGATTCACTCCTTTCGATCGTTCAGTTACCTCCTGGTGTTCCAGCAGCAACCGTCGGTGTTGATCGAGGCGACAACGCAGGTCACCTTGCTGTCCAAATGCTCGCTCTTGTCAACGATGACATGGCACAACGCCTCGTTCAAGACAAACTCGATCAAGTTGAGCGTGTACTCCAAATGGATCGAGAAGTCAACGGCAGGGCTTGAGATGTTCGATGCGCCTGAATTTATCGAAGAATCGATTCAGCAAATGAAGTCAACCATCGACGATGTTGCCATCATTGCGTGTTCAGGTGGTGTTGATTCAACCGTCGCTGCTGTTATTGCAAACAAGGCCGTTGGTAATCTGTTGCACTGTGTCTATGTTGATACGGGTTTCATGCGAAAGAATGAGACAGAAGAAATCGAGGCAATGCTTGCTGAGCAAGGTATCAATCTGATTACTGTAAAAGCAGCTGATCGCTATTTTGAGGCACTTCAAGGCGTTACCGAACCAGAACAAAAGCGCAAGGTTATCGGTGAATTATTCATCCGAATCTTCGAAGATGAACAGAAGAAATGTGGTGCAAAGTACCTCGTTCAAGGGACCATTGCTCCCGACTGGATTGAATCGGGTGGCGGTGTTCGAGATACCATCAAGTCGCATCATAACGTTGGTGGATTGCCTGAAGATATGACCCTTGAAGTCGTTGAACCTCTCCGAGAATTATACAAAGATGAAGTTCGAGAACTCGCTCGAGAACTCGACATTATCGTCGCAGAACGACAACCGTTCCCAGGTCCTGGTTTAGCGGTTCGAACACTTGGTGACTTGACACCAGAACGTGTTGAAGTCGTCCGTGAAGCCTGTGCTATCGTTGAAGAAGAATTTGAAGCAGGTGCAGCAGCAGGAGAAATGGAACTTCCGTGGCAGTATTTTGCAGCACTCCTACCCGTTCGTTCAGTTGGGGTCCATGGCGATGTCCGTGCCTATGGGGAAACGATCGTTGTTCGTGCAGTACGAAGCATGGATGGAATGTCGGCAAGATACTCTGAGATTCCACATCACATTCTCCAGAGAATTAGTACACGAATCACCAACACGGTCAAGGGTGCTGTGAATCGAGTCGTCTACGATATTACGCACAAACCACCGGGTACGATTGAGTGGGAATAAGACGTTAATCATCGTCTTGCTCATTTTGCATTCGTTTGATGAGTTTGACCTTTTGATTATGCTTGAAATACGTATACCAATTCCAAAATTGTGCTGCAACGGCAATTGGAAGAATGAAGCAAAACAAGATGCCGAGTACAATTTCGGATACCATGTATTCACCTGATTAAGTTTGGAGATGTAGTACGCCGATTGTGGGGCTCGAACCCACGACCTTGGGATTAACAGTCCCACGCTCCACCAGCTAAGCTAAATCGGCGAGTTTGTCCACCAACATCTCCTTTATGATGGCTTCCATCTATTCAAGTCGTTGAGCAATTGGAAATTGTTACACTTTCAAGAATCCTTGAAGCAACACCGACTTGATACTCAGAGATTGTGATCGAATCTTTCAATCGTTGGAGAAGATGAATATCGAGACCAAACGGGCCATCAAGCGTTAGGATTGTATCTCCTTCATCAACCTTTGAGCCAATATGTTGGTGAATTTCAATTCCAATTCCATGATCGATTTCTTCACCTTGCATCGATCGTCCTGCACCTGCTTCGCATAGGACTTGACCTATTGCGAGGGCATCCATATCGGCTACATAGCCTGATTTTTCAGATAGTATTGCATACTGTTGAGGGGCACGTTCCAGTACGCTCCATGGTTCATCGACGAGTTGTTGAGCGGTCAATGCATCAACGCCTTGACGTTCAAGCATCAACTTGAATTCATTGAGGGCGGAACCATTTGCGATGACTTCAGAGATATCAAAACCCAATGCGCTTGCTTGAGCATGAACAAGTTCCATGGTATCAGCTGGACCTTGGCCTTTGAGACAATCAATCGATTCAGCAATTTCATGACTATTTCCAAGCATGACCCCAATTGGATGATCCATTTGTGTAAGTTGAGCCGTCACATCCATCCCAAGTTCAGTACCAACCCGAACCATCGATTCTGCAAGTTTCCTTGCATTTTCAGAATGTTGCATGAAGGCGGCTCGACCGTATTTCACATCGAGAACAAGCGCTTGAATTCCTTCTGCGGCTTTCTTTGAAAGAATGGATGCTGTGATTAAACCAATACACGGAACGGTTGCAGTAACATCTCGAATTGCGTAAAGGATCGAATCGGTTGGAGCGATCTCATCGGTTTGGCGAGAAATAAAGCAAGGATTGTGTTCCATCTCCTCAATGCTCAATCCAGTATTGAAGCCAGGAATTGCTTCAAGTTTGTCGATGGTGCCACCTGTATGCGCCAACCCTCTTCCTGCCAACATTGGCACGATTGCTCCACATGCATGTAGTGCAGGTGCAAGGATAAGGCTCATTTTGTCACCGACACCACCAGTTGAGTGTTTATCGATTGCGCCATCACGTTGTGGTAGGCGTTTACCCTGTTCGAGCATGGCTTTGGTGAGGTGTGTTGTTTCCTCTGCATTCAACCCATTGATTTGGCACGCCATCAAGAACGCACCAATTTGCTCGTTTGGAATCTCATGTAGATTCTGAATGAACCATTCGATTTCATTCTTTTCAAGAACCAAACCATCCCGTTTCTTCGCTAAAAGGCTTGGAATGTGCATGAACATCAACTCTCATCAGCAGATGCTAAGCCGATCTCTACGAGGCGTTGGTGAAGATACGCTCCCGCTGTAATCGATGGATAATCTGCAACACCACTGGTTTGCTCAATGTATTCTTGTCGAGGCGTTAAATCGATTTCATTTCGTGGATGAACGAACATCGGCATCGAGAATCGTCGTTGTGTAGGGTCACCTGGATTGACGACTCGATGTGTTGTGGACTTGAACAAACCATTGGTCAAGTTTTGAATCATATCTCCAGAATCGACAATGATCTGTTCATGATTTCCTTCAACATCAATCCACGTTCCATCATGATCCATAACCTGGAGTCCAGCTGCAGTAGCCGTCATGAGCAATGTGATGAAATTGATATCTTCATGGGCAGCAGAGCGAACAGCACCTTCTGGTGTTGAAGAATCCAGTGGAGGATAGTGGATGATACGCATGATGGTGTTGCCTTTCTCAGCCATTGAAGGAAGCCAAGTGGAATCCTTTCCAAGATAGATGCTGCATGCAGAAAGGAGTTGATTTGAAATCGTCTCCATTTGGTTGTAGAGGTCATCGACCTTTTCCTCAAATTTTGGAATATGTTCATTCGGCCATATATTCATTGGATATTTGTTGTCCGTTTCGCTTCCTTGTTGACCGCGTCCAGTTTGCCAGAATTCTTTCAAATCAGGTGCGGGATTGTCTTTCGCATGTTCGACACCAAAGGCAGTATAGCCCCGTTGGTGCGATATCTCTGGCTTTGCATACAATCGTTTCACCGATTCGTCGAGCATGAAAAACGATTCAGCCTCGTGGTAAGTATCCTCGATCAAGGAGAGATCAATACCGTGATTGGTCAGTGCAAAGAAGCCAATGTCTGCGAGTGAGTCGCCGACTGCCTGAATAAAGGATTGAACGCGTTGTTCATCACCGGATAGAAAATCACTGAGATCAGCGATTGGTAATGGA
>Ga0208127_1000489_pt1 | contig 20394 bp, 31 predicted proteins | sample ETNtaG_6_FD_185751 | JGI IMG/M metagenome (GOLD analysis project Ga0208127, IMG submission 185751) | Marine microbial and viral communities from oxygen minimum zone, Eastern Pacific Ocean - ETNP201306SV45 (SPAdes) (version 2) | ecosystem: Environmental > Aquatic > Marine > Oceanic ... | reverse complement strand
AATTCTGAAGAAGTTAATTCTGAAGAAGTTAATTCTGATGAAACTAGTTTGCAAACTGAAGAAGTAATAAAAGCAGATGTTATTATCCCAACTAAAGTTTCCCGTCCTGGATGTGATGTTGAAGATATTTGCTATATTCCATCTGAGATTGTTGTACAAAAAGGAGATTCTGTTACCTGGCTAAATGAGGATTCTGCTTTTCACACTGTAACATCTGGATTTTATGGAGAACCCACTGACCTCTTTGATAGTGGTTATCTAGATCCTTACCAGTATTACACATTATCTTTTGATGAAATTGGTACATTTGATTACTTTTGCGAATTACATCCTTGGATGTTCGCTCAAGTAATTGTAGAATAAGGTACCCGAGGGAGTCGAACCCCCTTGTATAAGCTTTGCAGGCTCACGCATAACCGTTCTGCCAGAGTACCGTTTTGAAAAACACGAAATGAACAATTAAACTCTTTAGATTATATTTTGTTAAATGATTTTGAAGCTAATTTCACATCTTCAGCTTTGATTGTTTTTCTTCCTGCATGTGATGCCATATCTACAGCATTTTTTGCAATATCTTCAGCAATATCTTCTATGATTCTTCTTAATTCATCTGCCGATTCATCACTAACCCTTTCGGCACCTGATTTTTTTAAAATTCTATACATTGCTGATAATCCTAATTCTGAAGATTTCATGTTTTTTATTTTTCTTTTTTGTGAAAAAACCTAATGAGTGAAAAAATATCACTAAGGAATCGATTTATACAGACAATATTCAAAATTTATTAGACTATGACTTGGTTATTTGATTCTCATATTCATCTGTCTGATTCTGCATATTTGCCTGAAATTGATTTTATTTTAACTCAAATGGATTCTCTTAAAATTAAAGCATGTTGTGTTTCTATGAATTTTGAAAATTCTCTCTCAACGTTATCTTTATCAAAAAAAAGTGATCTTGTTTTACCTTTTATTGGAATTCATCCTGAATGTGCAAATGATGATGATCTTGAAAAAATTAATGAATTAATAGAATTAAATCAAAATTTAATTTCTGGAATCGGAGAAATTGGATTAGATCCAACCTATTGTAAAAATGATGATGATACTCACAGACAAATTCATGTCTTTGAATCTTTACTTTCATCTGCAGAAAAATTTTGTAAACCTGTATCTATTCATTCACGAAAAAGTCTTGATGATATTTTTGAAATAATGACTTCATATGATACAAAACATGCTTTATTGCATTGGTTTGATGGAAGCAAAAAACAACTTCAAAAAGCTATGGATATGGATTTTTTTGTATCTTTTGGTCCTGTAATGATTTATGCAAATGACAAACAGAGTTTATTGTCAAAAGCTAATGAATCAAAAATTCTTGTTGAAACTGATGGACCTGTTAGATTTTCTAGATGTTTTGAAATGAAATCTGGACAGATCAGCTTTATCCCCAGTGTCATTTTTAGTGCCTCAAAAGTTCTTGAAAAAACATTTGATGATATGTCATATCTTTTAGAAGAAAATACAAAACGCTATCTTGGAATATAGGTATAAAATACCCCCCTCGTTAATTCATGCGTGGATAGAATAAAACGTCTTTCATTTGAAGTATTAAATGACCATAAGACAAAATTTGGTGAAGATTTTACTGAAAATAAAAAAGCACTAAATCAAATTACCATTATTCGCTCAAAAGGTTTGAAAAATAAAGTTGCAGGTTATATTACAAGATTTAATAAAAAACAAATTCTCAACGAGCAATACAAACAAGATAACAATGTTGATTCTTCTAATAATGAAGAGCAAGATCCTTCACTAGAAATTGCAGATTCTGAAGATGTTTCTGAAACTGTTGAAGAAATAACTCTTACAAATGAGGAAGTAGAGACAATCAATGCTACAACTGAATCTGTAGAAGAGAAATCTGAATAATTAATTAAATATTAATTTCTTAATTGAAAATGAGGTTTTGAAATGATTACTGTCAAATTAGTTGGAGGTGCAAAAAAATCATTTAATTCTGAACAATTACAAATTGAAAAATCTAATTTATCTGTGAGTGAATTACTAGAACATCTGGTAAAAATTAAACCTAGTACCACTTCTGAACTTGATATTGAAAATCTCTTAATTGCAATTAATGGTTCTGATTCTTCAGCAATGAATGGAAGAGATACAAAAATTTCTGATGGTGATGTTGTAAGTATCATTCCTGTAATCCATGGTGGCTCTTCAAAAAAATTAACTTTTGAAATTGAAAGAAAACAAATCCATGTACTTGAAATTCGTGGTCAAAAAAAAATTGATATTCAATTTATTGATAATTTAAGAGCAAAATATCCAAAATTAAAATTTCAAGTTATTTCAAGTAATTTTATTCTAAATGCTTCTCATCTAAAGAAAATTATGTCGATTTCACTTAATGCAGAAAAAAATAATATTTTGTTATCACATAAACTTGAAACTGATATTTTAATGAGATTTGCATCGACATTACAAATTTCTAACGCAATTTCTTCTGTTGGTTTGAAACCTTCAGTAAATTTCATTTTAATTGTTATTGGGAACAAAAATTATTTTAATTCTGTATACTCTGAATTGTCTCCATTATGTGTAAATTTATTTTTGAAAAATAATGCTTCATTTATTAAAAAACATTTCAACATTTCAAAAAAACATATTGATTCAGTATATTCAAAAACTCCTCTAGAAGATATATTGGTAGAAAAGGCTTCTATCTTACTCTGACATACTTCGTTTAGTTTTTTCTAGACTAAGGATATCTGATTTTTTAATGAGTGAAATTCCTGTAACAATTCCTAATATCTCAATTAAAATAATTTTATCTGGAAAATCTAATGAAACTTTGTTTTTTATCTGATTTGCAATATTTGTGATTATTTCTTTACTTGAAATATCTGAATTTCTTTTTTCAATTAAAATTCTGTAGGATTCGTTTTCTTCAATTTTGTCTGAAATGCTAGAAATACACTCTTGAATTTTTTCAAGATTTGTTTCAACAATTTTTTGTATTGGAATGACTCTTAGACAGTATCTGATACTCCAAGGTTCATCTAATAACATCTCCTTCATTTTTCTAACTACTTCTATGGGATCTAATTTTGTTTGAACTGTAATAATTCCAGACATATTACTAACAGAAATTTTTACATCAGGATCTCCTAATTCATCTAAAATATCTATTATTTCTTCTTCAGTCTCTCCTTCTAAATTTCTAGCACATGTAACAATTAGATTCATCAAATCTTGATATCCTCTTTTTTTAATGCCCCTTCTCTAATAATACGAATTTTTTCATTTTCTATTTCAATTATTGTTGATTCTCCTTTACTTGTAATTGTTCCTCCATCTACAAAAACATCGAATTTTTTGACATTTTTGATACATTTTTCTGGATCTGTAAATGATGAATCTCCAGAAATATTTGCACTTGTTCCAACAAGTAAACCACACTTTTCTAATAATTTTAAAGAACATTCTGAATTTGGAATTCTTACTGCAATTTTATCTTCTAAATCTAATGATTTTTTTAAATTCTTATCTTTTAATTTTAAAATTAATGTAAGTGGTCCGGGCCAATATTTTCTAATAATTTTTTCAGTAAATTCATCTATTGTAGTAATTTGTTTAACTATCTCTATTGAATGTGCTAATACTGGTAATGATTTTATTTTATCTCTTGATTTAATTTGATAAATTTTTTTTACTGCATCATCGTTGTATGGATCACAACCTATTCCATATACTGTATCTGTTGGAAATATTATGATACCACCATTTCCAATAATTTGAATTGCTTTTTCAATTCCTTTATCGTTACAATTTACTTTCATATAATCAACATTAATTTTTTCTTTAATTATTATTTTCTTTTCATTATGGCAACTTGTATTCATTAATTTTGTAATTTACTTAAATTGTATTTGTTAACTTGAATTAAAGAGAAAATTAAATATTTAAACCAAAATCATCTGCAAATTTTGAAAATGAATGATATGCTTGAAGAAATTCTCTTCCTGTTTGACTAATTTTATATCTGTTTGAACCTTGTGAATCAGCTTGTTCTAAAAGACCTTGTGAAACTAGTGTTTTTAAAATTCTAGAAATTCTAGAATGAGAAATATTTGCTTTTCTAATAAGATATGTTACAGTTGCTCCATTTTCGTCTTGAAGGTCATCTCTGGTAGTTGACAGTATGTCTCCAATAATCTTCATTTGTGTTCTATATTCACCCATTTCTCTGTATTATTTTTCTCAAATCTGTATACGAAACAATTGATATTTTCGTATATACTAAAAAGATAAAAGAATTTGACAACTCTGGATTTTTGAGCCTATTTCAAATTTTATCCAAGTCATCATCAAATTTTATCTTCTTCAATGGAACCTTGCTTACTGGAATGAATAATGCAACTAATCCTGCAATTTTGATTGTCATTGATATTGAGTATAATATTGATTCGGGGAATACAAAAGAATACCATCCCAAAAATTCTCCAAACGCTAAAAGTCCAAGTCCTAAGGCAACTGAAACAGCACCTTTGTTTTTATTATCTCTGTATGATAGTATTGTTTCAATTGCACCATACACCAATAAAATAAATGAAATTGATCTGAAAATGTGTTCTAGTTGGACAGTTGAAACTAAGAAAAATGGTAAAATTCCTACTGATCTAAAATAATTTGATTTTGGAAAAAATGCTTTGATGCTGTGGGAAAATGCAATAAAAAAATATCCTACAGTTTGAATAATAATTCCTAATGTTTGAATCCCTCTATCAATACTTCCTGATTTAATTACATAATCTTCTAACATATATCCAGACCAAATAACAAAAAATCCTATACTAATTGAAAAAAATGCAATTGTTAATCTAAATAATGTTGGACTTCCTGTATTTCGAAATCCAACAAACGACATAATACCAATTGCAAGTCCTACTAAAAATCCTACAAGATTTAATATGTTTTCTAATAAAAATTCCAATGATGTTTAGTAATTTGTTAAAGTAATTATTTTAATCTGATGAATCATTTTACCATCTTGTTAATCCCATTCATCCAAGGAACCTGCAGTATGTCCTTCTGTACTTCCGCCTGATGCATAATCTCCTAAAATATCTGAATATCTAGGTTGATTATGAGCTACAAATTTTACATATTCTCCATAACTCATATCTAAATCACATGAACCACATTTTACTGATGAATAATCCATTGCAACTACTGCATCCTCTTTGCATTTTGGACATTTAATCTTCATACTATGAAATACTCTCTATGAATTATTATTACTTTACATCAAAAAAAGATAAAAGTAGTAATTTATTGTTCAGATTAATGAGTCGTATTTGCAGCAAATGTAAAGAACCTATTCCTGATACTGAACAATTAGGACCAGTAAATGGAAAATATCCTACATGTACCAAGTGCTGGGCTGAATGGAAAGAATATCAGATTATGGTTATGAATGAAATGAAATTGGATATGTCTATGGCTGATCACAGAAAATTATTAAAAAAACACGAAAAAATATTCGTAGGTGTTTTGTCTCCTGAAGGAGAAATCATTGATTATACCAATGAAGATAACAGAAAGCCTGATGAACCCCAAGTAAACTAAATTTTTAAATGAATTTTTGCATTATTTGGAATCATAATTAGAATTTTTTTCCTATCTTGTTCGGCTAGATTTTCAATAATTCTTTTGATAGTTTTTGAAATAGTTTCTTTTTCATTTTCTTCTAATGCCAAAAACATTTCTAAAATTCCATCCAAATTAAATGCAATTAATTTTTCTGGCTCTAATAATGATTGATTAATGTATGCTTGAAACATTCCTTCTCTGTGTTCTTCTGGTAGATTTGCTACAATTTTTAACCATGACTTAAACAATTTCGAGAAATTAAGAAATGGGATTGTTGGACCTGCTTCTAATGCATTAAAAATAATTTCTTTTTTATCTGCCTCATCTTTTGAAAAAAATTCCATCATTCTTTTTTTTAAAATTGGGGTTCGCAGAAAGTCTGGCAAGCTAGCTAAATTAACAATAATGTTTCCGGCATGATTCTCCTCTGACATCGATCTAATCTGATTTTGCTTGAATATAAAATCATGTACAATACTTTAGCTTAAATAAACGAGATGGATGTTTAAAATTATGACATCAACTGTTGTTGTTGGAGGATTTTTTGGTGATGAAGGTAAAGGAAAAATTATTTCATATTTGTCAATTAAAGACGATCCTAAAATTATAGTTCGAGGTGGTGCAGGTCCAAATGCAGGTCACACAATAATGGATGGTGACAAAGTTTACAAAGTTCGAATGCTTCCAAGTGGATTTTTGAATAAAAATGCAAAAGTAATGATTGGACCTGGTGTTGTAATTAATCCTGAAGTTTTATCTAAAGAAATTCAGGATTTTGATGCATCTGGTCGTGTTTTTATCGACAAACATTGTGGTGTAATTGAAGAATCTCATTTACAAAGAGATTCTAAAGGAGAATTAAAAGAAAAAATTGGTAGTACTGGTAGTGGAACTGGTCCTGCAAATTCTGATAGAGCAATGAGGGTTTTAAAAATGGCAAAGGATTTTGATTCATTATCGCCATTAATTGCTGACGTGCCTGAAGAGATCAATTCAGCACTCTCTGCAAATGAAAATGTTCTAGTTGAAGGTACTCAAGGAACATTCCTTTCTTTATGGCATGGAACATATCCTTTTGTCACATCAAAGGATGTTACAGCATCTGGAATTTGTGCTGATATTGGTTTAGGACCAACAAAAGTTGATGAAGTAATTGTTGTTTTCAAATCATATGTTACTCGTGTTGGTACTGGTCCATTAGCAAAAGAACTGTCTTTAGAAGAAGCAGAAAAGAAAAATTGGTCTGAATTTGGAACTGTAACTGGTCGTCAAAGACGTGCAGCTGATTTTGATTTTGATTTAGCTAGGCGTGCAATTATGCTTAATGGCGCAACACAAATTTCTATTACAAAACTTGATGTTCTTTTTACTGATTGTGCAGGAAAAACTTCTTATGATGAATTGTCTGAAGATGCAAAATCATTTATCAAAAATATAGAAAATGAATTGAACACGCCTGTAACAATTATTGGTACTGGTCCTGGCATCAATGACGTAGTTGATAGAAGAAGTTAGGCTCTAGATTTTTGGATAAGTTTAATTTGATAATCTTTCACAAATCTTTGTGGACAAATTAGAAACTCCTACTGTTGATAAATTACCTCGTTACATCCAAGTACATTCAACTTTAGAATTTACAAGATTAGTTTGTGCACTTGAGCGTGCACCACGTGTATCTTTTGCACATAATCATGATGGTAAAAAAATTTTATCTGTACAAATGGATGTCTTAAAGGAAAAACCAATTGTTTACTATACTCCGTTAGAACGTAATGGTGACTATCTTTGCTATGGATTAAAATCTGGAAAAGAAGAATCTGGCATTGTAGATTCTACATCGGATTCTAGTAAATTGTATTCCCCAATTATTAGAATTAAATCCCTTCCAAAAACATTACAACCTGGTAATGGAACACTTGATCGGTATCAACCTATTGAATTAGAAGATTTATCTAGTCTTGCAAAACTAACATGGGGTTTTGATGAGGTTCCTTTTCCTTTGTTTTTGTTTCCTCATGAAGATAAATGGCTTCTTGGTGTTTTTATGAATTTTAATGATGAGGGAACATCCTATTTTTGTCATGTAGTATTAAACAGTGAACCTGGAAATCCATTTATCAAATTCTCTACAACAAATGGAATTGAACCTACTTTTGTTCAAAATCCATCTGAACATGGCTACTCTTACATCAAAATAATAAAATTGAAGAACACTCATCCACTAGTTGATTATGGCCACCTTCAAAACTAGACTTTCACAGATATCAAAAAGTAATGGCAAAGTAATTCTTGCAAATGATTATGATTCATCAGAAAAAAATTTACAAAACAAAACTATTCAAAATATCAAAAAATTAAATCCATATCTTTGTGGAATTAAATTAAATTTTCATTTACTTCTTCCATTAAGTTCTAAAGAAATAATTAAAATCAATAAAACCGCACATGATTATGGATTACAAACAATTGCAGATATCAAATTAAATGATATTGGAAATACTAATCGTGTAACAACTGAACATTTATGGAATTTGGGATTTGATGCTGTTATTGCAAATCCTATCATGGGGTTAGATAGTTTGAAAAATTTAGTAAAATCCTCTCATAAAGAAAAAAATGGTGTGATTACTTTATGTCATATGAGCGCACCTGAGGCTAAATTGTCATATGATATGGAAATTAAAATGGGTAAAAAACAACAATTATACCAATTATTTCTAAATTGGGCGTTAACGGCAAAAGTTGATGGAATTGTAGTTGGTGCAACATTTCCAAAAATTATTCAATACTGTTCTAAGCAGGCAGGAAAAAATCTAAGCATTTTTTCACCAGGAGTTGGAACTCAAGGAGGAAATGCATCTGAAGTAATATCTTCTGGAACTAATTATTTGATTGTAGGTAGAACTATTTTGAATGCTAAGAACCCTGTTAATGTTGCAAAAGAATTGCAATCACAAAGTCTCTGATAATAATTTTTGAGCTTTCGTGAGAACTGTTTTTGCATTATCAAATGTTGTTTTTTCCATTGATGAATTATAATCCAACCATGTATATCCACTATGCTCATGTGAAATTTCTATCTCCTTAGTTTTAGTTTCTGCTAAAAAGAATACCACTTTTTTTTGAACTAATTCTCCTTGATATTTGAAATTATATCCAATCCATTCTTCAAAATTTTCTATAAATGTAATGTCTGTAATTCCTGTTTCTTCTTTTGCTTCTCTTATTGCTGTTTGATGAGTTGTTTCACCTTTCTCCATTTTGCCTTTTACAAAATCCCAATGACCTGACGGATAATGTAATAATAAAAATAAATTTTTTGCTTCTTCTTTTCTAAAAATCACAATTCCTGCAGATGTCTCTTCAATCATTTTCCTAATCTCCTTTTCCTTTCTTGAAATGTTCTAATGGCTCTCATTAAATCAATCTTTCTAAATTCTGGCCAAAAAATATCCATGAAAACTAATTCACTATATGCACTTTGCCACATCAAAAATCCACTTAATCTTTTTTCTCCTGATGTGCGTAAAATCATGTCTGGTGCCGATTGTGGTAAATGTGATGTATATAGATTAGATTCGATTTCTTTTTTTGTAATTTCCTCTATTTTCAAATCTCCTTCCTTAATCTTTTCTCCAATTTTTTTTACTGCATCAACTAATTCATACTGACCACCGTAAGCCAATGCGATATTTAGAAAATGATTGTCGTAATTTTTTGTTACATTATCTAATCTAGTTAAAACTTCTTTAATTGATTCTGGAAGTAATTCTATTCTTCCAATTGCCTTGACTCTCATTTTGCATCTGTGTATTCTTGGATCGTTGTATAATTTTTCTAATCTCATTCTGATTAATTCATAGAGATCTTCTAATTCGTTATCTTTTCTTTCTAAATTTTCTGCTGATAATGCATAAAGTGTAACAATTTTGATGTTAAATTCTTCACACCAATCAAGCAAATTCTCAACTGCATCTGCTCCTTTCCAATGTCCTTTTTTGCTAATTTCTAAATGCCTTTTTGCCCATCGTCTATTTCCATCTAAAATTAATGCAATATGCTTAGGAATGTCTCCTGTTTTAATTTCATTTTCTAATTTTCTGCCGTATATTTTGTATAAACCCGATAATTGCAAAACAATGTCTTTTACTTTACTCATTTCTCTGAAAATTGATGGTTATCTGATGATATCAGTGTTTTTTAAAAAATAGATCAAAAATTGATTTTGTTCTTCTCAAACCATTTCTTGTTCTTTTTGTTTTCTGTATTTTTTAAACAGAATTGTGGCTGAAACTAGAGTTACTGCTAATCCTCCCAATAATGGTGGAATTAATGTAAATGAACTTTCATCAAATATCATGATGTTGGTAAATTGAGCAATTATTGGATACAGTGAAATTAAAACAATAATTCTTAGAATATCACTAATTTGTCTTGGAATTCCTCCAATCCAATTACTAAGTAATGTTCCAGCAAAAATTGCTCCCAAACCAATCCATAGAATTGGTAATGAACCTGCTACAAATTGTCCAATAACAATTTGATTTGACATACTTTCAATAACTCCACCATTTGATTCAATTACTTGTTGATCAATAGTACTAATTCCAGCTGGCACTGATGATAGAATCAACAATACTCCTGTAACCATTGTAAACATTCTGATAAAACCTGTCGGCGTAGGTTTTGACCAGCTTGACCATGCTCTATCTATATCAAATGCTCTGATTAAAAATGCTCCACCCAAAATACTTACAAGTACTGCAAAAATTTCTGCAGTATATCCAAAAACAGTTCCGATTCCTCCAATTAACAAAAGAATTCCTGGAACTCCTAAAAAGAATTTTGAATATTTTGTATCATAAGCAATCATTTTTAGATATTTTCCAAAAACTGCGTAAGAATATTCTACACTTCTACTTACTTTCATTACAACTCTTTGTACTGATACTACTGGTAGAACATTTTGAATAACTGGAATTACACTTTCATCATCTTCACCATCTGAAACAATCACTGCACCATTTGCGTCAAATTTTTCTAAAATCATTTTTGCTTCTTGTAAAATTTTTTCATCTGCTTGAACTCCTCTATTTTTAACGCCTGTTATTGTAGCTACTTCAACTTGATACCCTTTACTAATCAAATCTTCATATGTCTTAATTGCTGCAAAAATTGAATTGGAATCTGCATCCTCTGGATCTTCTAATGCTAATCTTTGTGCTGCTTCAATACAGGCATCTCTTCCTATAACTGGAGTACTGATTCCTGTTTTTTCACCAACATCATCGTCTCTATCTACACAAATTACAACTAATTTGTTAGCTGATGATTTACTGACATCTTTTTGTACTCTTGAGGACTTTTGAGACATGACTCTTTTATGAGGAATTGGTTTTTAATGATTTCCAACATCTCTGATTAGTATAATTCGGTTTTTGAGCCTATGGTCTTAATTCATTTGATTTTTTAACATATTCCATTGATTCTGCCTTTATTGATTCAATTTTTTCTATTGTCTGTGAAATGTCTTCATTTGGACTTCCATTTTGAATTTGATTGGCTAAAACTTTTGTTTCGAGAATATATTCATTGAATTTCTTCATTGCATCCATGTAATTGATGTAACTTTCTTGCCATTGTTCAGATGGTTTTGAAGTAATAAATTCACTAATCTGAGTTGTTACTTGCGATGATGTTATTTCAGTAACTGTAATGTAATCTTCTGGTGAGATTTTTCCTTCACGAAGATTTTGATATTCAATATCAATTGATTCTTGTAATACTTCATGTATGTTTTCGACTCCATTAAGATATCCTTGATAATCTGTAACAATGAATGTTGATTCATTTTCTTGTGGTATGACCCACAGTAAAAAACTGGCCCCGGTAATTGCGGCCAAAATTATTGCAGTAACTGCAATTCCTTTTTTTGATGCCATTTCCTATCTTAATCACAACCTAGTTTATATTTGATAATTTTCATAAAATTGTGAATAAATTAATAAGATTTTGAAAATACCGTAGTTTTCATTAGTAAAAACTACTTATTTTATAAAAAAATACTTGTTTTCATCAAAAATATTTAGTTTTGATATTTTTTTGTGCCTAAAAAAAACTACGTACATCTAGTTTGATAGTGAAATAATTTTCACAGCCTCTGCCTAAATACTTCCAAACTTTGTTAAATTTCATAATGGTTCAAGCATATTGTGTAAAATGTAGAGCAAAAACGGAAATCAAAGATCCGAAAGAAGTCAAATTAAAGAATGGACGACCAGCTGTTAAAGGCACATGTCCAACTTGTGGAACAAATGTATTCCGTATTGGTGCAATGCCAAAAGAATAGAGAACATTAGTTTACTCGATTCCACTTTTTCAAAAACAATATAGGGAATACTCTCCACGTTTTTTTATGACTAAATCTGATTATGAGAAATTACTTAAACGCATTGAAGACAAATTAGGTGATTCCAATGAAAAATCTTCAGCTAGATTTGAACTCCCTGTAGTAGATGTAATGTGGGAAGGCCAAAAAACATTTTTACGAAATTTTTCTGAATTTCCTAAAGTTTTACGACGAGAACCTGAGAAAGTACTTCAATACTTATCAAAAGAATTTGCAGTTCCAGCAGAAAGATTAGGTGATAAAGCAATGTTTGTTGGACGTAGAGCCCCAGATGATTTTACAAGATTATTCCAAATTTATGTTAAAGACTATGTTGAATGTACAACGTGTAAAAGTCCTGATACAAAAATTACAAAAGAAAATCGTATTTCATTTTTAATTTGTGAGGCATGTGGTGCAAAATCTACTCTCAAAGGTAAATACGCATAATGGAATTTTCTGTTAGAATAACTGATTATCAAAAAAATGTAATGTTGAATATGTGTGATGCAGAATTAATTGGAAAAGATGTAATTGATGGTGAATTAAAAATTCACATTAGTGAAAATTATTATGGACATGAGAAAGTTGATAAAAATGAAGCTGCCTCACTATTGAAATCTGCTTCAATTTTAAATTTAGTAGGTAAAGAAACAATTTCTTTAGCTACTGGTCTTGGAATTGGTTCAGAATCTGGGGTTAAAATAATATCTGAAATTCCGTTTTTAATTGTGTTTAATTCGTAAGATGGATTTTTTCTTTACTTCCTTTCAAACTATTTTTTTTAAAAAGAAATCTCTTTTATCTAGTGTGAGAAATAATATCTAATGACTGACATTCTTAGTAAAAAATTAGAATCTAAAATAGATAAAAAATTAATTTCAAAATCTAAAAGAAGAGAACTTGATGATGGATTCAAAAAAGGAAAAGTGATCAATGAAGTTTTAGACAAACCAACAGTCATGACACTATACAAAATGATTACAGATCATGTAATTGCGTATGTTAATGGTTCTGTTAGTGCTGGAAAAGAATCTGTTGTTTTTTGGGGAGTCACTGAGGATAATTCTGATGTTGCTTTGAAAATCTATTTGGTTAGTACTTCCAATTTTAAAAAACGTGAACCATATCTTACTGATGATCCTAGATTTAGACATGTCAAAAAAGGCACCAAAAATTTAGTTTATCTTTGGGCAAAAAAGGAATATCGTAATTTATCACAATGCTATGACGCTGGAATTCCTGTTCCTAGGCCACTTTATATCACAAAAAATGTGCTTGCTATGGATTTTGTAGGTGAGAATGGGGCTCCTAATAGATCTCTGTTAAATTCCGAAATAGAACAAAATGATTATGAACAGGCAATTTCTATACTTAAGGATCTATATCACAAAGCCAAATTAGTTCATGGAGATTTTTCAGAATATAATATTTTTAAAACTGCTGATGGATTGGTAGTATTTGATTTAGGATCTGCTGTAGATCTAAGACATCCAAATTCAAAAGAATTTCTTAAAAGAGACATTAATAACATTACACGATTCTTTAAGAAAAGAGGAATGATTGTTAAAAATTCTGATGATGTATTTGTGGAGATTGTAAATGAGCTTTGAAAAATTAATTCGTATACCAAATGATAGAATTGGTTCATTGATTGGAAAATCTGGAAATGTAAAGTCCTCAATTGAAAAATCATGTTATGTTTCACTTGATATTGATGGTGACACTGGTGAAGTTTTCATAAAATCTACTGGTGATGTTGAAAAAATGCAACCATTCAAAGCAATTGAAATTGTTACTGCAATTGGTAGAGGTTTTTCTCCTGAAAATGCAATGACCTTATTGGATGGTGAAAATACTTTACATGTAATTGATCTTAGAGAGTTTGTTGGAAAATCCAATGCAAATGTTGAAAGGATAAAAGGGAGGATCATTGGAGAAGGAGGTAGAGCAAGAAAAAATATGGAAAATTTAACTAATACACACATTTCAGTTTATGGAAGAACTGTTGCAATTATAGGTGATGCAAGTAAATTAAGATTAGCAGTAGATGCAATTTCTGCTTTATCTAGTGGTGGAATGCATGGTGCTGTTTATGATAAATTGGAATCTGCTAATAGACGAACCAAACAAGAAAAAATGAAATTGTGGGAAGATCAAGATGTCTTCTATTAAAGAAAAATTTAATCAAATTTCTCCTAGTGAGTTTTTTTATAGCAATCGTGATTTAGCTGGTTTTAGTAACCCGACTCGTTCATTATACACTGCAGTAAGAGAATTTGTTGAAAATGCATTGGATGCATGTGACCAGAAAGGAATTCTTCCAGATGTACACCTTACTATCAAGGCTGTTGATCCTGATAAACCTGACCCTAAACCCTACATTTTGACTGTAAAAGATAATGGACCTGGAATTGATGCAGAACATATTCCTCTCGCATTTGGAACTGTTCTATATGGTTCTAAATTTGGTCTCAAACAAGCAAGAGGAATGTTTGGATTGGGTGCAACTATGGCAATTTTGTATGGACAAATTACAACAAACAAACCCGTAATTGTTAAAAGTTCTTCTGATGCAAAAATTCAAAATCAATTTGAAATCTTATTAGATATTCAAAAAAACAAACCCGTAATTGTAAAACATACAACTAAAGAAGTTGCAAAAAAAGGATTGAGTGTAAGTATTTGTTTAGAAGGTGATTATTCAAAAGCAGGAAACAAAATCAGAGATTATGTTTACGAAACTTCTTTGATTACTCCTTATGCATCAATAACTTTTGATGATCCTAAAGGAAATAAATTCAGTCATCCTAGATTTGTAAAAGATATTCCACCACCACCAACAATTATTCGTCCACATCCACATGGAATTGATGTAGAACGAATTAGAAGAATGATTGTTGAATCTCAATTTGAAATACCAACAATTGATGATGCAATGATTGAAAAAGTTAGAAAAGATTTAGGTTTATCAAAAAAGAATCTTAGTTTTACTTCTATTATGGATAAGGCAAAGAAGAAATGGAAAAATCTTCCACGTCAAGTTCGAGTTGTAATTGCTTTAATGTCATTTTTGAAAATGGACTTTGAAAAACTAAACAAAATTAGAATTGAAGACATTGATATGCCAAATAAAAAATTATTTTACTGGGATTTTGGTGATTCTCAATCTAAATCCGTGGATATGGATCCTGAAAGTCAATATTACAAACAACTAACAAATACTGTTCAAGGTGAACCATTAACCACATTTTTAACAAAAAGATTTCAACGTGTTGGTCCTACAACTGCAGTAAAATTTGCAGAGTTTGCAAAATTAAAGCCTGAAAAAAGAATGGGAACTCTAACAAATCAAGAACTTGTCAATCTAAGTGATTCGCTTCAGAAATTTGATGATTTTATGGCTCCTGATTCTAGTTGTTTGGCTCCATTGGGTGCAGAACCACTAGAAAAAGGAATTAAGAAATTCTTCAACCCTGATTTTGTTGCTGTAGTTCAGCGTCCAGCTTCTGCTTATTCTGGTTTCCCATTCATAATTGAGATGGGAATAGCTTATGGTGGTGATATCAAAACTGGTGGTCCACATGTATATCGTTATGCAAATAGAATCCCACTACTTTATGATGAAGGCAGTGATGTAGTTATCAAAGTAGTAAATGATACTGATTGGGGACGATACAAAGTAAAAGGTGAACCACCTTTCATAATCGTTTCACATATCTGTTCTACAAGAATTCCTTACAAAACTGCTGGAAAAGAAAATGTTGCAGACAGACAAGAAATAGAGCGAGAATTAAGATTAGCTTTGCAATTCTTATCAAGAAAGTTATCTTCTTTTATGTCTAAACGTGGTCAGGCAGAAGCTGCTAAAAAGCGAGCTAATCTATATGCAAAATATATTCCAATGATTGCAGAATTTTGTACTGAATTAGCTGGAAAGAAAAAAGAACCTAATTATAAGAAAATGCTTGAAACTGAAATTGAAACTGAAACTAAAAAAGCTGTAAAGGAGGAAAAAGAAATTGGCAACAACTAAAGCAAAAAAAGATTCTAAAGCTAAAGCACGAAGTAAGAAAGCTGATGATAAACAAAAGAATATTCTTGAAATGTTAAAAAGCCACGGTGCAAAAATTTATGATGATTTAGACAATGGACAATTCCCAAAATTCTCTATTCCTAGTAGATCTGTAAGTAATATTGTATATGATAAAAAACTTCGACAATACATTTTAGGAAATAATGCTGCTTTGAGAAGTTCTCGAAACTCTGCACAATTAAGATCATTTACACAATTAATGTGGTTAGCATTTTTTGCAAATAGATTAACTAATGAAAAAAAATCATCTACATTAAGAGATGTTTACTATTCATCCCAAGCATTTGCAGTAGAATTTGAAGATCAATCTGAATCTGATAATATTATTGTAGATTTAGAGGCAGTAACTTCAAAGCCTAGAGAAGATTTTCATATTTTCCCTGAAGAAAGAAGTTCAATTTTTGGTGATTTGAATATTGAATACACTATTCCTGGATATGAAGGAAAAACTATGAATTTAGCAAATCACCCTGATGGTTATTCCATAGGACCAAGTTTGACAACTGCTGAATTAGTTGATACAAGTGCTGAAATTGTAATTGCAATTGAGAAGGGTGGTCTTTTTACAAGATTTGTTGAAGAACAAGTAGACAAAAAATTCAAATCAATTATCATTAACACTGGTGGACAAGCACCACGTTCAACTAGAACTTTATTGAAAAGACTTCATGATGAAATGAAATTACCTATCATTTGTTTGACTGATGGAGATGTGTATGGAGAACATATTGCAATGGTAATTAAATCTGGTTCTGCAAATGCTGCACATCTTCGAGAATTAACAGTTCCAGATGCTAAATGGGTTGGAGTTTGGGCTACTGATATTGAAAAATACAAGTTGCCAACAATACCTATGACTGAATCTGATATTAAGAGATGTTATGACTTACAAAAAGATCCTAGATACCAAGATGGAATCTGGAAAAAAGAATTGGATGTGTTTTTGAGATTAAAAAGAAAAGCAGAATTGGAAGCTTTCTCAAAATATGGTCTGACAAATATTACTGACAAATATTTGCCACAAAAATTAGAATTAGCAAAAAGTCTCTGATTATTTTATTCTTAGTGTTAATACGCCGTTTCTATATTTGAAATCAAATATTTGCATTTCATTTGCTCCCTCAATTGGAACTTCTTTTGAAAATCCACCAGTACCACGAACGTATAATATTCCATCTACTAATCTAACTGCAATTTTATCTTCAGGTCCGGGTACCTCTGCTACAAAAACAAATTCTCCTTCCCCTTTGATTAAGTCATAAACCCAATTCTTTGTTTCTTGTTCTCTTGCTTGTTCGTATGTTGCAGGTTTTTGCTCAACTGCCATCTTTTTAATTACTCTGACCCAATAGATCATTGTAACTGCTGCTGCTCCAATTAGAATAAAACTGACATAACCAGAATCAGCTCTCTGACTCATTATGTATACTATTCCCAAAAATAAGATTACAATTATTGGAATTACAAAATTCAATGATTGTTCATTTGAATATGTTTTTTTGTAACTTGACAAGCAATACAAATCAGTGCCCACCAAATATAAAGTATCTTTGATTTTTATTACCATTTTTAACAATTACCATATTGTCTGATCCCTCTAAATCCAAACTAAAGATTAGTGAGATTATTGTTAAAGGAACTATTATGGCTACTATTCTTACAGTTCCATCATTAATTGCCTTTTTAATTACATGGACTGTTCTTGATAATTTAATTAATGCAGCAATTGTGGGTGGAATTGTACATTTTATTGCAATGGGATTTAGTTTAAAAATTTCAAAAAAAATATTAGTTAAAAAATAATCTTTTGACTCATATTTTATGTACTGGTATTTTCTCTAGAAATCATGGATTCATCAAAACTTGAAAATGATTTAATCTCCGAAATTAAACTAACACCTATTCAGGCTAAAACTTACTTGTTAGTTACTTGGTATGGAAAAATGTCTTCTTCGCAAATTGCAGAGAGATTAAAAATTTCATCTGATTCTGCTAAAAAAACTGCAACAGAACTAATGGGACTAGGTGCTTTTATTGATATTACTGAAACTGAATTTGAAGCAATGCATCCACGATTTACTGCAGTTAACATGTATAGAAAAATGTGTGAACGAGAAAATATTGAATTTAAACGAAACAAAATTGTTGATAATATAGGAGTAATTTTAGAACAACCTTACGATGATGCAAGAACTAAATAATGCTAATAATTTGTGAACAATGTTGAGTGACCCTAAAAAAACTGTAGATAAACCTGAAGAAGAAAAAGTAAAAGCTCCTCCAGTTTACAAATGCTGTGACAATCCTCAGATTACATACTATGGTGTAACAAATCTCAACATAAATGAAAGAACTATTGGTTCTGTTGATGTTTGGAGATGTGGTGTTTGTAAGAAACTTTTCTGTGAGGAAAAACAGCTTGGAATTGAAGAATTAACTGATATTGTAGGAATGCCAAGAATTGACTCTGATGCAAAATGGGCAGTTTGTGTAAGTAAATTACAACAAGGTAAGGATAGATGGAAATTAGTAAAATTAAAAGAAAATGGAACAATAAAGTTTGAAACAGTTGATGAGGAAATCATAACATTGAAAATTGAAAATTTCAAAATTGAAGATGATCAACATTGGAGCTTTTTGATTGAAGATAATGTTAACAAAGCTATAGAGATTTAGATCAGAACATGGAACTAAAAGTCCACATTAATAATATACACGGTAGTCAAATGGCTGCAAAAATATCCGGTAATTTTACTTTGGATGACAATGAATTTCGTTTTACAGCTATTGCCTTTGGAAGGATTGGTGGACAAAATATTGGCGCAAAATTATCACAAACCACTGAAACTGAACTAAAAAAATTAGGTTATGATGTGGATGAAGTAATAATGAAATTACAACAAAATCTACTTCAAGGAGATATGACAGTTCCAGAAGGACTAAAGAAAGAATCTTTTGTAGATGATTAGAATTCTGCTTCTTCTAATGCTTTAGCACATGAACAACTTCTTGTTTTTGGAATAATCTCAATTAATTTTGTTAAAATTCTCCTTGTAGTTTCAACATTTTTTCCTAGTGTTTCTAGGACTTCTTTTGCTGTAACTGGTTTGTCTGCCCATACATCATAATCTGTTACTGTAGAAATTGATGCATAACAAATTTGAGCCTCTCTTGCAAGTTGACATTCTGGAACTAATGTCATTCCAATGATGTCTGAACCTGTTGTTCTATAAAATTTAGATTCTGCTCTAGTTGAAAAACGTGGACCTTCAATGCATACGTATGTACAATCTTTATGGATTCCAATATTTTCTTCATCTGTTACTTTAAGAATTGATGATTGTAGTTCTGGACAAAATGGATCTGCAACTGAAATATGAATAACTCTTCCATCTTCAGAAAATGAACCGTCTCTTGATTTTGTAAAATCTAAAAATTGTGATGGTAAAACAACATGACCTGGTTCTAATTCTTCTTTTAAACTTCCTACAGCTGATGGTGCAATAATTCTTGTAATTCCTAATTCTTTGAATGCCCAGATGTTTGCTTTGAAATTAATCATATGTGGTGGAATGGTATGTTTTTTTCCATGTCTTGGGAGGAATGCAATTTTTCTTCCTTTGAAAACTCCCACTGTAATTGTATCTGATGGTTTTCCATACGGTGTATCTATATCAACTTCTTGTGGATTTTCAAGTAATCCTGAATCATAAATTCCAGTTCCACCAAAAATTCCAATTTCTACATCTTTTTCCATTAATATTTCACCAATGATTTACAATTGTACTTGCTTAGTCCCTTAATTCCGTTTAATTCTGTTAATTCAATAATAAATGCAAATCCGGTGATTTCTCCACCTACTTTTTCAATTAGTTTTCCTGCTGCTTTTGCTGTGCCTCCAGTGGCTAGTAAATCATCACAAATTATCACTCTTTGGCCTTTTTCAAGAATATCTTTTTGAATTTCAATAGTGTCTTTTCCGTATTCAATTGTATAGGATAATTTTGCAGTTTTTCCAGGAAGCTTTCCTGCTTTTCTGACCATTACTATGCCTTTATTGTATCTTAATGCCAAAATTGTCGCTAAAAGAAATCCTCTTGATTCAATTCCTGCAAATACATCTACATTTTTTGGATGAAAATGTTTTGAAAATTCATCTGCAATTTGTGATAATGATGATGGATCCTTTAGAACTGGGCTAAAATCTCTAAATAAAATCCCTTTTTTTGGAAAATTGGGAT
>Ga0208127_1000488_pt1 | contig 20409 bp, 19 predicted proteins | sample ETNtaG_6_FD_185751 | JGI IMG/M metagenome (GOLD analysis project Ga0208127, IMG submission 185751) | Marine microbial and viral communities from oxygen minimum zone, Eastern Pacific Ocean - ETNP201306SV45 (SPAdes) (version 2) | ecosystem: Environmental > Aquatic > Marine > Oceanic ... | reverse complement strand
CCAAGAGTAATCGCTTGAACTGTTGTTTCAATATTTGATTCATCAAATGTTATTAGTTCCCCTAGAGTAAACTGAGTGTCTGTAAAGTAGGCAATTTCAACACTTTCAGCATTTACTCTAGTAATTAATTGAGCTACTGCTCCACTTTCTTGGCCAATTATTTTTTCACCAACCACGGTATTAGTATTTAAAGATAGTCCAGATATTGTTGTAATTGTATCTAGAGTTGGATCGTTACTGTCTTTAGATTCCAATACAGATACTACATTAACAACATCAGGAACGTTTAGAGATATTTCTCTATCTAGAACAATCTCTGGTTCTTCACTCTTAAGAGCTAAATATAGTTTTTCCATAGTATTAAGCCTCATATGAGGACAGCTATTACAATTTACGCAATCAACTCCATCTTGGGATATATTAGGAACCTCAATAAAATTACTTTCAGGACTATCTTTTTTCATTTGATGGATAATACCTGGCTCTGTAAGAACTATAAAATCTTTTTCTTTATTATTTTTTACAAAATTAATTAAATTAGAAGTTGATCCTATGTAATCTGACTCATTTAACAATCTTTCTGGACATTCTGGATGAGCAATTACTAAAGCATTTGGATAACGTGTTTTCAACTTAACCAACGTTTTTAATGAAAATTGCTCATGAACTATACATGAGCCTTGCCATAATAACATTTCACGCCCGGTTTTTTTCTGTATATAAGCTCCTAAATGCTTATCAGGGGCAAAAATGATTGATTGATTTGAAGGGATCGAATTTATAATAGTTTCTGCATTCGAAGAAGTAACTATCAAATCAGACATTGCTTTAATTTCAGCCGAACAATTTATATAGCTCACCACTATATGGTCTGGATTTTTAGCTTTGAAATTAGAAAATGCTTCTGGTCTACATGATTCTTCTAAAGAACATCCTGCATTTATATCAGGAACTATAACTTTTTTTGTAGGATTTAATATTTTTGCTACTTCAGCCATGAACGTAACCCCGCAAAAAACAATAATATCTGCATCAGTTGCTGCAGCTTTTTTTGATAAATCCAAGGAATCACCAATAAAATCAGCAACATCTTGAATATCATCATCTTGATAAAAGTGTCCAAGAATGACAGCATTCTTTTCTGTTTTTAACCTTAAAATTTCATTTTCTAATGTTAATATTTTATCACTAGACATCAAATCATTCCTATTATTTGTTTTACTTTTTGCATTTGCTTTTCTGAAAGCTCGTTTGCTCTAGCCGCTCCTTCACTTAAAACATTATCTAAATATGACTTATCATTGTAATATCCATTAATTTCTTCAGATAATGGTTTTATTTTTTCTACAATAATATTAGCTAAATCTTCTTTAAATGCTTTGAACCCTTTATTCTTATATTCTGCCTGAATTTCTTCACCAGTTTTTCCTGAAAAAGATATAAAAATATTTAATAAGTTGTTAATTTCTGGTCTTTTGCTAAGATCAGTTTCTATATCTGATAATTCATCAGTTTTAGCTTTCATTATTTTTTTTCTAATCTCTTCTTCAGAGTCTATTAAATTAATTCTTGTCATATCGGAACTATCAGATTTACTCATTTTTTTAGTTCCATCTCTTAATGACATTATTCTCTTAGTAGTTCTCATTAAAATTGGCTCAACTTTTTTAAATACTTCATCATTATATTTATGATTAAAGCTTGCAACTATATCATTTGTTAATTCGATATGCTGTAATTGATCCTCACCAACTGGTACGACATCAGCATTGTATAATAGAATATCAGAGGCCATTAAAACGGGGTAAGCATATAAACCAAGAGAGGCTTTTTCTTTGTTCTTACCTGATTTATCCTTAAATTGAGTCATCCTATTTAACTTTCCCATCTGAACCACGCTGCTTAAAATCCAATATAATTCAGTATGAGTAGGAACTGAAGATTGCTGGAAAATTACAGTTTTTTTTGGGTCTAGGCCGCTAGCTAAATATACTGAAAGTGTTTTATAGATATTATTTCTGAATTCAGATCTTTCTGGTAAACCAGCTGTGATAGCGTGTAAATCAACGATCGGAAAAATGCAATTATATTCATCTTGAAAAGATTTCCACCTTGCAATACTACCAAGATAATTACCTATATGAAGATTTCCAGTAGGTTGTACGCCTGAAATTACAGTTTTCATAAATCAAAAGTTGTAAATAAAATTCTATAACTATATATTTCGTGAAAATAAATAGCCCAATCTTTATATAAAAAATATTATGAAATTGCAAATAAAACCATTAGATCCTCAAGTAAAAGAAAATTCTTTATTTTACGCAACACAAGGGAGCGCAGGAATAGATCTAAAGGCTAATAATAAGGAAGATATCATAATAAAATCTGGAGAAAGTGAGTTAATAAAAACTGGTATAGCGATAGCTTTGCCTGTAGGCTATGAAGCTCAAATTCGTCCTAGATCAGGTTTAGCTCTGAAATCATCTATAACTGTATTAAATACCCCTGGTACTATTGATTCTGATTACAGAGGAGAAATAGGAGTTATATTAATAAATCATGGTAAAGATGATTTCACAGTTGAAAATGGTATGAGAATAGCGCAAATGGTAATTGCCAAATACGAAAAAGTAGATTTAGAATTCGTATCAGAATTACCAGACACTACAAGAGGTGAGGGAGGTTTTGGATCAACGGGAGAGAAACGACTGAAAGCTTCATAAATATCTTAAAACTCTATTTATCAATAGAAGCTTTTATCAAAATTATCCTAACTATAATTTGTTAGGAGCTTTTGTTCACCTTTTCTTAATACACCATGCACATAAAGCCCAATAATTCCATAATAGGAGTTGTTTTAATCTTGTTGGCTACTTTATTATTATCATTTAGATCGATTTTAGTAAAATTAGCATACACAGAAAATATATCATTAATGGATTTATTTTATTTCCGTTTTTTGTTTACGGTACCATTATTATTCTGTTTTGCTTTCTATCAAAAAGGAAAAAAACTATTTAGTACAATTTTAAACAAAGATATTTTTCTTTATTGCGCATTAGCTGGGTTTTTTGGTTATTATCTAGCAACATTATCAGATTTTCACTCTTTACAATTAATAAATGCAAATATTAATAGAATCATTTTATACAGTTTTCCTATATATGTATTAATTTTTAATTCTATAATTTCTAAAAAATTACCATCCAATACGGAAATATTATCATTTATCCTAGTACAACTTTTTTTATTGTTCGTACTTGGAGGAACAGATATTAAGTTGCTATCATCTATTAGCAAGTCAGGAGTGTTTTTAGCACTATTAGCAGCAATAAGTTATTCCATATACATAATAATAAATCAGCAAGTTGGAAAAAAAATAGGCAGTATATTATTTACCACTTATGCAATAATATTTTCATTCTTATTTATTAATGTACATTTTTGGTTTTCCTTCCAAGAAAGCCAACCTATAACCAAAAACGGATGGATCATGATTATAATAATGGCAATTTTTTGTACTTTCTTGCCATTATTACTAATTTCCGAAGGAATAAAGAGAATAGGTGCTCAAAGGTTTGCATTATTAAATACAGCTGGCCCAGTAATGACTATAATATTATGTTTTGTAATCCTGAATGAAACAATGACATTACAGCAAATTATTGGATCTGTAATGGTAATTACCATTTTGTACTTTTCTGAAAGAATGAAAGCCCTTTAGAGCTACCTAACAGAAGCAGAAATTTGCTAAAAAATGAATAAATATTTTATATTCTTAGGCCTAGGAATAATAATATAATCTAAAGGGAGTCAAAAATTAATGTGCTTCCATATAATAGCGATAGTTACACGCCACATCTGTCGCAGATAAATCATAATTATCACCTGATACACACCCCCCATCCAAAGCTTCACTACCACCTTTACTACTAGCATAGGTTACACTTGCATTTGGAGCGGTGGCAATACCATTGTCAATCTTTTTGTCTAGGAAATATGCTTGTTGCGGAGTAAAAACTTCGTCCCAACAATTAGACCCTAATCTATAAGACCCTAACTGAAAATAATTTTTTTGGTATACAGTTGTACCTGTTCCGGTACGTAAGTTAAAAGCTAAATTAGGGCTAAAACGTGTTGGTGAGTTTTCACCAGGAACACAGGTTCCATTATTACTACTTAGTAATAATACCAAGTCCCATCTTTGTAGTGCATTTTAATAAAAAAGTTTTTGAGTAGAAGATTTTCTAAAATATTCTTTGCTATCCGGTAGATAACAGAGGATATTTTAAAAAATCTTATGCCAAAAAATTGCATAGAAAAATGTGCTACAAAGATGGGATTTGGTATAATAACCCTGTTAGACCCTCATTAATTATTTCTGCAAGTTGTAAATGTTGCCATGCTCTAAGTGATTCATTTGCACTATAAGATGAGGTGTTGTAATGAATAAAACCATCACCATCACCATTGCAATCATTTGCTACAGAAGCACAATCATTCCCCCAATAACTATGCGCATTATCAAAATCACCTGGTTCTGCATCATAAGTTAATCTGAATGTAATAATTGCTTGTTCAAAATTATATATGTCTGATATAAGTCCTCTAATTTTCGTTTGTGATATCAATTTCCCTCCAGAAGATACACCTGCAACAAGTAACCCAATGATAATTAATACAATTGACAATTCTATTAAACTAAATGCTTTTTTTTTCATCTCTTATAGTGAACTGATGTTAACTTACTCTATATCCTACATGGTAGGTTGATAGCCAAACGCTGTCAAGGTAAACAATGCTATTAAGTTAGCAAAACATCCAGATAAAAATTTGAATATCCAGGGAGAAGTGGCCAATAACAGTTATTACATCACTAACGATAGTAGAAATTGGTTAAAAAAATGAACAAAATAATAAGTAATAGGAATTGATATAATAGTAACTATTATTGCTTTTAATCCCAGTCTTAAATTAGTAACTTCTTTCTTATATACTATATCGTCACTAATTTCCGTTTCTCTTATTGCGATAGGAAGGGATATAAAAAATACAATCCACCAGATAATAATATAGCTAGCAATATAAGCCATTTTTACTTATCTGTTTCATATACTAACTTTCCAGCTAAAAAGGTTTTAACTGCGCATCCTTTCACTTTTCTATTATGAAAAGGTGTATTTTTTGATTTAGAATGAAATTTTTCTTTATCTATAACCCATTCGCGATCAATGTCTATAACAGCAAGATCAGCTATTGCATTTTTTTCGATTTTTCCTCTTGGGATATTAATTATCTTCGCAGGAGAAGAGGTAAGCTTTTCTAGAACTTCTACTAATGATAAAACACCATTATGGTATAACTCTAAAGAAATAGGCAATAATGTTTCTATACCCACTATTCCAAAAGCAGCCTTTTTCATAGAAAGCTCTTTAGATGCGATATCATGAGGTGCGTGGTCAGTTGCAATTGCATCTATGGTACCATCGGTCAATGCTTCTATTAGCGCCTTTCGATCCTCTTCACTTCTAAGCGGAGGATTCATTTTTGCGTCAGTATCAAATTCATAAACAGCTTTATCAGTTAAAGTAAAATGGTGAGGTGATACCTCAGCTGTAACAGGTAATCCCAATTTTTTTGCATTTCTTATATGACATAACGACTCTTTTGTTGATACATGTAGAACATGATATCTTGCCCCAGTTTGCTTTACTAATTCTATATCTCTTGCTACAATAACCGATTCTGAGCTATTAGGTATACCATCTATCCCTAGAGTTTCAGATACTTCTCCTTCATTAATTGCACCTTTATTGCTAAGATTTAAATCTTCTGCATGTTGAGCAACTGGAAGATCTAGCATTTTTGCATATTCTAATGCTCTTCGCATAACATGACTGTCCATTACCGGCAAACCGTCATCAGTAAAACCAACCACCATATCAGATTTAGATAACAGGCCCATTTCAGATAACTCCTTTCCTTCCATGTTTTTTGTAATAGCTGCATAAATAAAGATATTACAATATGATTTTTTTTCTGCTTTATGCTGTAAATATTCCACAATTGTTTCATTATCTATCACTGGAGCTGTATTAGGCTGGCAAACAACTGATGTTACACCTCCTGACACTGCAGCTTTACTACCAGTAACAATGTCCTCTTTTTTAGTTTGTCCAGGATCACGAAAATGTACCTGCAAATCTATTAAACCAGGGCAAACCACATGATTATTACAATCAATAATTTCCATATTTGATATATCATATTTATCTTTTACGCCTGGGCCAAAATCAAAAATTTTACCATTTTTTATAATAATCTCTCCGTTTTTTTCATATTGTGTTGAAGGGTCAATGATATTACAGTTGATTAAAATCTTATCATTATCCTGAATATTGCAAGGCTGGTTAAATTTCATATCATCCATCTATTTTGTTTTTATATCTACCGAACACAGAACCTATAAACTACACCTTTTAATAGTCATTACAAGAGAATATATTATCCAGATATTAATTTTTCTTCATAATCAAAAATTTTTAATAGGAACCTTACAGCCATACCTCTTTTTGAAACTAAATCAGGGTCATTATTTAATAATAATTTGGCGTCTGCAGATGAGGTTTTTAATAAATCATAGTGCTCTTTTAAATTTGCTATCTTAAAATTAGGTATTCCGCTTTGCCTTACTCCCATAACTTCTCCCCCACCTCTGATCTGTAAGTCTTTCTCTGCTATCACAAAACCATCATTAGTATCATGCATTACTTTAAGCCTCTCTAGTGAAGTAGCTGATATTTCATTATTGTATAGTAGCAAACAAACTCCTTGCTTATTACCTCTACCTACTCTACCTCTTAGTTGATGTAACTGCGCAAGTCCAAATTTATTCGCATGTTCTATTATCATTATAGTAGCATCTGGTACATTTACTCCTACCTCAATTACTGTAGTAGCTAGTAATAACCTTTTTTTACCATTATAAAATTGTATTAATGCCTCATCTTTTTCTTCTTGAGGCATTTGGCCATGTACAATTGCTATTATATCGCTACCAAAAATTTTCTGAAATTCATCATAGCGTTCTTTAACTGCAGACAAATCTGACATATCAGATTCATTTACTAATGGGCAAACCCAGTAAATTTTTTCATTATTGTCTAATGCTCTTTTGATAGCCTGAACAATATCTTGAAACTTATTTAATGAAATAACCCGAGTATCCACAGGTTTTCTTCCTTCGGGCTTTTCATCTATAATACTGCTATCCATATCACCATACATGGTTAAAGTAAGGGTTCTAGGAATAGGGGTGGCAGACATTAGTAAAAAGTCACATTGATACCCTTTTTCTACTAATTTTACCCTCTGCTTAACACCAAACCTGTGCTGTTCATCTATTACTACTAATCCTAAATTATGAAAATTTATTGTATCATAAAAAAGTGCATGAGTTCCAATAACAACCTGTATTTGATTATCCGAAATTTTGCTTACTATATCCTTTCTTTTTCTACCCTTAATGTCACCTGTAAATAATGTCACTGATATATTAAGAGCATCAAAATATGGTCTTAATGATTCAAAATGCTGTTTTGCGAGAATTGATGTCGGGGCCATTAATGCTACTTGATATCCAGATTTTACTGCATTTAGCATGGCAATGGCAGCAACTATAGTTTTCCCGCATCCTACATCTCCTTGAATTAACCTAGTCATTCTTTTGGGAAGAGATTGGTCGTGCAAAATTTCTTCTATGACTTTATTTTGAGAACCAGTTAATTTAAAAGGAAGATTCTTAACAAACGCATCTATAGACATAGTATCTGTAGAGATGATATTGCCACTAATATTACCATTTTTCTTTCTAATTAATTGTAGAGCAATTTGCATTGCAAAAAACTCATCATAAGCCAGCCTTCTTATATATTGTGAGTCATCCCTAAAATCTTTTTCGCTACTTGGTTTATGAATGCTTATAATACTTTGTTTAAAGCTTAAAAAATTTTGTTTCTTTAAAAACAACTCATCCTGCCATTCATCAATATTTTCAACTAATTCTAAAGACTGAAGAATTACTTTAGTCAAAATTTTATTAGTTATACCTTTTGTAAGAGGGTATATTGGTTCAATAAAGTTTTTGAATTCCTCTGGTTTAAAAACATGATCCGGATGCGTTATATGAATTTTCCCATTGTATAATCTATATTTTCCGCTTACAACTCTACTAGATCCGATAGGAAAATTTTGAGCCAAATAATCTTTATTAGCATGAAAAAAATCTAAAGATATCTTATAAAATTTAGATTGGGAAATAATAGAAAAAGGAGACTTCCTATTATAAGGGGGGTTATATTTTAAAATATCAACCTTAGCAGTTATAACACTGTTATCTGGAATATTACTTATATCCTCAGTTAGGTGTCTATTTACAACATTAATAGGCAAGTGAAACAATAAGTCTATTACCCTTATATTGGGTAACATCTTATCAAAATAAGATAATAATTTAGAGCCTACACCACTTAAACTATTAATTGGTTTTAGGATCCTCAATTAACCTATGAAAATGATTTTTTTAGCAGTTTAGATAGTCTGCTTACTTTACGTGCTGCAGTCTCTTTCTTGAAGATACCTTTCGATACACCTGACATTATAGCAGACTCAGCGTTTCTAAAAGCTTCAACAGATAATTTTTTATCTTTTTTTGCTATCGCATCAGATAGTTTTTTCACAACAGTTTTAACTTTTGAACGTCTTTCATTGTTAACACGAGTTTTTGCAATTGTCTGTCTTATTCTCTTTTGTGCTGAAGCGTGATTAGCCATATTTTTTAATATCATTAATTTAATTAGTAGGCGCAAAATAAAACCTTTTTACAATAAGGTCAACTAAAAGATTTATAAGCAAGCAGTAGGCGGGATTGCTAACTACTATATGAATATTTAGATTTTGCCGGACAAATTTAGAAGATTTTTTTATATTAATTGAAATGCATAGCAGTGCTACGGATGAAATGCCCAGTAGGGTAACACAACAAAGATTGATTATTTGAGCATTCTACGCTAGAAAACTATCAAGCAACCATTTCCTAATTATAGAAATGAATTATAAAAATGACTAATATAGCAATTATAGTTGCAGCAGGGGCGTCTAGTAGATGCGCTTTAGACATACCAAAGCAATATCAAAAGATAAATGGTAAGCCAATTATTTCATATAGTATTGAACAGTTCCAATCTATAAACAGAATAGATGATGTTATAATAGTCGTAAGTAAAAAAGATAAAGATTTATATAGACCAATTGCTGAACAATATAATATATCAAACATAGTAATAGGGGGGAAAACTAGACAAGAATCCGTATTTAATGCTTTAGAGTATCTAAAGAATATATCACCTAATAATGTACTTATACATGACGCAGCAAGACCATTTATAAATAGTAGAATAATTAATGAGGCCTTAGATTTATTAACAAATCAAAAACAGTTTAGTGCCGTTATACCAGTGGTGCCAATAGAAGATACAATAAAAAAAGTTAATAAGGATCAGACTTTGCTAACAATAGATAGAAATGACTTATATAGAGTTCAAACTCCTCAAGGGTTTAATTTTGAATTATTATATAAATGCCATCTCGAAAAAAAGAGTATGAATTTTACTGATGATTCAACTATATTAGAGCAATCTGGCTTTAATATTACCACTTTTAAAGGATCTCAATTAAATTATAAAATTACATCATTAGATGATTTATCAAGAGCAAGAAGAATGTATAATGAATATATAACAAAAACAGGAATTGGGTTTGACGTGCATCGTTTTGATAATGAAGAAAAAAAGACCCATATCAAATTAGGAGGAGTTAGCATAGAATCCGATAGGAAAATCATCGCTCACTCAGATGGAGATGTGTTAATTCATGCATTAGTAGACGCACTTTTAGGATCTATAGCAGCGGGAGATATAGGAGAACATTTTCCGCCTAATGATGAAAAATACAAAAACAAAAATTCAGAGTTTTTTTTAAAAGAAACGCTTTCCTTGCTAGAAGAGAAAAATGCAAAAATAGTGAATATTGATGCAAATATAATATGTGAATACCCTAAAATTTCTCCATATAAAAAACCAATAAGAGAAAACATTGCAAAACTTCTTAAGATGAATATTGAAAATATAAGTATTAAAGCTACAACTACTGAAAAACTAGGGTTTACTGGAAGAAAAGAAGGGGTGGCTGTGCAAGCAATTGCAAATATAAAAATATTAAATAGCTAGTAGAACAATTATTGACAGAAACAATAAAGCGATAATAATCTAAGCTACAAAAATACATAACTTCGAAAACCACAAAAGAAGGTTGAAGGAGAAGCCAGAATAAATCTGGTACATTAACCAATTTACAGAAAATGAAATGAAGAAAGCTACTAAACAACCATACTCAATTTTTAGCCCAGTTTTTTTAATATGCACAATGGCTGGTCTAGGTAAGATACCAATTATGCCTGGTACAATAGGCTCTCTGGTTGCCGCAATAGAATTTTCTTTTTATATCACTCATATAAAATCAATATTTGCTTATATTGGTTATCTGATAGTGATCTTACCCGTCATCACTTACTGTATTTTCGCTTATTGCAAAAACACAGGTAACCAAGATCCAAAAGAAGTAATCATTGATGAATATTACGGACAATATATTGCGCAACTATTTAGCTATATAATATGTTACCAGATATTATCAGATAAAATATTGATGTATTTACTAATTGTTATCAGTTTTCTGTTATTTCGGATATTTGATATATCCAAAATTTCCTTAGTAGGTTACTGCGATAAAAACATAAAAAATGCCTTTGGAGTATTGCTAGATGACATAGTAGCAGGTTTTTTTGCAGCTATTAGCTGCAGTATCATGGTTTTTATAATATACTTTATCTATTTTAAAGCATAACAACAGAAATCATATTTTTGGAACCAGCTGTTTAGGTTGATGGAGGGCAGAAAGCCAGATAAATCTTAGAATATTAACCGACTTATAAAAAATAAAATGCTATTAAAGCTGTATAGTAAAAAACTTTGTGATTTATTAAAAAATAAAAGTTATACCTTATCAGTAGCAGAATCATGTACTGGTGGATTATTATCTGCTACCATTATTGCAAACAAAGGTGCTTCAGAAATATATGATTCAGGATTTATAGTATATTCTAACCAAGCAAAGGAAAGCCTACTTAATGTTCCAAAACAAATACTAGAAAAACATGGAGCTGTAAGTAAGGAAACTGCCATATTGCTAGCAGAAAACACAAAATCGATACGTAAAACCACTATTGCTTTATCTGTAACTGGAATTGCTGGGCCAAATTCTGACAATAGTAAAAAACCTCTAGGGTTAGTATATATTGCACTTCAAACAGCTGATAATAAAACTATAGTAAAACAATATAACTTCACTGGTTCCAGAAAAAAAATACAAAAGTTAGTTTGCCTTGAAGCTTATAAGCTAATATTAGCTAACATTAGATAATTAATACTAAACCTTATTTCTTACCATGGATTTGGTCTGCCCTTTGCTCAAAAGCAGAAAGCATTTTCTTATATGCATGATCAAAAATCATATTCAGGATTCTATTAAAAAACATAGATTTTAACTCTAAATCTATGGAAAATGATATGAAGCTACCATCTTCATCTGCATCATCAAACCTCCATTTATTTATTAATTTACGGAATGGGCCATTTACCATTTCAACATCTATTTCTAAAAAATGTTCTTTTACATTTTTTATTTCATTAATTTTTATCTTGGATGTATATTTATAAAAAAACGCTTTAAAGCTTATTTCTAAATCAGCATATAAAACATCTTTTGACTCCCTTGTAGTAATTCTTGCATTACTACACCATGGCAAAAATTCTGGATATTTTTCAATATCTAAAACTAAATCAAACAAATCTTCTTTTGCGTATGGAGAAAAAACCTTTTCTGAATATTGAGGCATTATGTTACAAATCTATATATCGACCTTAAATATATCTATTATAATATTTTTTTAAATTGCAATTTATATCTATTATGATAGCTCAATTAATGTGATGTTTTCTATTAAAAAGGGGGGTAAATTTATAATAAACATAATTTGATAGCAATATGAGTTTCAAAATTACTTCAAAAGAGCAATATAACCAGCAATATAATTTTTCTAAAGAAAATCCTGAAGCCTTTTGGGGAGATATTGCTAGTCATTTTAAATGGGAAAAGGAGCCTGCTCAAATATTAAGCCACAATATGGAACAAGGAAAAAACGAATGGTTTAAAGGAGGGAAATTAAATATTACCAATAATTGCCTAGATAGATACTTAAACACCTCAAAAGAAAACGATATCGCTATAATTTGGGAGCCTAATAATCCAAATGATAATAGTGTTAAAATAACATATAAAGAGCTACATAGTAAAGTATCACAATTTTCATCATTACTACGCAAAAACAATATAGAAAAAGGAGATAGGGTATCATTATATATGCCAATGATTCCAGAAGCTGTTATAGCAATGTTAGCATGCGCAAGAATAGGGGCTATACATTCTGTTGTTTTTGCAGGTTTTTCTGCTAATTCCTTAACAAATAGAATTAATGATTGCAAATCTAAGCTCCTGATCACCTCAGATAGATTATATCGCGGAGAAAAAGAGTTAAAGTTACTAGATATAGTGAACCAAGCATTAACAGAATGTGACTCTATTAACAATGTAGTTATCTATAAGCGTTCTGAAGATAAAATATCCTCAGTAAAACCACATCTTATCTGGCAAGATGAAATTCAAAATTGTGATAGTGAATGCCCAGCAGAACCACTAGATGCTGAAGACCCATTGTTTATTTTATATACATCGGGCTCTACCGGGAAACCAAAAGGTATTGTACATACCACAGGCGGTTATATGGTATATACTGCATATTCATTTCAAAATGTGTTCCAATATCAAGATAATGATAAATATTTTTGTACAGCAGATATTGGATGGATTACTGGACACTCGTATTTAGTCTATGGCCCGTTACTATGTGGCGCAACAATTGTTATGTATGAAGGTATTCCAACCTATCCAAACCCGTCTAGATTTTGGGACATAATAGAAAAGCATGAAGTAAATGTTTTTTATACAGCTCCAACTGCAATAAGGGCCTTAATGCAAAAAGGAAATGGATATATTCAAAATTACAAATTAGATTCATTAAAAACCCTTGGAACAGTAGGCGAGCCAATAAATAAAGAAGCGTGGGAATGGTATAATGAGCATGTAGGAAAAAACAGATGCCCAATCGTTGATACTTGGTGGCAAACAGAAACAGGCGGAATCTTGATTTCTTCCTTGGCTGGAGTAACCAAATCAGTTCCAACTTATGCTTCACTACCATTACCAGGTGTTATCCCTACAATTCTAGATAATAGCGGAAAAGAAATAACAGAAAATAACACAACTGGAAACCTATGTTTTAAATATCCGTGGCCTTCTATGTTGCGCACTATGTGGGGGGATCATAATAGATGTATAGATACATATTTTAAAAGATTCCCAGGATATTATTTTTCAGGAGATGGGTGTTTTAAATCAGAACAGGGGTATTATAGAATTACAGGAAGAGTCGATGATGTAATCAATGTATCTGGACATAGGTTTGGTACTGCAGAAATTGAAAATGCAATTAATACTCATGAAAATGTGACTGAATCAGCAGTAATAGGAATTCCTCACGAAATAAAAGGAGAGGGGATTTATGCTTATATTATATCTGACGAACATGCTAATATTTCGTCAAATGATATTGTAGATATAGTAGCAAAATATATAGGTAATATCGCAAAGCCAGACAAAATAGTATTTGTACCGGACCTACCTAAAACTAGATCGGGAAAAATAATGCGTAGAGTATTACGCAAAATTGCAACTAACGACAATAATTTAGGAGATATTTCAACCTTAATTAATCCAGAAATAATAGATAAACTAAGAGATATTTCATAGATTGTTTGAATAATTATTCTTGCAACTAATAATTCATACAATATTATCACCTTCTTTACAGTGCCCGCGTGGCGGAATTGGTAGACGCAACGGACTTAAAATCCGTGGGGTATTTATACCCTTGCCAGTTCAAGTCTGGCCGCGGGCACCATATTATGGACAAGCTTTATACGCTAAACATACTATAATATCCTCTTAACTACAGGTTAAAAATCATTGAAACTACAGACGGAATATAACATTCAAGACATAAAAGAATTATTGAAAGATGATCTAAAAATCATTAATGATCTTTTATACAAAACTATTGAAGGCCATAGCAATTTAATTCATCAAGTTGGAGATCATATATTTTCCGCAGGCGGAAAAAGAATTAGACCAGTGTTAAGTATTTTAAGTGGGAAATTATTTAACTATAATAGCGATGAATTATATTACTTAGCAACTGCAGTAGAGCTAATTCACTCAGCAACTTTGTTACATGATGATGTAATAGATAATAGCGAATTAAGAAGAGGAAGAAAAACAGCAAACAATCTTTTTGATAATAAAACTTCAATTTTAGTAGGAGACTTCCTATTTGCAGAAAGTTTTAAATTAATGGTAAAAGGCAACTCTCTTAACGCATTGATGATTTTATCAAAAGCTTCATCAATTATCTCAGAAGGCGAGGTAAAACAGCTGGAGTTAAAAGAAAAACAGATTTTCTCTTTGGAACAATATTTAGAAGTAATAACCGATAAGACCGCAATATTATTTGGTGCGGCAACCGAATCTTCTGCATGTATCGCTGGAAGAAGTAGCAGCGAATGCAAGCTATTAAAAGAGTTTGGTATTAATCTAGGATTGGCATTTCAAATAGTTGATGATATACTAGATTATAGCGCAAATGATGCATTATTTGGCAAAACAATAGGGAATGATTTTTACGAGAAAAAGATTACATTACCTATTATTTTTTTGTTACAAGATTCAAATGATAAAGAGCAAGAAGAGATTCGTAATATTTTTCATTCTAGCCAGTCAGAAAATAAACATCTTAACTACATCATATCACTACTGAATAACAAAGATATTTTTAGCAAATGCTACGACTATGCGCAAACATATATAGAAAATGCATTAAAAATATTGAAAAATTTTCCTTCTAGTAATGCAAAAGATATATTGGAAAATATTTGCTACACATCAGTAGTCAGAAAATATTAACCTTTATCTACCTTTAATAAAGTTAATCTCATCGGCGCTAAGTTTACTAGAACTATTATCCTTGTCTAATAATTTTCTATAATATTCTTTACTATCAGATTTTGTTTCTATTCCCATTTTTATGGGGTCTTTGGTAGAAATACCATCCAATATTTTAGACCTTTTTACAGCATTGATGATATTATCAAAGGCCTGCTCTAATTTAACATCGTCTGCAATATTCATTCTAACCATCAACTCATCTCTGCTAATTAAAAAAGCTTCTCCGGGAACAGTAGCAACTTTAGCTTCATTACATAGTATATTTGCTACATCTAGGCTTGTTTTTACTTTATTGCCTAAAAAACCAATTCTTTTTAATTCATCGCTGAAATTAATAGAAACAACAGTAGTTGAATCAGGGATATTTAATATAAGGTATTCATGATCAACGCTTCCATGCTTTTCATTTAATAGTCTATTAATTTCTTCTACCTTTGCTGATACCAAATTTACATTATTCTGGAAGCTTTGATAAGCCTTCATTAGGTATTCTACTTTCTCATGAGCATCTTTACCATTTGGAGATAAAATATCTTCAGCCATTTTTGCAGAAAAAGAAGACACCGTACCTGATAAAAACAAATATGGCATAAATATCTTGTTAAGGTTTGGCTCATATCCGCAAACAAAGCTAACTCTTGCTCCAGGAGACCCATATGATTTTCCAACACCACTAATAGCTATATATTGGTCCTTATTCATATAAGCTGCCACAGACATTGACTGAGTTGCGGGATCGACAGTATCTAGAAAAATTTCATCACTGACCATAAAAATCTTATATTTATGACATAATTGCGCTATTTGCCTTAATTCATCATCATTATAAGTTAACCCCGTTGGATTACATGGGTTCATAAATAACATCACTTTTGGTATTGGAAGATTATTACGCTTTCTATCTAGTAAATCCACCTCCAATTTTGATATATTTAATTTTCCATTCTTTTCAACAGGATAACAAAATAATTTATAATCCCGGTCATAATCAGCCATATGGGGATATTTCTTACTAGGTTTTAATATGTCCAAATAATGTCCAAAAGTTGGAGTAGGGATTAATATAGTTGAACCTCTAGGTACAAAATCAGATCTAAAAATTTTTCTCAAAATATCAAATGTACTAGTATCTATCCAAATATTATCTTCTTTACAATGCACCGCTCCGTGCTCTCTCCAAAACCTAGCGCAAGCTTTTTTCAATTTTTCATAATTGGGGTATTTCCCTATTATATGCTGGTCTAAAGACTTCTTAGCATTTCTTATGACATAATCAGGAGGGTTTTGATGAAAAGGTAGGGCAGAAGTAATATCAATATAGTTGTGAATATCTCGTAACTCATGTAATACTTCGAGCATCTTATCTAGGTCGTTATTGGTAATAGTATAGATTTGTTTTCTACCATTAATTTTAACCAATATATTATCTCCCGCCTTAATAGAAGAAAGATATTCCAATTTTAATATTTTATCATTAAATATTTTTTCAATATCTATTGTATTAATCCCTTCGGGACAGCAATCTAAACGGACCAATTTTTTTTGATATTTATCAAAAGTAGGATAATATTTTCCTGCACTGTATAAATAGGGCTTAACATCAAAATAATGATCTATCAATTCTTTAGAGTTTCTGTCTAAAATATGGCTTCTGCTCATATTAACTATTTTCTATCTCAAGAATTTGAACTTGCAACGCAGATGCTTCTTCGCTATCGATTGTAAAAAAGGGGTAATCATAAATAGAGTCTATTATGTCTCCTAATTTTGATATCATAGCGTTAATATTAGGGTTACTTACTTTCTTATTTAAGAGCTGCATTGAAATAATAAATTCTTTAATTAGTCCTAAATGATCCTTAGAAAGCGTTACTTTATTATCGTGGTTTTTAGAATACTCCATTAATTTCGCAGAGGCCGTATCTTTCAAATTAACTAATAAATTATCTATTGATTCTATCGTGCTCGTTACTTTATTCCCAGGATGTGTTTCTTGAAATACTGAAAAAAAGAAACGATAATCTTGCAATAACTTTAATACACTAGATAAAGCAAACTTATTAACATCCGACATAAAGGTAGCACTCAACTATATTATTATACGACAACATATTCCCCAATAGTAAGTTTCATTTCTTATTTATTCAATAAAAAAACCTTACCATGGGAACCAAAAAATTATAAATGTAAGCTTTTTATACCTTGTATTTTACACCATGAATTAAAAAATGCTCATAGCAAATACAAAACTAAACACTGTTACTGTATAAGTAATAACCTAATATGACTAACTATGAAGAAACACGCATTTTCATTAGTGGAACTATCTATAGTATTAATAATTATAGGGCTGTTAATTGCAGGAGTAAGTGGAGGAAGTAAACTAATACAGAATGCTAGATTACAGCACTTAATCACTGAAACTCAAGAGTTTAAAAGCAATATAGCCACTTTCTACTTAACCTATAGTGGTTACCCAGGAGATTTTAAAGAAGCATATGATTTTTTTGGTAGCGTAAATAGCTGTACAGATGTGGATGTAAACACTAACGCTGCAGGGTGTAATGGAGATGGAGATAAAATAATTGAATGGTCAAGAGAAAGTTACAGATCCTATCAACATCTAGAATCAGCAGAATTAATTAAAGGTAACTTTAACGGAACATCAACCAGATATTACTCTTCTTATAAAAAATACGAATATCATCCACCTATAGAATGTAGTACCATGGGACATACAGATATGGGAACTCATTGCCATCAATTAGGAAGTACAGATAATGGTAATAGTCCAGGCTTTACTCCTAGAGAATTATACAGAATAGATAAAAAACTAGATGATTCAATGCCTAAGACTGGACATATTAGATTTAGGAATTTTGCTCTCTATGGAGTTGATGATACGACATGTGGAAACACTAACGGCTATCATTTAGACTTAGCAGTAGGAGGGTGCAACTTTCTTTATACTATTGATGTAGTTAACTAAGCTCTATATATAAACGCTCCATCATTTTTGATATAGATTCTGTATCAAAATTAATCTCTGAATACATTTCCTCAGGAGTGGCATGTTCTGTATAGCAATCAGGAAAGAATAAGTTTTTTATAATTAGATTTTGATTATATCCTTTCACATTCAAATAATTATTAACCTGACTAGAAAAACCTCCTATTGCTCCTTCTTCAGCTGTTATTAATATATCACTATTTTTTATATATCTATCAATAACCTTAGTATCGATAGGTTTAGCAAAACGCATATCAATAATGGTTGGATAAAAATTATGTTTTTTATAAAATAATTCAGCGGCATTTTCCACATTAGATAAAACCGTACCTAAGGATAGAATTAATATTTTTTTTCCTTCTTTAATTGTTCTAGATTTCCCAATCTCTAACTTTACTGGAGATTTCGTTTTCTGCCCTAACCCTGAGCCTCTAGGATATCTAAATGCAATAGGTGAGCTATCATGGATAGATGCAGTATAAACACTATTTACTAACTCTTGGTCATCACTAGGTGCCATTACTACAAAATTAGGTAACATTGATAAATATCCAATATCAAAAGATCCAGCATGAGTCGGACCATCAGCACCAACAAGGCCAGCTCTATCTATCGCAAACCTTACAGGTAAATTTTGAATTGCTACATCATGTATAATTTGGTCATAAGCGCGCTGCAAAAAAGTAGAATATATAGTAACAAAAGGCTTAAATCCTTCACAAGCAAGCCCGGCCGCAAATGTTACCGCGTGTTGCTCTGCAATACCCACATCAAAACATCTATCCGGAAAATGGGTTGCAAATTCGTCAATTCCTGTTCCGCTAGGCATAGCCGCAGTGATTGCTACTATTTTTTTATCTTTTTTTGCAATCTTGATTAAGCTATCTGAAAAGATCTTTGTATAACTGTCATTAACTTTTGATTTATGCTGTTTACCTGTTGCAATCTCAAATTTTGATACGCCATGATATTTATCATCTGATTTTTCCGCTGGAGAGTAGCCATATCCTTTTTTTGTAGCTACATGCAGTAATATTGGCTTATCAGTATTTATATCTCTTACATTAGATAAAATAGTAACTAAATCATTAATATTATGCCCATCTATAGGGCCAATATAATCAACTCCTAAATGCTCAAACAGATTATTCCCATGAATTGTATCATTCATCATTTCCTTAGTGCGCTTTTTTACACTTTTTACTGTATTTGATAAAATATTAGGACAGTGATCTAAAATATTCTTAGCAATGTTTTTAATTGAAACATATGAAGATGATGAAATCAGGCGTGCTAAATAAGAGCTAAGCGCTCCGGTAGGAGATGAAATTGACATTTCATTATCATTTAAAATAATAATCAAATTATTTAGCTTTAAATGACCAGCATTATTAATAGCCTCATATGCCATTCCGCCGCTCAAAGCCCCATCTCCAATTACAGCTATAGCCTTATCACTATTACCTGAAAGCTTACTACTTACCGCAAACCCTAAAGCTGCCGATATAGAAGTAGAACTATGTCCGGCACCAAAAGGATCATAAATTGATTCCTTTCTTTTAGTAAAGCCAGATAACCCTCCTTTTTTTCTAAGAGTTAACATTTTATCTCTTCTGCCGGTCAAAATTTTATGAGGATATGATTGATGACCTACATCCCATATTACTTTATCCTGCGGAGTATCAAAAACATAATGAAGAGCAACCGTAAGCTCGATTACCCCAAGACCTGCTCCTAAATGACCACCAATTTTTGACACTATATCAATTGTATCATTGCGTAATTCGTTACACAAATCAGGCAATTGTTCCTTATCGAGTTTTTTAAGATCGTGAGGAGTGATAATATTATCTAGGATAGGAGTGTTGCTCATATATAATTATAAAATTTTCCAAAACCAGAGCTAAAAATCATATAAATTTACAGCCAAAATTACAACCTTTTTAAGGTATAAAGCTAGCCCTCTTGTGTTATTTTAAATATACTATTATGATTACTAGCGTGATTAATTACATATAGGGCCTTAAGAGTGTCAAATGATATCATAACATTTGGTTGTAGATTAAACATATTTGAAAGTGAGATTATAAAAAAACAGCTGCAAA
>Ga0208127_1000485_pt1 | contig 20446 bp, 18 predicted proteins | sample ETNtaG_6_FD_185751 | JGI IMG/M metagenome (GOLD analysis project Ga0208127, IMG submission 185751) | Marine microbial and viral communities from oxygen minimum zone, Eastern Pacific Ocean - ETNP201306SV45 (SPAdes) (version 2) | ecosystem: Environmental > Aquatic > Marine > Oceanic ... | reverse complement strand
ATTAGAACTTCTATTGCTACCGTGTCACCAGAATCCAAGTCAATTACTGTAGAATTTTGAACAAATCCAGACGCTGGGTCCTTGATTAGGAATGGCAAAAATACCGACATTTTACTTGAAGCAGATAACTCAAGAGTCTGAAAGAAACCAGCGGACACAGACTCAGAATCTACCTGCAAATCTCCCGCATCAACTTTAGAATCGCCTCCTCCAAAACATCCGCTGATTGGAGTTAATAGCAGGATTAAAACCATGCCGAAAGCCGCCAACTCGCGCGAGCGCATAGTCAACGGACCATAGGTCCGTTGTTGAAGCCGCCGCATATTTGCTTTAGTAAAAATCAGGCGTTGAATACAGATAAGCAAGTCAAGGAACCATCTGCTTGCATGATTTCTTTCATGTCCACACTAGTAATCTTGAATCCTTCATCTAGCATGGTCTGACGGACAACAGGAAAACCATCTGCAATAATCACACGATCGCCTTTGTAACCGATTGTATTGGCCGCGTAACTTTCTCGATTTGGAACCCAAACGACATCCTCAGCTAAAGGCTCTAATTGAGATGCAGTAAGATGCCCTTCAGCGGCAATAATCATACCAGGGCGAGGCGATGAGCATACCGTTGTAAGGTGCAGAGTTGAACTTGGAATATCTATGAACTCACACTCAAAACCATCTTCCCGAACGTGACTTGCTAGAAAGTCTGCACCTGCCTGATTAGTTCTTGTTGAAATTCCAATCAAATACCTATCATCGAAGAATACTACATCTCCTCCATCAAGTGTAGCGCCCTTTGGCATGTTTATGATTTCAGCACTCAAAGAGAGGTGTTCAGCAACAGCAACTTGCTCCCCTTCTCTTGAAGGATGGCCCATGTTAGGAATGATCGCTTTTCCATCGACCATTACCGCAGTATCCTCTACAAAGCAACAGTCCGGATGCTCATCTAATCCAGGTAGTACCGTAACTTCGGTTCCATGTGCTCGAAGAGCAGCAACATATGCATCGTGAGCGCCTTGAGCTGCTTCTAAGCGAGGCGTCTTTGTTCCGAAGAAGTCAGAGATGGCCGAGTCAAAATTTTTTGAAATTTGACGAACGACTGCTGCGTTACGACTACGGTCGTATGCACCAGGCATACCACGCCGTCCAACCCACTATTCATAATAATTCGGAATCCGGATATGAAATTCCGCTTAATGTCTATGTTTTGCCAGAGATTCAATCCCGATTACGATTGGTATAGAGAAGAGCCCCAACCAATAGCCCAAAAATTCCACCATACAAAATCAAGGAATAATCGGCTGGCTCATCCCAAACATCTGCATCAAACGGAGCCCAATCGCGATTATCTCCGTAACCGTCTCCATCAGTATCTAACCACTCATCAGGGTCGCCAGGAAATGCATCCGAATTATCTCCAAAACCATCTCCATCAGAATCTATCCATTCAGTCGGGTGATATGGAAAAACATCCAAATTATCTCCGTAACCATCCCCATCTGTATCGGTAGTTTCGCTAGAGTCGTCCGGAAACGCATCTGAATTATCTCCGACTCCATCATTATCAGAATCAATCCACTCACCATTATTTTCAGGAAACTGGTCTGTATTATCTCCGTAACCATCTCCATCAGTATCTAGCCACTCTGATTGGTCATCTGGAAAGGCATCGGAATTGTCCCCGACCCCATCTTCGTCCGAATCCATCCATTCAGAATCATCTGCTGGAAACACATCTGAATTATCGCCCACACCATCCTCATCTGCGTCCGACCATTCATCAGGATTCAATGGAAATACATCTTCAGAATCCTGCCAGCCATCTCCATCGTCATCAAGATCCACCAAGTCACAAATTCCATCAGAATCTGAATCAAGAGGTCTGTGAGAATCATCGTTAGGGTCCGTTTGACAATCTATCTCGTCACTATCTGCCCACCCATCATTATCATCATCTAAATCCTCGTTATCGCCGACTCCATCTCCATCAAAGTCTCCCCATTCATTTCTATTCAAGGGAAAAGCATCTTCTGAGTCTTGCCAACCGTCTCCATCATCGTCTACATCTGCGTTATTTCCAATACCGTCTTCATCGGTATCTTTCCATTCACTCGAATCATAAGGAAATGCATCCTCGATATCATAGACACCATCATTATCATCATCAGGGTCGCCTTGATCTCCTATTCCATCACCGTCAAAATCTGACCACTCGTTTGGGTCATTTGGAAACAAATCCGTAGGCAGGCAAACTCCATCTCCATCAGAATCATCCCATCCAAGCGGGTCTTGGTCGCATTGGTCGGTGTTATCTCCAACTAAGTCTCCATCAGCGTCTAGCCATTCATTCGGATTGTAAATGAAAACATCAACATCGTCTCTATATCCATCGCCATCAGAGTCTCTGACAAACCCAGAAAGCGCCCAACCAATGGTCTGATTCGCCCAACCCGGGTCATTTAGTGGAGGAACATGACCTCCTCCATTTATTCTCCAATGTGCCACCCGATTTCCGGAGGTACAATTGAGAAATTCGAACTCATCAGTCTCGTCTATTCCATCGTCTCCGGAAACATCCCTAGTTCCTTGAAAAGTCCATACAGAGTCACACCCAGATCTGTCCGCCCAATAGCCAACAGTCTCAGTAGCAGACGGGTGTTCTCCTCCAAACGCCACAGTCCCCCCGTCGTATTGAATCACTCCATCATCGGTTGAATGTACATGCAAGATATCCGGCCTGCCGTTATCGATACAATTGGAAAAATCATTCCATGTAACGCCATTCAAGGCTACAATTGCTCGTATAGAATTACCAGCATCACAAGCCATTCGATGACTCATGAATCCTCCATTGGAAAGTCCAGTAATTACAACACCATCTGGATCCGCACCGTAGTTTTGCACAGCTTCATCAATCAAACCGAGGAGATAGTCGACATCATCGACATCGTAACCGAAAAGATTGCAACAAGCATCCGTAGCATTCCAATATCTCATTCCTAACCAATTCATTGTTCCATCAGGATAAATCAACAGATGCTCATTTTCATGAATGCTATCGAAATGGTGCATATAAGCAGCATTGAATGCTCCATTGTTGCTGTAGCCGTGTAACGAAATTACCAACGGTAATGGCTTGCTATAATCATGATTTCCAGGCATTCTGAGATTTGCCTGGCGATCCGACGGCCCAATGCTTACAGTAGTGTGTTCATCGGTATATTCGGTCGCACTGTAACCATCGTTAGAGTTAGTTCTGTAGGGTATTTTTGAATCGTCCTTGAGCTCCTCAGCATCGTCAACAGTAATGATTGCGAATAGCAGAAAACCGACTAAGAAAGCGGAGACAACAGTCCGACTCACACCTCTAGCGGGGTGTGTATAGGTAAGAAACTGCCTAAATTGAGATAGAACAAGCCTCATTCTCTATTGAGGGCCATGTGGAGTAACAATCCAACAGGCATCAGCATAACTCCAAAGAAGACAATCAATCGAGTTTGATTCAGACCAATCTCATTCTCAACCGCCTTGCGCCACATCCACCTAGTAGCGATGATATCTCCAGCAACAAAATGCGCCCAAGCCAGAACAGTTCCAGATTCGGTTCCTAGAAGTTCAACCATGGTATCCATGATTTCAGTAGGATTTCCTGTGAATAACTCAACCATGCCATCAGGATCAACGAGTATAGTAACAAAATAAGCGATTAAGGGCCCAAGGAAAATAAGATTCCCCTCAACCCATTTTGATGTTCTTTCAGACTGGGGTTCTACCATCATCAATAACCAAAAAGGGCCAACCCATATCGTAGGAATAAGGAATAGTGCAGTGTAAACAGGCTCCATACTAGTCACTTAATCCGGCTGCTATTTCACCCGCCTCTTCCAATTGGTCAGCAGAATACCAATATGAGGACGCCTCCCAGACAATATTACCGTTTTTGTCTAGTAAAATCACGGAAGGCGTCGGAAGATTTCCAAAAGCCTCCACAACAGAAAGCTCCGAAGCCTCTCGTGTGTCAAAATCTAGCGCTAGACGCGAATATGCATCGATAACCACAGGCCAAGGCGAATAATGGTCACTTGAGTTATTGCCATAGACCTGCATAATTTTGTCTGCATCTTCGAAGTTACCATATCTATGAATTGTAACTGGTTGCATAACGCTGTAGTTGAGATTACTATCTCGGATACCTTCAGCCCATTCATGGCAACCCTGACACTGCGAACTCACCCAAAACAAGAGAACCGGTTGTTGCTCTAATTCAGTAGTCAGATCTAGCATAGATACACCATCTACATCTCTTCCTAAGGTAGGGAGTACGAAGGTGAATCTACTATCTTCAGTATCTCCCATTTCCAATTCTTCTTGTATTTCATCAGCCAAACATCCAGCCGAAGCAGATAGTAGAATTAGCGTTAGTAATAATCCAGCAATTTTTCTCATACCATTCCTCCAAATTACACTTTGATGGACTCTTGGGGTTTTATTGCCCCGAGTCCACCATTTACTCCAATAATTTGCCCAGTCATCCATTCAGGCGCCCCATCAACCAGCCAAGATGCAACATCTGCAATCTCCTCGGCTTCCCCAATTCTTCCAACTGGGTGCATCGAGGCACTCATTTTCCGACTGGCCTCGCTTTTCAGGAGACTTTCCGACATTGGAGTGTCTGTCATTGCAGGGGCAATTGCGTTTACCCGAATGCCCCGCTTGGCATAATCTGCGGCCGCCGCTCGAGTTAATCCTTCAACGGCTCCTTTTGCCGCAGCAATCGCTGCATGGTTAGTCATGCCATGTGAGGCCGCAACGGAAGAAAACAGCACGATTCTTCCCCCATCTCCGCGCATCATTGGGACAGCCGCGGATCTGATTGCGTTGAATGCGGTAGTGAGATTTTGCTCCATTGTATCCCGCACTTGTTCAGCAGAGGTTGCGTGCAATGGTCTGAGTAAGATTGACCCTACAGCAACCACTACTGCGTCAAGACTACCATGTGTTTCTATGATATCAGCAACAGCCTGCTTCATCGCAACCTCGTCTCTAGCATCCACAGGTAAGATTTCGACATTATCAATCTGTGAATTAAGGGCTTGAAGAGCCTCCTCGGTTCTTCCGCTCGCTATTACTTTCCAACCTTGTTTGGATAGATTCTGACAAACAATACTGCCAACTCCTCCAGCGGCTCCTAGTACCCATACAACCGGCAATTTCCAACCTCCATGGATTCTATCTGGTTGCCTTAGGCCTCTTTAGGTCAGGGAACCAAGTATCCACTCCGTTCCAATCTACAGGGACTCCCAAGTCTGCAATCACTAGTTTACTACTGATTCTGGCACTTTCAAAGATGGTCGGAAGCCCACTACCTGGGTGCGTACCTCCTCCAACAAGGTATAGTCCGTTCAATTCCTCAAAGCGGTTCTGAGGCCTTCTCCATAGCATTTGGTCTAAGCCATGAGCCAAATTGAAGACAGCACCTCGATAGATGTTTGAGGCGCCCCAATCATCAGGAGTTACAATCGTCTTGCTGACCAAATGATCACGAAGATTGGTGAATCCTAGATGACTCATTTGGTCTAGAATAAGCTCTGCATACTCTTCCTTTACATCGTCCCACACAATGCTAGGATCCGTGTTAGGAACTGGAACGAGAACGTACAATGTTGACTGTCCTTCGGGGGCCATACTTGGGTCAGTAATGCAGGCGTTTTGGACATAGATTGACGGGTCATTCCAAGGAATTTTGTGATTGTCAATATCTTTGAGACTATTTTCATAATCAGAAGATGCATAGATTTGATGATGAGGCTCGTTGTATAATTTGTCAACACCGAGATAAAGCATGAATGTAGAACAGGAATAGGATTTCTTCTGCAACTTTTCGTTAGACCATTTTTTCCGCTTTTGATTAGGAATCATAGTAGTCATGGCATGAGCAAAATCAGCATTCATGATGACTTTGTCAGCCATGTAATCAACATCTTTGGTTCTTATTCCCTTCACGGTTTTTCCTTCGATGATTACTTCTTCAACCTCAGTTTCCAACTCGAATTTAACTCCCATTTCTTTGGCTATTTCTCCCATGCGTGTGGTAATTGAGCCAAGCCCGCCCTTTGCATGGAAGATTCCATGCTCGTATTCTAGGAACGCCAGAATTGTAAATAGAGAGGGGGCGTGAAAAGGACTCATTCCTAGATATTTTGTTTGGAATGACATAGCCAACCTGACCCGCTCATCATCGAATAATCGTTCTAGGTCAGAGGCGACACTCGCCCAAGGTCTGAGAACTGTTGCTGCAGACATCGCTCTGCGGGATAGAAGGTCAGAAGGTCCCTTCCAAGGAGACTGTAGACACCCTCTTGAGCGATCTAATTTCATCCTATTTTCAGTGATATAGCGTTTGAATCCTTCCGCATCTTTGTCGCCAGATAGTTCTCTAACTCGTTCAGTCATGGCATCAAGGTCACACGTAGCATCTATCGCCCCTCCTTTACCAAAGACAAGTCTGTAAGAAGGATCTAGAGGGATTAGCCCCAACTCCTCGTGGGCATCTCTTCCAATGGCCTGAAAAATCTCTTCAATCACTTCTGGGAAATGAAAGAATGTAGGGCCATTGTCAAACTTGAACCCATCATGCTCGACAATTCTAGTTCGGCCGCCAATGTATGGTGTTTTTTCGACCACTCTAACATTTAGGCCACTGTGAGCTAGCAAAAGTGCCGAGGCTAAACCACCAGGTCCAGCGCCGACAATCAATACGTCTTGATCGGAATTTACAGCGGTATCCCTTGAAGTGGATTCTACAGCAGATTGCATATTCATTCCTCATGTGATATGCTAATTACTCCCAGAGTCGACATTAGCACATTCGCTTTCTGCATTGGAGTTAGACTGAGCCGCTGTGATACAACTTCACCACAGAGTCTCTCTGCTTGCCTAATTAATTGCGAATAAACCGAGACCATAATCGATGGACTCTTTCTAGATTCAGAATGAATCATTGGCAGCAACTTAACCGCCTCTTCTCTGTGAACCTTACACCTCTGTATGTAGTCCTGAATAAATTCGTGCCAATTTGGATTTGAAGAGAGGCTTGGACTTGACAAATCAGCAACAGTCAAACCATAGTATTCCAATTCCGAGATTGGAAGATAGATGCGGCCTGATGCGAGATCAGACTGAATATCGCGCAGAATGTTGACCATTTGTAGAAACACACCCATTTCATCTGCATAGTGTTCGGCTTCTTGCCCATCATATCCGTAAAGATGTAACAAACAAAGCCCTACTGATGAGGCTACATTGTAACAATAACTTCGCAAATCATCGTATGTTTGATAATTCGTAGGATACAGGTCATCTTCCATACCATCGATTAGGGAATGTAGGTGTTGAGATGGGATATTAAATCTCTCAATTGTATGCCAGAAAGCAAGGAAAAATTTCTCCTCAGGTAAATTATCGTTAACTGCGGGCTGAATGCTGTCTCTAAGGTAAATCAATGCGCATAGTCTAGTGATGTGAGCCTCATGATCTAGGGTCCCACGAGATTGGTGTTTTTCATCCAACACTTTTGACCTCTGCAAAGCCCTTAGCCTAAGTGAACCCAATTGTTGAGGTGTGAATTTTGAAAAATCAGGTAACCAATCACCATCTGCCACATCATCTGCTCTGCGACAGTAAGCATATAGGGCCTTGATTCCATCTTTTTTCTCTTTAGGAAGTGATTTGAACGCCCTGAGAAATGAAGAGGAAGATTCGTTAGCAATTCTCTCACATTCTAGATATGATTGCTTCAATGTCGCACTATCATTCCTCACGACATCACCCATCATACAGTCTCATCCTCCATGGTTCGTATATAATGAAATGTTTTTACAAGTTACAAGTAGTGCTTTGACTTAATCAATTAGAGTAAGGCGAAATTGGTTCAGGAATCGGTAGACAGGTACGAAATTCTTCAAGATAAGGACTCATCGAACGAATCAATTTCACGTCGGGGTGAGTGCGAATGACTAACCCGTCGAGATACATCAATGCTCGAATAATCGGAAAAGCCTCTTCGCCGAAGACTGCACCCGCATCTTCGACAGCACATCGAACAGTTTTCATCATGATTTGAGTGAGGCTTTGCTCGCCAACCGATCTCATCTCAAAGTCGTGATAAATCTCGTACATTTTTGACATGTATTTTTCTTTTCTCTTGGCATCTAGAGTTTCTTCCGACAAGCCTAGCAAAGCCTCGAAAGCATCGTCTAAGTTACTATTCGATAAGTGTTCGAAGAAGCGAAATAGTGAGCTGCTAATGTGAGTAGGCGCGTGACAAATCGCTCCATTATCAATGAAGACAAACATGCCATCTTCGTCAATGATACAATTCCCTGGATGTAGGTCTCCGTGGAATGTTCCTATACCAAACAAATACGCTCCATGTATTCTGAAAAGATCTAGAAGTGTTGACCATGAAAGAGTCCCAGCATCTATGCCATCTTCCAGAGAGTCTCCTCGGATGAACTCAGAGACGAGAACCTGCTCGTTTGATAATTCTCGATAGTATTTCGGAAATCTAAGCCTGTGCATTTGGAATGTATCATCGATATCCAGTTGAATATTCTTCAATTCGTCTGCTCCTGCAATCTCATTGCGTAAGTCCAACTCCCTAGTTGTGTAGTCCGCAACGTGGTTTAGCAGGGCTACAGGGTTACCGACTTTGCGAAGCTTAGGCATGAACAAGAGGAAGATACGTAGCCACCTTCGCATTCGCTTTACATCTCGACGGAAAGATTTCTCATTCTGAGCTTTGATGACTTTGATTACTACATCCTCTCCAGTCTTCAAGCGGGCTCGGTGCACTTGTCCAACCGAGGCGGCGGCGATAGGAATTTTGTCGATTTCTTCGAAGGCGTCAAAGAAACCCTCAGGGGCTCTTTTCTCGAGATTTTCAAACACCTCCTCTGATGGAATACTAGAAGCGTGCTGATACAATTGTTGCAACTGTCTACACTTTTCAACTGAAAGCAAATCGCTTCGCAGTGCAAAGATTTGAGCCAACTTAACCGCGAGTAATCCTTGGGATTGAATCCAATCTAAGTCCGCGGGCCCAGGCTTCAGAATCTGTCGCATGAACCTAGCGAACGTCCATACTCGCATGACTTTCGGGTTAACCATACATGATATCAAGGAGTGTTTCAAAATTCAGACCTAAACCTTGTTAGTAAATCCTCGAATTTTGTTGATTAGACAACCTTAGTCATTCTGAAATAGGCTAGACAACCCGACAAACCCCAAGCAGAGGTACCCGAGTGGTCAAAGGGGCTGGGATGAGGTCCCAGTGCGTAGTGCTTCGCAGGTTCAAATCCTGTCCTCTGCACCACTATAACCAATCAATGGTCAGAGTAGTATGACTTGATTTCCGACTTCTACTTGACCTTCTTCAATGACTGAAGCAGACCATCGGGACCAACCGAATTCTTTCTCGTGATCGATTCGATAGAATGCTCCTTCGATGAATGACTTGCCAATTTTGCTGCATGGGGCCGTTGGTTCACTAAGCTCAATCATCGCATCCCCAATCATCATTCGAGTTCCTACCTTTAGAGAAGGCCAATCTACACCTTCGATAGTGATATTTTCTCCGGTAGTCCCAACATCAATGGCGTGCCCCTCGCTCTTCAATTTCTCAATTTGTTCCAATGAAAATAGCGTTACTGCTCGGGTGCCAATGCTATTTATTTTCTCTGTTCTAAACCGATTGAAATCACCTTCAACTCCTTCGAATTTAATCTCGGCTTTGTCAATAGGTAACTTGGGAACTCCGCCCTCGGCACTGATATTGATTGAATGTACAACAGCGCTCATTCATACTCCTCCAATCAACGTAGTAGTCTTGACGGATCGTCAACATAAAGGTATACTAAAACACCCAATAGGGCAATTCTTAGCACCCATCTACCAAGTTCCTTAACATCGAGTCGACCACTCTCATTCATATCATTCAACGGAACACCTCTAGAAATCAATCTGTTGGTCCAATCTATGTGCCATTTCCAAATATCGTCCTTTGAGTTCATCATCTGGGTGAGTCATAACATGCTTCCAATATCTCCAACCAGCAATCGAAAGTGTAGCATATCTGTGAAGTGCAGGTAAAGCTAATTTCTCATCCTGAGATAGTGGACGAACCGATTCATAGCCTTCCAGTAATGCATTCCACCGCTCATGAAAGACCTCCTTTCCGTCCCAACCAAATCCGACGAAAGCCATCATTAGATCAAATGCACAAGGTCCGATGAATGCCTCTTCTAAATCAAGGATAGCCGCAACCGAACCTTCTCCAATGACATTATCTGGAAACAGATCGCCATGCAAAATCCCCTGGGGTAAATCCGCTGGAATTTGGTTGCGCAAACTCTCAGATTCTTTCTTCAGAGAGATAAGAAAATCAGACCAAGAGTTTGTATCGTCAGCTATTTCGAACATTTCTTCGAAAAGGACCCACCCCATTCTGTACTCATCTGGAAAACAATCTACAGTTGGGATTTGTTGGAGTCGGGCTAATGTTTGTCCAAGGCTCTTCAGAGATTCCTCGTCAGTACCCAACATACCACCTTCAACGAATGGCAGTATAGTCCAGGCCATCCCTTCCTTTTCAACGACCAATTTACCATCGAGAAATTCGATTGGTACGGCGGTAGGTATGCCATGTTCATCGAGGTGACAATGTCTAGCAACAACACGCCTTACTTCCTCAATCGTATTTGCATTCCATACTTTTAGAACGACTTTGGAAGCGTCAGTTAGAGTTAGGAGAATGTTAGTATTATCCCAACCCCCCTGTAATATTTCCATTGTGTTTACGCTTGCGAGACCCGCCTGATTAAGCAATTCATTTGCCTCATCAACTCCCACATCAATTCGCCGCATTTCAATCACCATTCCCTCTTAGTACGCCGTTTAGATATTCTAGAGTCATATCGATGTCCTGTCTTGTAAGTACCATTGGCGGCTTAATTTTGATGACATTATGGTGCGGTCCATCGGTGCTCAACAATACTCCCAGATCTCTCATTTCACGAACCACTCTTTCCGCCTCTTCGGCATTTGGCTCTAATGTAATCTCGTCGTGAACAAACTCAATTCCGATGAAGAGCCCTCTTCCTCTAACATCTCCAATTGCTGGATAGGATTCTTTCAGTTTTCGAAGCCCATTCAAGAAATATTCACCATGCTCTTTCGCTTGCTCCTGCAAGCCTTCATCTTCAATTACATCCAGTACCGCATTACCTACTGCACAAGATACAGGATTACCTCCTGTAGAACTGAACCATTCCATATCTCCGAGAGAAGAAGCAATTTCCTTTGTTGTAAATACTGCAGCCATAGGATGCCCATTCCCTATCGATTTACCAAGAACAACAATATCCGGAACAACATCTTGAGATTCGAAGGCCCACATATGAGTTCCAAAGCGGCCAAAGCCGACTTGCACCTCGTCCACAATCAGCAGACCACCAGCCTCCTTTGTGTATGTTTGAGCTAGTTTCAGATAACCATCAGGTAGTGGAATTTGACCCGCGCATGAGAGCATTGGCTCAATCAGAAACCCAGCGACATTTCCTGCATCAGAGATTACTTCCTGCATCTCTTGTTCGTAATCGACACCCGCCCTTCGATATTCATCAGGAACAGGAGCAACGTGTACCCAAGGCTCTGCAACTCCTTTACCGCCCGGTCCAAGGAATTTGTACGGACTCAATTGAACAAGCATACTGGTGTTTCCATGATATCCTCCATCGGCTACTAACATGTCGTGGTTTCCTGTGTGAGCTCTAGCCAAGCGGATAGCCAGCTCGTTCGCCTCACTTCCAGAATTGACCATGAAACCAACATCAAGACCCTCTGGTAAAGTACTCGCCAATCTCGAAATATAGTCGGTTAAACCATCGTATATGTAGCGAGTATTTGTGCTAAGAATTTCCATTTGTTTTTGACCTGCTGCGACCACTTTTGGATGACAATGGCCTACATGACAGACGTTGTTTACAAGATCAAGATACCTAGTTCCATCACTTGAATAGAGATACTGCATTTCTCCTTTGACAATGTGAAGTGGCCGACCATGTCCAATAGACAACGAGTTGCTAATGTGACGATTTCGCGCCTCAAGTAAATCGTCCAAATCGCTCATTACAGCGGGTCTCTGACACTAGGAATTTGAAATCCTATCGCTCCTTAATCAGTGACTTCCCCAATCTATCCATAATTGTGGTAGCGGACTCGATACTGTGTACAGTCTCGACACTCTTTCCAGCAGACCAGAGATCCTTTGCTGAATTTTTCTTGCCCTTTGCTAAGGCTCTCATACGCCAAAATGAGATACCAGTGACCAATACCCTAGTTCGATGTTTGAACCTACTGTTGAGGAGCCTGCGAACCAACCAATTACTGTGTTGCTTAACTCCATCAGCACCGATTACAGCGACAGGAACTCCAGTCAACTTTGTCGTCCAAGTGATATCGTCTTCAGTAGCATTAACAATCGCCGCTTTGTAATCCTCAGGAGCCGTGCACTCATTTGTAGCGATGAATCTAGTACCCATCTGAACACCATCGTATCCTAGATCCATAGCCGCTTTCAATTCCTCTTCACTGCCTATTCCACCGGCGCATATTAGGGGCACATCGAGGTCTGATAATTCCTCAAACATTTCTTCCATAGACAAGTCACCTAGGTGACCTCCAGCCCTCTTATTGACACAGATCAAACCATCGGCACCGCATTGTATTCCCTTTTCAGCATGGAATCGATTAGTGACATCATGGTACACAACTCCTCCATAGGCGTGAACCTTTTCACAGACCCAGTCAGGTTTCCCTAACGAGGTGACAAAGAACCGAATCCCTTCCTCTAGGGCAATATCAATCCATTTTGACATCCTTTCGAAATACTTCTCACTTCCTTTCTCAATTAGTGCGTTGAATCCAATTGGTTTATCGGTTAATTCTCGAATTAATCTAATTCCAACCCTCAATCCTTCGATTGTATCTGGGTCATTGAATCCATGTACCATAGTGATCGAAACGGGCTGAATAATCGCCATACCCCCTCCTTCAGCTGCTGCTGCGACAAGCTCAGGATTGCTACAGGGATACATTGCTCCACAGATAATCGGGTGCTCTACACCCGCGTGCTCAGTTAGACGAGTTTGCTTTCCCATTTACACACCTCCCTTTGCGCGAAAGTTCCACTTGAATACCCAATCAGAGACAACATCTCCAGTACTATCTTGTCCTACAACATTCATTTCTAGGTCAACTCCTTCTCCTGTAGAAAGCGCTTCTTCGATAGCACTCCGTGCTTTAGAAACATCCTCACAGGTAAAGCGAATTTTCCCTTTTGCACGTTTGACAAATTTTGCTTCAGTACCCACTACAAACATCCGTAAACCACCTTCGCAAGATCTTGAAATCGCGAACGGATGGACTCCTGTAGCAAGTTCAGCAGCCATTCCTTGTGCCGCCCAATACATTGTTTTGAAAGGATTCTGAGATCGCCAACCCCCAGGAATCGATGTCACACATTTCGTCATATCTGCCTGTTCAACACGAAGTCCGACGAATGCGGCTGAAGGCATTGAAGCCCAAGTGAATGCACGAAACCTCATCCAACCGAGCATACCTTTCAATTCGCGCTGAAGCCGGGCTTCGTCAATCATGCAACTCAACTCGAACTCGGATTAGCCCCTCTACTCATCAGTTTGTCGACTAGGTTACAATATCGTTCCATAGCCTCATCGACACTAATCCCTCGTAGCTTACGCCAAGCCTGCCACTTCACCATTCCAGCCATACCTGCGGAAATTGGCCGAGGGCTTCTTGCATCGCCTTCAGTGGCTTGCTTATACAAAGCGTAAAGTTGCAACAATGTGCTATCATCTGGCGTTTCTTTTAGTTTCCAAACCCGTTTTGCGGCTCTTTCAAATTTCTTCCTTAGGTTCATTTTATCATTCTCCAAGTACAGGTACTAACCAATTTTCAACTAATTCAGCTCGTTGTGCAGAATCTTCAGTTGAGGTGTGCACCATCCCCTCAACCAAGTGGATAGAGGAATAGGAATCTTCTGGATTTAGATGCTTTATTGCCAATTCATAGTGATCTAGCCCTAGGGTCTCATCTTCTTCTGCCTGGACCAATAAATAGTCAACCTTGGGTAACCCCCAATATGGCAATTCAGAATTCGCATAACGTACATTTAGATCGGGGTGAATTCTTTCATATTCTCTTCGTAGAGTGTGCCTAACCCAAGGTTTTGCCATTACCATTCTACCCGGTAATTTTTCGTCAATAATCTTAGGAAAAGAGGTGACAGGAGATTCCAAAATAATTCCCTTTAGTTTATGCTCCCACCAATCAGAGGGGTGGCTAGCGAGTCTAATTGTGATGAATCCGCCTAATGAATGCCCGTAAATCCAAACTCTTTCTGGCTCAAAACCAAGTAATTGAGGAACCTCCTCGAGTAAAGCCTCAGCGTCGGCTACAGCCTTGAGAATAGTCCAATCAAACCGCCCTTCTTGTCGCCCAAAACCCCTTTGATCTAATCCGATAATGTGTGGGCCTAGACTGTTGAGATGTAGACACCGCGACTCGCCACGACCAAGCGAGGAGGAATATCCGTGTAGATACACTACCAAGTCTCTGCTAGTATCGCTACCAGGAAGAATTTTTGCAATTAATTCCTCCTCTCCCCATCCACGAAAAGTAACATCCTTCCAACGTTCATCCTTGACATCGATAAGGTCACGGAGCGGTGTCGTAAACACTGAGAGGTATATTTGCCAGTAAACAAAAAGCCAACCACCAATCGGAATAGATAAACCGACAAGCAAAATGAAAGCCCTGTTTTTCAAGATATCAGGAATTAATAAAACCGCCATTAATTCAACAGAGAATACAATACTCAGAATGGTCGGAATACTTGGTCTCCATCGAATAGGTGTTTTCAGATAACTCGCAGCCCTTTTTGGCCTTAGGCGAATCTGTGATTGAGTACCATCTAGCATCAGAACATCTCTACGGGGTAGTCCATTAGCGCCTTGGGTCCCGATTGAATCTTTGCTGCCAAACTTACAGTTTCGGGGAAAATTCGCTTGAAAAAGAATCTAGCACTAGCTAGTTTAGCGTCGTAGAAAGGCTCGCCTTTTTTCTGCAGACAAACCTTTGCCATTTTTGCCCACATGTAACCGAGTAGAACGTTACCAAAGTAACGACAATAATCGGTAGCACCAGCGGCTAGGAAGTGAGGATTTGCCATTCCTTCGGCAATCATAAGCAGTGTAATCTGCTGTAATCCCTTAACTCCTTGATAGAGAGGTTTGTTGAACTCAGCCATCTCAGGATCGTCACGATTTTCTTCTATGAATTGAGTTAGAGGCCACATGAGATGGCGGAGGTTTTTCCCATAATCCTGAGTGATTTTTCTACCCGCAAGGTCGAGAGCCTGTATTCCGTTTGTTCCTTCCCAGATTTTTGAAATTCTAACATCTCTGTAGAATTGCTCAACTCCATATTCTGTACAATATCCAGCACCACCCATCACTTGCATGCAAGTACTTGCAGTCTCACACCCCAAGTCGGTGAAATGGGCTTTGATAATCGGAGTAAACAAAGCAACAAGAGCAGTAGCGGCTTCAGAAACCTCAGGATCTTCACTATGCATCTGATCGAGTAAAATTCCGGCCCAAGCAGCAAGAGCTCTACTACCTTCGTTGTTGACTTTTGCCTCCAATAGCATGCGTCTAACATCGGGGTGAACAAGGATATTGTCAGCAGCCTGCGCAGGGTCCTGAATACCCTTCAAATCCCGGCCCTGCCTTCTCTCTAATGACCATGCAAGAGCGTTCTGATAAGCGATTTCTCCTAATCCGAGCCCCATCATTCCAGTTGCAACTCTTTCTCTGTTCATCATCTCGAACATTAGAGGCATACCTCCGTGAAGAGGCCCGACCAACCAACCAACACTTTCGTCAAAATTCATCACACAAGTCGGGCTTGCATGAAGTCCCATTTTCTCTTCAGCTCCCGAGCACGTAACTCCATTATGATCAGAATTAAGGTCGCTCGAAATCCCCTCTAGCCCCCCCTCTTGCCATTCAGAGGGTAGGTACTTCGGCACCAAAAATAGTGAAATCCCCTTCGTGCCTTCAGGACCGCCTGGAACTTTAGCCAGAATCAAGTGAACAATATTTTCAGTCATATCATGTTCACCGTAGGTGATGAAAATCTTCGTTCCAGTAATTCTGTAAGTTCCATCATCTTGCGGCTCTGCTTTTGTGTTGATTATTCCCAAATCAGTTCCAGCGTGAGGCTCTGTAAGACACATGGTTCCGGCCCACTCGCCAGTTGCTAGGTTGCTTGCAAAGTAGTCAACGAGGTCTTGCCTTCCGTGATGAGTTAGAACCTCATAAACGCCGATTGATAGCGCAGGTAGAACACTCAGTGCCATACAAGCCGAGGTGCCATATTCAGCCCAAGTTACCGCTGAGAAAAATGTCGGAACTCCCATGCCGCCATGTTCAGGCTTACAGGATGTTGCCATCCAACCTTCTTCGATGCCTTGTCTATACGCTTCTTTGAATTCTTTAGGCATAGTGATAATTCCATCTTTGAAACTCAATCCCTCTTTATCTCCGAGTTCATTGATTGGAAGCCATACCTCCTTAGTGTGAGTTCCCCAACCATCAATCAACATAGAAAGGAAGTCAGCATCGAAGTCGTCATATCCTAACCCTTCGATTGAACCGATGGCATCGAATACCTCATTGAACAAGAAGTCATAATCACGCGAAGGGGGTTCCCAAACTACCATTCTCTCACCTCAATTCCTCAACGGTTTACCTGTATTCAGCATATGTTCCATGCGTGCGAGTGTATCTGGCTGACGGCCAAGCCAACCTATTGCTTTCCTTTCCATTTCGAGAATATCTTCCTCTGTCAATGACTCTGTAATATCGGTATCTCCACCGGTAAGAATTCTCGCCAACTCTCTAGTAACTACCACATCATGAGGAGTTGCCTGACCCGATAAAGCGAGGTCTTTGACCGCTAATTCCAGAGCCGTAAATCCACTATCTCCTGGCAATACATAGGTGTGCGGCTCTGGTGGCTCATAGCCATCAATCATCTCTAATGCTCTTTGCTTAGCGTCTGCTAGAAGCCGATCTCTATTCATGGTAATTCCATCATCTGGGCCCAAGAACCCCATGCTTCGAGCCTGTTCTGCGGATGTAGCAACTTTTGCAGTACCGATGTATTCGAAAGCCTTCATTGCAGCTCCCATAGGTCCTTCAGGTACAAGGTTGAATTTATTCAATCTTGCAAGTAATTCCTTGCATCCACCCCAAGCCGGAACTATACCAACACCGACTTCTACAAGTCCGATATATGATTCAGAATGTGCCTGAATTGCATCACAATGGAGCAGTATCTCTGCCCCGCCTCCAAGGCACATGCCAGTGGATGCTGCGACGACAGGAACTTCGCAGTATTTCAGGGCTTGATAGGCATCTTGCCCAGCCGAAATAAAGCCCTCAACCTCATTCCAAGAAGCCAGATTTACTGCGAATAGAACTAGGCCTAAATTTGCCCCAGCCGAGAAATTTGAACCATCGTTTCCAATTACGATTCCTTTCCAATCACCAAATTCAACCATATCCACTGCGTCAACTAACATTTCGATGATGAATGGATCAACCGCATTCATCTTAGAGTGGTATTCCACCAGTAAGATATCATCACCCATATCCCAAATACTGGCAGAACCATTTCTTTTCAGTGGCTTTCCTCGTCTCTTTAGATCAGCCACTGCAAGAGTAGATTCTGGACGATTAACTTGAACCATCACGCCATCAAAATCGAGTTGGAAAATCTCTCCATCTTCAACAGAGTAAAAAGACCCCTTTTCAGCCGCTTTCGTGAGTAAATCAGGAACCTCTCTACCAGCCTCTTTCAATCTCCTTACCATATCGCTAATACCAATCGAGTCCATCATCTCGAACGGCCCCTTCTTCCAATTGTAACCGACTTTCATAGCGCCGTCAATTGAGTAGATGTCATCACATACTTGGGGCGCTATATGGGCCGCATAAGACAAGGTGTCCAATAGCACATCTGTAACGAAAGCAGCTCCTTCATCTGGATAATCCATCAAGCGCGAAAGACCCTGTTTACCCATTTTGGCAGAACTGAATGCGGCTCTTCGATTAGCCGTAGAGTATTCTCCTGTTGAGAGATTTCGAGCTTCCTTAACTCGCTTCCCTCCTTCCTTGTTGAGTCGATAGAATCCGCCCTTGCCTTTTCTGCCGGTGTAACCGTCAGCAATCATTGCCTCAATTATTTCACCACCAGTACCTGCAATGTCGTGGAAAGGATCGTCAGAAGGGAGATGTTCAAGCATACTTGAGGTAACATGTGGAACCAGGTCTATACCAACCAAATCCATTAGCCCAAAAACAGCCGTCTTTGGAACTCCAATTGGTCTACCCAACATAGCATCTGCTTGTTCAACAGTCAAGCCGTGGTCAAGTGTAGCTTTGAATGCCCTTTGAATGAAATATACTCCAAGTCTGTTACCAATAAAACCGGGAGTATCATTGCACATTGTGACTCTCTTTCCAAGTCTCTGATCTGCAAACGAACATATCCTTTCAACTAAAGAATCATCCACTTCTTCGGCTGTTACAACCTCAAGCAAAGGCAAGTATCGAGGGGGATTGAAAAAGTGCGTAATCAAGAACCTAGAAGCCATATCCTCAGACATTCCTTCTACTAAGGCCGAACGAGGAAGAGTAGATGTGTTAGATGAAACGATTGTATCAGGGCCAATGTGATTGGACATATTTTCATACAGAGAGCGTTTAATTTCCAGATTTTCAATTACAACCTCAACAACCCAATCAACCTCTGAAAGTTTCGACAAGTCATCTTCGATATTTCCAGCTGAAATCAACTTCACATTTCTCTTGTGCATCAACATTTCAGGATTAGATTTCAGCATTTGTTGAATAGCCGACTGAGCAACCGAATTCCGATTATTTTCGTCCTTTACTATGTCCAGTAGTAGAACCTCACAGCCGGCATTGGCACAATGGGCTGCGATGCCGGCACCCATTACACCGCTACCGATTACGGCAACTTTCTCTATACTGTTCGACACATTAACACCTAGACCTTTTCCAATACAGTTGCCATTCCCATTCCGCCGCCAACACAGAGAGTTGCAAGAGCGTGATTTCCACCACTCTTCTTCAGCAATTGAGCCGCCTTACCAGTAATTCGCGCTCCACTTGCACCCAGTGGGTGCCCAAGAGCGATTGCGCCACCGTCTAAGTTGACCTTTCCATGATCCAAACCAAGCTCACCAATCACAGCAAGAGACTGGGCCGCAAATGCTTCATTCAATTCGACAATATCGATATCTTCCAATGTAAGCCCAGCACGATCTAGGGCCTTTTTACTGGCTTCAACAGGTCCTATGCCCATAATTTCTGGAGCGCAACCGGTCACAGCAATACTCTTGACGCGAGCCATAGGTTCCAACCCATGCTCTGTTGCGAATTCCTCAGAACAAACCAACACGAAGGCTGCCCCATCGGTTAATGGCGAGGAGGTACCAGCGGTCACAGTACCACTAGCGTCGAAAGCAGGCCGAAGCCTAGCAAGAGCTTCTGAATTAGTACCAGGTCTGATACAACCATCTTGGTCGACAACACCAGCTGAGGTTTTGATTGGAACGATCTCCTCAGCAAATGAGCCAGATTCTCTAGCAACTGATGCCCGTGCATGACTTTCAATGGCGAAACTCTCTTGCTCCTCTCTACCGATATTGTGCAATTTGGAGAGGTTTTCAGCCGTAACTCCCATCGAAGTCATTGCTTCTGAGGGAAGGTTGGGGTTGGGGAGAGGATTGAAACCAGTCATTGGAATCCTACTCATACTCTCAACACCTCCAGCGATGAACACATCTCCTTGACCGGAATTTACCTTTGCAGCTGCTTCGTGAATCGCTTGCATTGAGGAACCACAGAAGCGATTTATGGTCACTCCCGGAACGGTTTCCGGAAGTTTGGTTAGGAAGGTAATAATTCTTGCAAGATTGTACCCTTGCTCCGCTTCTGGAAAGGCACAACCGACTAACAAATCTTCAACTAATGACGGCTCAATACCTGTGTCTTCCAATAATTTGTCAACAACTGCGGCCGCAATGTCATCGGGCCTTGTTTTTGCAAGTGCACCTTTGTTTGCTGGGGTGAATGGGGAACGAGAATAACCTGCAATAACGGCGGGCATGTGGCCGCTAGGGGGTTGTAATAATAAAAAGCGTAGTGAGAAAAAATACACTAGTTGCAAGTAAAAACACTCGAAGTGGGAAAATAAAGTCCAAATCAATG
>Ga0208127_1000484_pt1 | contig 20448 bp, 22 predicted proteins | sample ETNtaG_6_FD_185751 | JGI IMG/M metagenome (GOLD analysis project Ga0208127, IMG submission 185751) | Marine microbial and viral communities from oxygen minimum zone, Eastern Pacific Ocean - ETNP201306SV45 (SPAdes) (version 2) | ecosystem: Environmental > Aquatic > Marine > Oceanic ... | reverse complement strand
TCTGTGTAAGGACGTTGTTGGTCATCTACCTGAACTGTCCGACCAGTAAAAGGGCTGGAGTGGTCATGGCGGATTGCCTCGGTCAGAGTGACCGGCATTAACACAACATCGAAAGACTCAAAGAACTCGCGCCAGCGGTTCCGCTGCTGCATGCGGCGCTCATGCCAACTCAGCCACTCACGATGACGCATTGACGCATACGCAATTCCTAACTCACCTTGAGGTTCTTCGTCGCCGGCGGCGTGCTCTTCAATCTCAGACAAGGTCCAAGTGGCAGCTTCGGCTGCTGAGAGGAGGTGGTTGTAGGTATCTACTGCTTTTTCAAAAGTGAAGCCGGGACGGGCCTCATAGTCAACGTGGGCGCCAGCGTCTTTGAATGCGGACGCTGCATCTACCAAGAGACTCCTGTAAGCCTCACTAATAGGGGCTGTCTCTTCGTCTATCCAAACGGCGACTCGAAAATCTTTAGCTTGCTTGTGGCGCGCAGTGGGCAGGGTAAGCGAGTACGCAACCTGGTTCCATGTGTCCGGGCCAGCGAGCAGATCGAGGGCCATTTCAAGATCATCAACATCTCGTGCCATCGGCCCGGCTACAGCGATATCAGCCTGACTTAGAGTCCCCGGCATCCCCGGAATCTGCCCTAGTGCTGAAACGACTCCGTAGCTTGGTTTGTGTCCGCAGACTCCCGACCAGTGACAAGGGGTCCGGATTGAACCACCAATATCCGAGCCCAACTCGAGTGGGGTGTACCCGGCAGCTAGCGCCGCGCTAGAGCCCCCAGATGAGCCTCCAGGAGTACATTCGATGTCATATGGATTAGCGGTTGTGCCGTAAACCTTGTTGAACGACTGAAGGTCACCTGCCCAGATCGGGAGGTTTGTTTTCCCATAAACAATTGCTCCAGCTTCTTTGTACCGGGCGACAGGAGCTGCATCCCCTTCTGGTACGAAATCAGCCAGATCAGGTGATCCTGATGTCGTGGTCAGGCCTTCAGTTTGAAAGCTGTCTTTGATTGTTATGGGCACACCGTGCAGTGGCCCCAATTGATCACCGCGAGCGACTGCCTGGTCAGCTTCGTCAGCTGCAGCTAATGCTCGGTCAGCGTCCAAAGCAACTATCGCGTTGATAGGCCCATCCAAGCTGTCCACACGAGCCAATGCGGCCTCTAACAACTCGCGGCTCGACACATCGCCGGAAGCGATCGCGTTAGCGGTTTGTATTGCGGTTTTGTAGCTGTATTCAGTCACGGACGCCCTCCATAGCTGGATTCAAGACTGCTTAGACACCTTAATAGTTTCACGAGTCAAATAAAGCGGAGAACTTCGAATCCCGGCGGCGTGAACGCTCACCTTGTATTTGCAGGTTGAATTGATGAATTATCTTGGCACTCGCTAAGAGGGGGAAGAGATACATGTTGTCGCCATACAGAGTGTTGGATCTAACGGACGAAAAAGGGCAGCTAGCGGGAGCGATGCTGGCAGACGCCGGGGCTGAAGTTATTTTGATTGAACCACCAGGAGGTTCTGCTGCCCGAACTCTCGGCCCATGGGTTGAAGGAAAGGAAGGAGACCCCGAATCGTCCCTCCGGTTTTGGGCTTATAACCGGGGAAAAAAAGGAATCGTATTGGACTTGGACGACGAGGTGGATAAAACCAAGTTCCTAGAATTGGTTCGCACTGCTGACATAGTGATAGAGAGCTATCAACCCGGATACATGGCCGAAAAAGGTCTTTCCGTTGAGGAACTTCATAAGGAAAACCCGGGATTGATCGTCACTTCTATCAGTGCCTTTGGTCAAACTGGTCCCAAGGCCGACTGGCTGGCAACGGATCTCACCGTCGGAGCCGCATCGCTGGTAACGAATTTGGTAGGAGATAATGATCGACCGCCACTTCGAGTCCCGTTAGACCAAGCATGGATGCATGCATCGTTAGATGCAGCTGTGGGAAGCCTCATTGCTCTTCATGAAAGAATTCGTTCCGGTCATGGTCAACATGTCGACGTTAGTGCTCAACAGGCCTTTACTGCGGCGACACAATCGATGTCTTTGTGTTCGCTATATAACTCGCCTGAGGTGATCCGGTTCAGCGGCGGCTTATCTTTAGGGCCCTTCACGGTTCGTCTCCGCTCTCCGGCGTCAGATGGGTACGTGTCGGCCACGATTCTCTTCGGTGAAGGAATCGGTCCGTTTACGCGAAGACTATTCGAGTGGATCTTTGAAGAAGGAATGTGTGATGAGGAAGATGTGGAAATCGATTGGATCAACTTTGTTGATGGTGTGATGACCGGGCAGATAGGTCTGGGCGAGTATGACCGACTTCAAGAAGTGGCGGCCCAATTCACTGCTACTAAGACCAAAGAGGAGCTTCTCCAAGCTTCGTTGGATAAGCGTTTGCTTGTTGTGCCGATAACTACGGTCGAAGATGTTGTGAAATCCGAACAATATGCGGATCGGCAGTTTTGGAGAGATATCGAACATCAAGACTTTGGGGCGGTCAGGTACCCTGGGCCCTTCGCCAAATTGTCTTCGACCCCGCTCGAGGTGAATGCCCCGCCCCCGCGGTTGGGTGAGCACAACGCAGAAGTGTTTGCCGTCGAAAGAGCCGTTGAGGAGCAAACAAGTTTAAATCCGACCGATGGCAGCGACCTCCCGCTCTCAGATGTGAAAATCCTTGACCTTATGTGGGTGATGGCGGGTCCTGCGGCTAGTCGCGTTCTCGCAGATTGGGGAGCGAACGTTATTCGAGTTGAATCAGCTAACAAGGTCGAGACGGCCCGGACGATACAACCCTTCCTAAACGAGGAGGGGGGCGCAGACAATAGTGGGTTATTCCAAAACATGAATGCTGGCAAGACTGGTCTTACCCTGGATATGTCTAAGGCTGAGAGTCGAGAAGTTATTCTTGATCTCGTCAAGTGGGCAGATGTCGTATGTGAATCTTTCTCGCCTAAAGCGATGGCATCTTGGGGTCTGAGCTATGAGGACCTTCGCGAGGTAAACCCCTCCGTGATTATGACGAGTAGCTGCCTGTTTGGTCAGACGGGTCCTCTATCGAGTCTCGCTGGTTATGGGACAATGGGGGCGTCCATGTCGGGCTTCTACGACATGACAAGTTGGCCAGATCGGGACCCTGCAGGAGTTTTTGCGGCGTACACCGATTATGTTTCCCCGCGTTTTCTTGCCACCGCAATTCTTTCAGCTCTAGATCATCGACGTAGAACAGGCGAAGGTCAATACATTGACCTCGCACAAGCTGAAGCAACGGTCCCGTTGATGGCCCCGGCTGTCTTGGATTACACAGTAAACGGCAAATTGCCCGAAAAGCTTGGAAACAGGCACCCTGCTATGAGCCCCCACGGTGTTTATCCCGCTGCCGGTGAGGATCAATGGATAGCGGTTGCTTGTGAAACTCAAGAACAGTGGGAACGACTGTCGGAAATTCTCGGACGCGAAGATTGGACCGAGTTGGATCAGGGGCAACGGAGAGAACTAGAGCAGGAGATTGATGATGCCATTGCTCTGTGGACGAGTGCGTTGAGCGGAATCGAAGCTCAAGAACTTTTGCAAAGCGTGGGAATCCCTGCGCATCGCGTTCAAAACTCAGCTGACTTGGTAGAGGACCCTCAACTCAAACATCGGCGACACTTCAGGGAAGTGGCGAGCGCTACTCATGGAACGGTGTTCGTCGAAGGTACGCGCTTTCAAATGTCACGAAGCGTGGATGAAATAACGGATTCAGGCCCTACCTATGGTCAACATACATTCGAAGTTCTAGAAGGAATTCTTGGGTATGACCCAGAAAAGATCGCGGACCTAGCCGTCGCGGGTGTTTTGGAATGACAAAGTTCGTTTAAGGCGGGGTGCTTGCTGCTGCTTGTCCTGTTAAGCCGCGATAGTTACGGTCCAAGAACCAACGTTGGTAATCGCCGTACGTAATTGGCTCGTAACGACTCGGGTTTTCAGAAGACACGGTGGTGGGCACCGGAACAACGATTGCGTCATCTCTCGCCCCGTAGAAAAAAGGCATCGCATAACGATCGACTTCGGACAAGTTGCTGGCCCTGTGAGCTGTGGATAGATAACGCCCGTTCGTCCAGCGTTTCAACATGTCGCCACTGTTCACCACAAATGAACATGGCACCACGGGAGGCTGAATCCATTCATGACCGGCGGGTCGAACCTCAAGACCCGGAACCTCGTTGGTCGGTAGGAAAGTAAAGATTGAACTATCGGTGTGAGGGGCTAGGCCCCATTCGTTGTCGGTGTACTCCATTACTGGGTAATGCGACATGCGAAGAGTCACACTTGGTACATCAAAATCACTTTCGAAGAACTCGGGGTCCAGTTTGAGTGACATCGCTACTAACGGCATCAATGAACCGGCCAGATTTTGCATTGCCTCGATGTATCTGGCGGTTAACTCCTCAAAACCATCCATGTCGGGGTATCGATTGCCTTCTCGATATCCGCCCTCGTGAACGAAGAAAGCTTCGTTTTGGTTTGGCTTACGGACCTCGCCCGCTATCTCACTTGCATATGAGGTTCCGGCTCCCATCCCGAGGTAACCGCCATGGGTTCGATCCATCGTGATCGCATCTTTTTGTGATTGAGGAAGATTGTGCAATTCACGTGTCGCGTTATAGATCTCCTCAACCAAAGACCATTCGACGCCGTGATTAATTATTGAGAAAAACCCAGTGTTCTCCAGAGCCCGTCCTAATTGACCGGCTAAGAGACTGATGCCCTGGTCGTCTCTCTCGATAAGCGGCTGGAGGTCCAGCACAGGAATCAGTTCCGTCGAAGCCACATCAGTTGACATAATTCCCTCTCAAATTCCTGAACAAATCTAGAACATAGAGTTAGGAGTTTCTTAAAACGTTCTACTTAGGCCGGATCGATTGTTACTTCACGTTCAACAAATTTCCAGCCGTTCTCTGTTCGAGTCAACTGATCTCTGTAGACCCCGGTGACTCTGAACAGAGCTGATTCGCCTTGCCCCGCGCTATAAGCATTGAGGTAGCACTGCATGGTCGCAGTATCACCGCTCCCCTCGATGACGAGGTTCCAATTCCAATGCCGAGCTCGACCTTGGTTTATCCCGAAGTGAGATTCTGCATAGGAGCGAAGCGCATCCTTGCCTTGGTGGGTACCTCCCAAAGGAGCATCTTCGGGAAGTCCGACACAACTGAACTTTCCCTCAGGAACGAACGTTTCGACCCAGTCGTCAATATGGCCAAAATCGATAGCAAAATTGTAGCGAGCTAACAGTTGTCTAATTTCTTCGTAATCGTCTGCCTGGAGTGACATTGGGCATACCTCCGTTGCAATCTTACGTTAGGGCTTGTCGGCGTAGTCCGTCATCCTGTCGCGATTTCATGAAGGTCTGCAGAAATTTCTCCTACTTCGGCCCGGAGTCTTTTCAGCACACTGAGACCGCCAATGCGTGCCCGCCATTCTTTTCGTTTCATTCGTTCAAGACGATGAGAAATTGCATCGAGCACGGGCCCAACATCTCTCGAGACGTTTTCCTGAGTCGATATATCACCGAGGGCTAACGCTAAGTTGCTCAGACGCCGTCGAAGTTGGTCTAAAACAGGTTGGGTGGATTCCCCGGTTGATCGAGGGACCCTCGAATGCAGAGTCCGGAAGAAATACTCAATGTCTGGGGGAGTGAGACGTTCAACTTCTAGACCGGCTATGTGTTCGGCTCTATCCATAGCAACGTTGACCTTGCCGATCGGAGGGGTCAGTGCTGGCTTCGTTCGCCGTATTGACTCCTGACATGAGTTGAACTTACTCCGACAGCCCAAGGGAGTTCGTTGGTACGGTGCAATTCATTGGTAAATCCGAAAGGAACGACATGCGAGCATGGCGACTAACCGAATTAGGCGACCCGTGGGACGTCCTGTCTCTCCAAGAAGTGGAATCTCCAAAACCGGGTGTAGGCGAAGCGAGAGTCCAGGTGTCGGCCAGCGATTTGAACTTCGCCGACATTCTTCAATGTCAAGGTCAGTATCAAGTCAGGTTGGACCCACCCTTTACTCCCGGAATGAGTGTCGCGGGCACCGTGACTGAGACAGGTTCTGACTGTGGGTTAAAGGTGGGTGACCGCGTCCTTGGAATGACTGCTTCGGGATGGGGCGGTTACGCAGAAGAGGCGTTGGTCCGCGGGCATGAGATGCGGATTGTGCCAGACAATGTTTCGTTACCAGCCGCAGCAGCTATGAACGTAATCTATGGGACTGGTTGGACAGCGCTCCACCGACGAGGACAAATGCAGCCAGGTGAGACGGTGTTGGTTTTAGCAGCAGCCGGAGGTGTGGGTTCTGCTGCCGTCCAGATGGCAAAAGCGCATGGTTGCACTGTCATTGCAGCCGCAGGCGGTCAGGACAAAGTCGATGTGTGTAGGTCGCTAGGCGCGGACCTAGTAGTTGACTACAACGCCGAGGACTTATACGACAAAGTTATGGAAGCCACCTCTGGTCGAGGATGCGACCTGATTTATGACCCGGTTGGAGGGGAGTATTTTGATATAGCTAGACGACTTGTCGCCTGGGAAGGTCGACTATTGGTCGTCGGGTTCGCTAGTGGCGATATACCCGTTGCTCCCGCTAACCACGTGTTAGTCAAAAATTATTCAGTCGTAGGCGTACATATGGGTGGCTACAAGGGTCGGATGGATGAAGTGCTAGACGAATGCTACGAAGAGCTATGGGGGCTTGTCAGCTCAGGAGCTTTGGACCCACTGGTTAGTAAAGAGCTCACTCTTGATAATTTGATGGAAGGTTTGGTCGACCTATCGTCACGAAAAACGACGGGTCGAGTAATGCTTCGACCGGACATGAAATGATTTAGCTTCGACGTCCCGAAGCAGAAACTCGCACCTCTCCGACCGCAGTGCCTGCCCAATTTTGCAGGATTGTTGGTGAGGCGAAATCGATGCAGCCTAAGCGGTCTAGTACCCACTCAGCTGCCTTTTCGGCGGCGCGAGCTTGACCGTCGCGGGCTTTGAGAGCGAAAGCGAAGCCGGCGCGCAAATCGACGCCACAAAAGACACCTTCAGCTCCCGTCTTGACAGCGGCGTCCCCTTCGGCTGATTCCATTAGCCGAGTGCAAGCTCGCTCGGTTCCCGCTACTAGAAATGGTTCGCCGACCATCGCCTGTAGCAGACGTTTCCCTGACCCGCGTGCTTGCAGTTGAGACCAGCCGCCAGCTAAGTGGCTTAGCGGAATAGACCAAACAGGCACTCCGCAACCGTCCACTCCTGGAGTCTGAGTGCTCAGGTCAATCCGGCAAAAGTCCTCCACCGCCGGGGTCACCAGGCTATTCATGACCGGATGGTTGGGTGATATGTATCCGGACACTTCTGCCCCAAAATGTTGAGCCATTGCAACAAAACCTGTGTGCTTACCAGAGCAATTGTTGTGACGGCTGTCAGGGGAGATACCTGCAAGGACCAAGTCCTGAGCAGCGTCAAGGTGTGATGGGGCGTGGGCTCCGCACTCTAGGACAGCGTGAGAAAATCCCATGCGTTCTAGCCACCGGTCGACCACTTGCACGTGTCGGGGTTCGCCGTTATGACTGGAACAGGCAACAGCGAGTTGCTCGGTTGTGAGCTTTTCGGAATCGGCAATACCTTCAGTGATTAGAGGCGTCGCTTGGATTGGTTTCAAAGACGAACGAGGCAGAGTTGGTCGAGTTGGCTCGCCCCAACCTTCAACTAACTTTCCTGTGCTATCCACTAACGCGATGTCAACCAGATGAATGCTTTCAACTTCAGTTCCTCGGGTGACCTCAATAATGAGTGGATCGTTCACAGCACCAGTCTTTCAGAGCGCGCCACCAGTTGTGCTGCAAGAATCAAGTCTGTCGGAAGGTGACCCATGGGAATACTAGATGGACGATTAGCGTTAGTAACAGGTGCTAGCCGCGGGATCGGTGAACATTGTGCTCGTTCGCTAGCAGCACAGGGAGCTCGAGTGGCTTTAGCGGCGAGATCAGAATCGGATTTAGCTCGGGTAGCGGAAGACCTCCCTAACGATCCCGTGGTCTTAACCTCAGATTTAGCTGAGCCGGGCGCTGGCGCCGAACTTGCGGCTGCCGCTGTTGAGGCACTTGGGGGAGTTGACATTCTTGTGAACAACGCAGGGGTAAGCGAAATTAAAGGCCAAGATGAAATGGTCATGCGGCTGAACTATCACGCGCCGCTTGAAACTACCAAGGCGCTCGTTCGTCAGATGTCAGAACGAGGTAACGGTTCAGTGATCCATATGTCCTCTGTTGCTGGTGCCACTGGTGTCGCAGAACTCCCAACATATGGTGCTACCAAAGCTGCTCTAGATTCGCTGACTAGAAGTCAAGCTGCGCAGTACGGAAAACATGGGGTCCGAGTCAACGCTGTAGCGCCAGGCTTGATTATCACCGAAATGTGGGAGGAAGGACGTAAAACTCCTGGGCTGGCTGAAGGCCTTGCCGATCACATTGCGCTAGGGCGATGGGGGGATCCTCATGAAATCAGTTCGGTTGTAGCGTTTTTGGCAAGCGATGAGGCCAGTTATGTGACCGGTCAAACGATTGTCGTAGACGGCGGATTCCATGGACTAACCGCTTGGGGCGACTACTTCTGATTAGTTCAGCTGCGGCTTATGACGTAGCTAATAGATTCGCGATCCCAAGTGGTGTTCGTTACCCCGGCGTCTCTGATCGCTTGTTTTCGTATTTTTCCTGACGCAGTTTTATCCAGCTCGGCTACAAATTCGAGATATCTGGGCACGGTGTGGCGTGGCATTCTCGGAACACACCAATCCAAGAACGCCTTTGGATCGGGCGGCGGTCCGTCAATAGCGATGACCGCTTTAATTTCGTCTTCGCCGCCAGCGCCCGCAACTCGCAGACCCACGGCCGCCGACTCGGTAACGCCGGGGTATTCGTTGAGAGTTTGTTCGAGTTCGTAAGACGAAATATTTTCACCTCTGCGACGAATGCGATCTTTTATCCTGTCAACAAAAAACAGTCTTCCCTCTGAGTCCATTCGACCTGCATCACCAGTGTGGAACCACAGGTTGCGCCAAGCTTCGACTGTCTTGTCGGGCATGTTGAAATAGCCGACATTGAAGCAAAACGGGATTTTTGGACGAACCAAAATTTCGCCTACCTGGTCTGTTGGTAACTCAACGTCAGTGTCGGGGTCAGCGATAATTACTTCGAAGAAGTCACTCAATGGTGGGCCAGCGCATCCTGGCATAACAGGGTCATCTAGATCGCTGTAGGCGACCATGTTGACCTCGGTCATACCGAAACCTTGACGCAACTTCGCCCCGAAACGTTCTTGCATCGCTTCGCCCCATTCGTCTGCTACAGGGATGGCGAGGATTCGGGTTAGTTGATGATCTTTATCATTGGGGGATGGTGGGCTTCGGAAAATAAATTCAGGCATTACGCCGAGAGCGTTGGTTACCGTTATGTTCTCTTCGCGGACGATGTTGAGCCAATCTGTGACGCTGAAACGCTTGGTGATGTGGCATGAACTTCCAGCTAAAAGTGCTGCGTATACCTGCATGAATAAACCATTCGCATGAAACAAAGGCATGCAACAGAAGTAACGGTCTTGCTCAGTGAGTTCCATGGCCGCAACTGTGCCTAAAGCGAAGAGGTAACAGTGCCCTTGAGGCATCAATACACCTTTAGAGGGGCCCGTTGTTCCTGACGTGTACATGATGGTGCATACATCGGTAGGGCTGGGACTAGGTAGCCGCTCGGTGTCAGGTGTGGTGTCTAGTAACGAATCCATGCGGACCTGAGCTGTTTCGGCAAGAAGACCCAGCTTGGAAGTGTCGGGCGAACTTCCGTCGCTCACCCCAACTACGGTCTCGATTTCGGTTGTTGACGGGTCAAGTGAGGCGAAACGATCCATCAGGCCGTCATCGACGACGATGATGCGAGGTGAACTGTTGAGCACTTGATGTTCGAGAAATCCTCCTCGAAGTTCAGTGTTGACGGGCACGAATACAGCGCGAAGTTTGTGTGTCGCGATCATTGTGATCATGAACTCTTTGCTGTTGGTCAAGAGGCCTAATATCCGGTCTCCGGCCGTTAAACCTAGGTCTGCTAAGGCGTTAGCTAAGCAGTCGGTGATGTGGTCAAATTCGGCGAAGGAAAGTTTTTGGCCGTCCTCGAAGGACAAAAATTCTCGTTCGCCGTGAATTTTGGCCTGATGACGCACAGCGTCGACCAGGGTCCATTGTTCGCGTGGAAGCGCTGGGCCCAAGTCATCAAGTTTTGGATGTCCTCGCATAGGTAGTGATCGTAGGACCTCAAGCCCATAGGGTGCAGGTATGCGAAAGGGATCAGCAGTAGGTGACTTTGAGGCCGTAAACCAGTTTGGAGAACCAGTTCGCCTTTTTGATCTGTTAGATGTTGGCCCTCTCGTCCTTTTCTTCTATCCGCGAGCGCTAACGCCTGGTTGAAGCAAAGAGAGCTGCCACTTCCGAGACCTGACCGAAGAGTTCAAGAAAGTCGGGGCTTCGGTCGTCGGGATCAGCGCTGATCCGTGGGATCGGCAACGTAAGTTTGACGAGATCAATCAACTGAATATCCCTTTGTTGTCGGACCCAGACAGGGTTGTAGCGAAACAATTCGGTGTGAAACGGTTGGGATCGCTTCCCAATAAAAGAAAGACTTTCGTCATTGGGTCGAACAGAGAGGTCTTGTCGGTCATAGCAAGTGAAACAGATATGGCAAAACATGCCGATGAGGCGCTGCAGGCATTACGCGAGATCGGATAAAGCCTGTGGTCTTGACGCGCTGCGAAGTGATCCGTATCTGCGCCGAGGATTAAACGTTTACAAAGGGATGGTTGGTGACGGAGAGGTCGCGAATTTTTTAGGCGTGACATGCGTCGCCACTGAGGCAGAACTCAAGATTTGAACCCGTGATGTTGCGAGTTGACCGTCACCCTCGACCCATAGTGAAGAACTCGTCGTTGGGTTGCATTGAGGCTAGATGAGCGAGACGGTTCGACATGGCGAAAAGGCCAGTGATGGCACCGATGTCCCAGATGTCGTCGTCGCTGAACCCATGGTCACGAAGAGCTTCATGGTCGGCCTGCTCCAAGTCTTCTGGAGTTCGAGCAAGCTTGACGGCAAAGGCAATCATCGCTTGTTGTCGGGCGTCAAGATTGGCTTTGGAAGGGTCAATAGCTAGCTGGTCAGCTATGAAAGGATCTTTAGCTCTGATTCGAAGGATCGCGCCGTGAGCGACAACGCAGTACATGCAACTATTGGCGCCGCTGGTCGCGACCACAATCATTTCTCGTTCAGCTTTAGTTAGCCCGCTGTCGCGTTCCATGAGCGCGTCGTGGTATGTCATGAACGCTCGTAATTCGTCTGGTCGGTGAGCTAAGCCCAAGAAAACGTTTGGAATGAACCCTGTCTTTTCTTGAATGGCCAACATCATGGACCGTAGGTCCTCGGGGATGTCTTCAAGGTTAGGAACAGGAAAAGTTGAGATCTGGCCTTCAGTCATAACTGCAGCATTGCACAGACAAACTCATAGATGGCTATAGGTAGCCACGTTTTCGGCCCGAGTAGGTAGCCCATTGACCCGTGCCGGCGGTAATTCCGCCGTCAACTGGTATCGCTGCGCCGGTTACGAATGACGAATCGTCTGATGTCAAAAAAGAAATGACTGCTGCGACTTCTTCTGGTTGTCCGAAACGTCCTAACGGTAGACGTGCCTCCATAGCGTCACCTATCTCAGTTCCCTGAGCTGCCTCAGTCAGGCCGGTGTGGATCGGACCTGGACAAACAGCGTTCACACGAATGTTGAGGTGTCCGAGGTCTAGGGCCGCAGCTCTGGCCAGGTTGATGACAGCCCCTTTCGAAACGTTGTAAGCCCAGATGCCACTGTCACCTCGAAGTCCTGAGACGGATCCAGTGATAGCGATCGATCCGCCTCTAGGAGCCATTGCCGCGACAGCTGATTTCAAACCAAGAGCTACGCCACGAACGTTTACGTCCATGACCCGGTCGTAGTCGGCCATTGACCCTCGAACAATATCGCCCTGAGCAAGAATTCCAGCGTTCAATACTGCCGCATCTAATGGCCCATAAGTATCAACGGCGAGCTCCACCATTTGTTCGTTGACCTGAGGATCAGTGACGTCTCCAGCTAATGAACTTACGGAGCCCAGTTCTTGAGTCCAGTCCAATGAGGCTTCTGTTAAGTCGACAGCAACTACGTTCGCCGACTCATTAGCTAGGCGCATTACGGTCGCTTTGCCAATGCCTGAACCCGCTCCGGTGACTACGACTACTTTGCCTTGATTGTCGCTCATAGAAGTCCTTCCAATCTCAGAGATTTAAAAGCGATGCTGCATTCTCGCGTAGATAACGGCGTTCTATTTCTGGTGGGAGCGACCAACTAGAAATTATTGAACGTAGATCCTCCAACGATCCGCAATTTGGGTAAACGCTTCCGAAAATTATCTGTTCGGAGCATTGCCGTTTGAGGGCTGCGACGTAGTCCGCTGAACCTGGAAAGTCATAGTGGATGTATTGGCCCGGCACCATAAAAACATTCGGTTGTTTGTAGAGAACGCCGATGGCTTCAGACACATAGGGCCAACCTCCGTGCTGAATGACAATCTTTAGATCCGGTATGTCTGTGGCAACTCGGTCTACGTATTCGGGCCGGCAATCTTCCATGTAAGGGCCGAGAAGGCAACTTTGTGTGGTTGTGACCAACATTCCCTGTTGAGCTGCCTCTTCGTAAAGTGGATATAGGGCTAGGTCGTGAAACTGGCGGTGAACTTTGGCCGTGGAAGGGTCAATTGTGACACCCTTAACACCCGCTTCACCCATCTGCCTTATCGACTCGGTAGCGGACTTGATGTCGCTTGGCTCGACAGATCCGAACGCTATGAAACGTTGAGGATGTTGTTCGATGAGTTCTGAAATTGCGTCGCCGCCTACGGGGTCTAAGCCCCGGATTCCGGTTGGGCCTGGAACTCCTATAACTCCGACAGCAATGCCGGCCCGGTCCATCTCTTCGAACATGAGATCGACTGATTGATGTTCGAACGATGGGGTTGGTTCGAGACGCATGCGGTTCAAGTAATGGAATGTTGTTTCTCTATTCCAACTTTGTGAACCAATTGGACGAAAGCGAAAGTCGATTACGTCGTTCATGAAATCCTTCCTAAAGATGAGCAAGAGCTTGCTCAAGCAGGCTAGAACTTGAACTATGCCCCATCCTCTTGTTCCTGTCCCGACACCCGAAACGCAACCCTTCTGGGATGGGTGTAATGAGGGCGTTCTGCGCATTAACAGATGCCGGTCATGCGGCGATGCGTATTTCCCGCCATCGCTGATTTGCCCGGAGTGTTCGTCTACTGATGTCGAATTTTTTGATGCCAGCGGAGACGCGACTCTGTACAGCTACACGATCCAACAAAAACCCTTGGCTTTGTGGGGGAGTGATTCGCCACGTTCGGTCGCTTTGATCAAACTTGCCGAAGGACCGATGTTGACGTCGTCGGTGATCAACTGTGAGCAGACCCCAGAAGCTCTCCAACTCGACATGCCTCTTCGAGCGACCTTTACGTCCTTCGACGAGATCACTGTGTTGTGCTTCGAACCATCGGAAGGAAACTCATGATCCCCCCAGGAGCAACTGCGATAGTGGGCGCCGCAGAGTCAACCGAAATAGGCAAAGTTCCCGACTTGTCATCGGTGGGTCTGGCTATCGACGCCGCCGCAAACGCCATGCAAGATGCAGGTATCACAGCTGCAGATATTGACGGATTTACTTGTGGCTACTTCCCGGTTGCGGACATGAGTAGGCAACTAGGAATATTTCCGTCTTGGGCTGACAACACAGTTGTTGGTGGGTGCTCATGGATGTTTCAACTCCGCAACGCAGTCGCAGCTATACACGCTGGCTACTGCACCACCGTGCTCATCGTTTACGGGGAGTCAGGCAGGTCGACCCGCCGGTTAGGTCAAAGCGGAGACGCTGGCCAAAAAGGGGGCACCGGTCAACAATTCGACATGTTCTATAGCGGCGGTCAAGCTGCAGCTACGTTCACCCTTCCGGTGCTCAGATACCAACATGAATATGGGCTAAGCGACGAAGACCTCGCTGTCGGCGCTGTGAGTCAGCGGGAATGGGCAGTCGACGTGCCCCGAGCTACGTTGCGTGAACCAACCTCGGTAGAAGAAGTGCTGGACTCTCCCATGGTTGCTTGGCCCATTCGACGTGCTATGTGCTGCCTGGTCTCCGATGCCGGAGGCGCAATTATCGTCACTTCAGCGGACCGTGCACGCGACTACCCCAAACCACCCGTTTACGTCCTCGGAACAGGCGGAGCCCTGGAAGCAGGCGTTATGAGCCCTGCGGGTGTGCGTGACCCCCTGCGACCAGAGTTCATTCGTACCAGCGGTAACGCAGCATTTTCTGCTGCCGGAGTCAGCCACAGCGACATAGACCACCTCATGGTTTACGATGCCTTCATTCACACACCCATCTTTGGTCTCGAAGGTCTCGGGTTCGTAGATTACGGAGAAGCTGGCCACTTTATAGCTGAAGGTCACACCGCCCCTGGGGGGAAGTTACCAATGAACACCAGTGGGGGAGGGTTGAGCTACGCCCACACCGGTGCCTATGGCATGTTGTGCATGCTTGAGTCGATTCGCCAGGTGAGAGGTGAAGCAGCAAACCAAGTTGCAGATGTTGACATCGCTTTATGTCATGGGTGGGGTGGCTATTGGTCTGCCTGTTCTACTTTGATCTTTGGAGCATCTGCTCCGTAGAAACACCGGAAATCTTTGTTGGATTTAACTTTCCGGGCGCCACATCCCCCACATTGTCGGCCCATTCGGAAGATTGATTTCGTTGACCACGTCGAATCCAAGACGTTCATATAAGGGAACGTTTCGGGGACTTGAGCTTTCCAAGTAACAAGGATGTCCTGCGTGGTCGGCGAGACCCAGTGTGTGATGAATTATCGCGCTGCCGTGGCCACGCCCCTTGCGGTTCGGAGTTACTCCGACGGTGTTGAGATAAAAGTGGGGCTCAGCTGGGTGAGTGTTACCGAGCATCGACAAGCCTTCGGCTAACTCTGAGGTGCGGTTGGGGTTTGCTCCTAAAACGAGGTACCAGAGCTGATTGAAAGTTCCTCCCTCATGGAGGTCACGGCCTGGTGGCGACCAAATAGTCCCGGCGACAATTTCGCCGCCATCCACAGAAACCCAACTGGTTCCCATCCGGATAGCGCTCTCAACCTCAACTCGCATCCAAGCCTCAATAAGTTTCAGCCGAAACTTCGGTTCGGGGAACATCCAAACCATAAAGGGATCTTCTTCAAAGGCTTGGGCTAGAACAAGACTGAGCTCGCGTGAATCTGTCAATTCAGCTAGTTGGGCCTCAGCGTCCACGTTGTGCCTCCTTGCTATCTCTGTCGTTATGGAACGAGAGGATTTTCGTTTCTCCACCTATCCACTCCACCGTCTTCGACCACCTCAACAATACGATTCACCGTTGCGTCGACATCAGCGAAACTTGTGTACAGCGGCGCAAAGCCGAACCTCAGAAGATCTGGGGGACGGAAATCGGGGATCACAGACTTTTCGTTAATAAGTGCCAAGCCAACAGCTTGAGCATCGGGATGAAAGACAGCAACATGGGAACCGCGTTGTCGTGGATCTCGCGGAGATCGAATGTCGAAACCAAAAGGGGCGAGACGCTGGTCACACAACTCGATGAAGCGTTGAGAAAGGCCAACCGACTTTTTGTAGACCGCACTCATTCCAGCTTCGAGCAACATTTCTACGCCCGGTCTGACGAGAGCAGCAGACACCACGTGGGGTGTTCCGGTCAAGAACCTTTCGATACCCGATGATGGTGGGCTTGCAGGATCAAAGCTGAAAGGTTCCGCAGTTCCAAACCAACCGGTGATCGGGTTGGCGAGATGTTCTTGGTCTGAGCGGACGTAGATGAAGGCAGGAGCTCCGGGACCACCATTGAGATATTTGTAGGTGCACCCAACAGCAAGAGTTACACCGTCTGAGTGAACATCGATTGGAACGGCGCCAACCGAGTGAGAGAAGTCCCAAAGAGTAAAAGCACCAGTTTTACTAGCAGCCTCGTTGAGTTCCTTCAGATTCCAGCGCCACCCTGTTTTATAGGAGACATGGCTCAGTGACACCAGAGCTGTGGTGTCATCTAGAGCGCTAAGTAGCGCATTGGTTGGATCAGAAGCCGAGCTGGTGTCCACGACTGTTACATCGTGATGAAAGCCGGCGCTTCGACACGCCGAGCGAAGAATCTGGATGTCAGATGGAAAGTTTTCGCTGTCAGTTAAAACCTTGTGTTTATCTGGCTGGGAGCGAAGGGCAGCTACGGCTGCCTTGTATAAACAAGCCGAGGTATTCTCAGCCAAGATCACTTCGCCGGATCGGGCACCCACCAGCTGTCCTATTAGATCACCGACAGACCCTGAGATCTCTAACCACCCTTCGTTCCAACCTCGGATCAACCGTTCACCCCACTGTTGGTCAACCACCTGTCCAAGAACCTCACGGACACCGGCTGGTTGCCGACCCAGAGAGTTGCCGTCGAGATAAATTAGGTCCTCGTCATCGCCACCATGAACAAAACGGTTCCTGAAACCCGCCAAAGGGTCCTCGCCGTCGAGGTGCAATGCAGAGTCCACCTAACGATGCTCACACTCTCAGCGGTTCAGGTCAATCCCGGGATGCCAACTTGGAATGCTCAGTGGCTGTTTGGCTAATCACCACCGGCACTCATCCAATGTCGTCACCTAACGGCGCGTGAAAGTAGAGCTGGTCCACGAAGAGCAGTCGGGACAGCGAACGAAGAACGGCCGTTAACCGCCAGGCCAGCCTCCACCTTGGTTGCAGCGCAGCTGCTAGCTACGAAGAGCAACAGGATGAACAGAGCCACATTCAACAGAGAAACGAAACGTACCTGCAGCTATGAGGCATGCATTACTGCTAGCCCAGTGAGCAGGCCATGTCTACGCCGCAGCACATCGGTGACTTAATTTTTCCACAGCTATCGTCGCTGGGGCACACCGAGATTTGAACTGTAGACCCATCATCTTTTGTAAGTACGTCGTTCACCAAAGGAACATTGCATTTTGCGCATGTCGCATTGACTGCCATTCCGCATGAAGGACAGGAGTAAGTGGCCACGAGTATCTCCTTAAACGTATGAATTTCTATTTGAATCTTAGAGGAGTTATAGCGAACAGGACAGAAAAGGTTGTACTAACTGCAATCAAAAGCAATCGGGTTTCATGAATGAAACGTTTTGTATCGGTCAACGCCCTGTAATCGAAGGAGTTGAAGAGTCGCCAATTGTTTGAGAAAACGTTGTGTGACCGCTATGGCGCGCAGATGTTCGGTAGAGCCAAGTTCGTAGCTACAGCCCGCCCGCCTCGAAGAGGCCCAGCAAGCATGTTTGTGCGAACCCGCCGTTGGCGTTTCCGCCACTTGAAGTCGTGGCGAGCGCAGCTCAGCTGCCTGTGTACTTGGGGTCGCGTCGCTCAAGGAATGCGGCGACGCTCTCCTGGTGGTCGTTGCTGGCGAGCAGAGTGCCGAGGGTGCCTCCGAGATAGGAGCGGAGCTCGTCGCCGTTGCCGTCTCGTGACAAACGTAGGGCCTGCTTGGCGGCGTTGACCGCCATCGGGGCGTTGGCGGCGATGCGGTTGGCTAGGGCCTCGGCGGCGGTAATGAGCTCATCGTCGGGGACGACCTGGGAGACGAGGCCAATATCGAGCGCGTGGTTGGCGTCCACCATGTCGCCGGTGAGGAGCATTTCGGCGGCTGCGGCGGGGCCAACTATGCGCGGCAGCAGCTCGAAGCTGTCGTGGCCGGCGACGATGGCGCGCTTTACGAACATCTCGCTGAACCGTGCCTGGGTGCTCGCGATGCGGATATCGGCGAGCAATGCGAGTTCCATGCCGTAGCCGACAGCTGGGCCGTTGACAGCAGCGATGATCGGGGTCTGGGAGCGCAGCATCGGCCCGCTCGGCAATTCCAGCTTGCCGGAGGCGATACGGCGCGTCAGCTCGTGAGCACCCTCGCCGAGTAGCTCCTTGACATCGTCGCCGGTGCAGAAACCGCGGCCGTTGCCCGTCCAGATGATGGCCCGGACCTGCGGATCGGCGTCGGCCTGGTCGAAGTACTCCGTGAGTAGTTGGTAGGCCTCGTAGTTCAGTGAGTTGTAGCGCTCCGGACGGTTAGTGGTGATGGTGGCGACATGCCCGTTGACTTCGTACAGGATCGGATTGCTCGCGGCTGCATTGCTCATTACTTCCCCTGGGTTTCGATTTCTGGCCATCTAACTCTATAACGGCCGGCTTGAGGAGGGCTGGGCAAAGTGCAGAGGGGAAGCCGTGGCTGAAGAACCCAACACGGGCCGACTTTTCGTCGCCCTCGTTGCTTCGGTAGAGCTCAATGACCGCGGTGTTGCCCTGCATACTCTTAGACATGGACAGATCTTCCCAGTTCGCCTCACAAAGGTCGCAAAATTTGTTTTACTGAGTGGGTTTATTTCCCCTGGGTCGCTTCCATGTGTTGAGATTGGAAGTATGAAAAACCTTTTTGTAGTCCTACTGACAGCGGGTTTGGTTCTCTCCGCCTGCGGAACAACAACGACAATCCAGGTCGAGGACGTGGAGACCAAGATCGAATCGTGGCTGGTAGCGGAATTCGAGGTTGAAACAGCAGTTAACTGCGGGGACCGAAGCACCGTCCCAGCGGAGAAGGGGTACTCGTTCATCTGCGATGCCACCGACGCCGATGGGCCTTTCGAGTTAGAGGTAACGGTGCTAAGTGAAAGCGGCGACATCGAATGGGAGGTCCTCAAGTAGGACAACCACTTCAGGAAAACCATTGCTGCGCCTGCATGTCTCTCGCCTAGATGAGGCCTAGCAAGCAATTTGCCCAAAGCCCTAGCTCTTTACGTGCACTGAGGGCAGGACAGTCATGCGAGCAGGCTGGTAACCGCTGATAATTTGTTGACTGACTAGAGGCCGCCCTTCGGAGCAGGCTTTTGTCGTTAAATAACGACCATTCATAGTTCATGAGGAAGGGCTACGCTCCTTAGCTAATACATAGATAAAGGTAAAGGTGGAACGGTGAGCTTTGTATTTCAAACTCAGTATCAAGGTGATGATCCAGCTGTCTTAATCGACAACATGGATCTGTTTAACGAATTAGTTAAAGGATCAGGCTCCTCAGGGATGCTTCTCTTTCAGCAGATTGCGGCAGGTGAACTGACGGGTTTGTGCGTAGCGGCCAGCTTTTGGGACAGCATTCAGGAAGGTTGGGATGGCCTGTCTGCCATGTACGCCGACCCAAGGATTCAAGAAATAGCTACTTCGGCGAATGCGCCGACTGCGGTCGGTCGCAATGTGACAAAACTAGAGCGAGAGCACGGGAACCCTGGTCCTGGCTACGCCGGGTGGACCAGTTTCCAAGGTGGTTCTGTCAATGATGAAGAGTTCGCGAACATCACGGCTATAGCTGACAGAAATGGAATTACCGCTATTCGTATGCTGAACAACATGGCCGCCGGATCCAATTCCGGAACAAGAACAGCGGTCTTTTATTGCGACTCATTAAATAACTGGGCAGAAATGATGGCTGAGTTAACGACAGACCCCAGCTTCATAGCGGGAGCTTCCCGCACTGGCTTCCTGCCTGTTGCCCGTGGATTGGCAGTCGTCCACTAAAGGCGAGTCGATTACCTAAGCTTAAAAGGCCGCCCTTCGGGGCGGTCTTTTGTCGTTTTAGGGAGCGACAATTAGCTCAGGGTACGACCCAAAGTAGCCATCAAGTCACCCGTTGCAGAGGATGACGTCATTAATGTCGGTGTCTGAGGGCATGTCGCTAGGACGATCCTCAGTTATTACGTCCCTATCTGTAGCAGCCTTCAAAGTGGAAGCCCCACCGTTGGTCCAAATGCCTGCCGCCAAATTGTTCTTCGCTCGCTCAACAGCCATTCGAAGATCAGCCGCAACGGGATTCTTAGCGTCAAGTTTTTCCAGAATGCGAGAGATTTGATTGAGGTCTTGACACACACAGGCAATCCTGTCCCTAAATATCGGGTCCCTCTTCAACTCCGTAGCAGCTTTATTTTTCGCAGTCGTATCTGTAAATGATTTTGTGCACGTCGTCGGATTGTTCAACACTGAAGTCGTATTTTGCTCGGGGTCAGCTTTCACTTCACCTTTAATGTCGCCGAGCTTCATAAACGCGGCGTTTCGTTGCCTGACCTCGTCAGATTCGTTGGGATAGGTGACCGCTACAACACCCACCAAAACCACGAACGCCGCGGAAAGAACAGCCACAATCTTCATAGACGCACAGTAGCCGCCCCGCACTTCGGTTCGACGCTTTCGTTTTCAGCCCTGGGGCAAT
>Ga0208127_1000482_pt1 | contig 20512 bp, 20 predicted proteins | sample ETNtaG_6_FD_185751 | JGI IMG/M metagenome (GOLD analysis project Ga0208127, IMG submission 185751) | Marine microbial and viral communities from oxygen minimum zone, Eastern Pacific Ocean - ETNP201306SV45 (SPAdes) (version 2) | ecosystem: Environmental > Aquatic > Marine > Oceanic ... | reverse complement strand
CGCTATTGCACTGCTTAAAAGAACGTAAAGTACACGGAATAAATCTACTCACTCCGTGTTTATATATAGTATATGGAGTGGAGTTAGTAAACAAAAAACCCCACTAACTTTCAGCTAGCAGGGCTCAATTCCATAACTCTGAATAAAAAAAATTAAACTATTATTTAATACACCATATATGCCAATAAATATTTCCTAGCTTGACTTTGAAATTTTTATTCAATAACTAATTTGAAAACGATATTCATAAAACATCTATACTCATAAAATTATGGATTTGAGTCGGTATACTGATGGATTTTTTTCCATTGACGGAACACATGGTTTCTTACCAATTCATTCTCCTTTGGCTACTTTACCCGATAAGTACAAAGAGCTTCAAACTATCCTAGATAATTTACCTATTCAAAAGATTGACGGTTCTAATGGTTTATTGTCTGAGGAAGGACAATTAGAAAAAACAATAGGACAGTTGAGTGACTTCAGTGATCTAGTTAGCAAGGAATCCGATGTATTTATTATTCAAGCATTATTTAGAGCATATGCATTTTTAAGTTCAGCATATACACTTGCACCTGCTCATTTCGAGTTTAAACGAAGCGGTAATTATGGGAAGGCCAATAGAATTTTGCCTAAACAATTAGCAATACCTTTCTGCATTATCGCTGATGCTTTAAACGTATATCCTTGGCTCGATTATCACTATGCGTACTCTTTAGGGAATTATGTGAAAAAAGATGAGTTTCTTGGCTTAACATGGGAAAACCTCGAAATGGCAGTAAAATTTTCTGGACTGCCAGATGAGAGAGGATTTATCATGTTACATGTAGATATTAATGAGCATTCACCTGAGTTATTATCGGGGATCTTCTCAACACTTGAACTATTGCAAACTACTGAAAATCATTCAACACTGGGTGATGATGATATATACCAATACCTTGACAGGTGTCATCAAGCAATGAAAAAGGTGAATGAAAGAAGAAAACTAATGTGGAAAGCTTCTCGATGGAAACACTATAATGATTTCCGTGTTTTTATAATGGGGATTAAAGGTAATGAAGAAATATTCGATGATGGACTTATTTATGAAGGCGTAGATAATCGCCCAAGACAATATCGCGGTCAAACAGGTGCTCAAGATAATCTTATACCCACTATGGATATATTTTCTGGGGTCATTAATCACTATCCAAACAATGAACTGACTCATTATCTCATGGATTTAAGGAGTTATAGACCAGTTTGTGTTCAACGATTCTTCGAAGATCTTAGAAGTGATGTTACCAATCTTCACCCTGAAGGCTTAGTGGGAATTTTAAGAAAATATAATTTCAATCGTAGTTTAGTGTCATTATTGGGAATACTAGAGGAAATTTATCTATTTCGTAATGGGCATTGGCAATTTGTTCAGAAATACATCATGAGTAATACAAAATACGCTAAGGCAACAGGAGGAACTCCTATTATTTCATGGATACCAAATCAAATAAAAGCAGTTATTTCTGCAATGAATTCATGTATTCAATCAATTTCACCAACCTACGAACAGGCTAAGGTCCTACACTTTAAGACTGATTTACAAGTCAAAAAAGAGTTGCTAAATGATCAGTTAGCTGCTTTACAAATGCCTAACTATCAAGCTGAAGACGTATTTAAATTAAATAAAACCTACAAGCTGGAAGATGAAACATAATTCTTGAGCCTGCGGAACTTTTAATCTAAGCTAATTAAATTTGGCCCCTACAGGCCAAAATGAAGGTGGGTGAGTCTTATGTTATATCTCGCTATTGCACTGCTTAAAAGAACGTGAAGTACACGGAATAAATCTACTCACTCCGTGTTTATATATTAACCTTTTATATATACAATAGCGCTGGTTAGTACCTGTAGAATTGTTTTGATGCTGTACTTCTATTGATCATTGGTTTAATCCTAATAGAGTGACTATATTTTTACAATGATAGAGCCACCATGCTGTAATAGTCTTTATTTTTTATATATCAATATGAAATATCCCCTGTATTTATTGCTTCTTATTTGCAGTTCTATTAGTGCGCAAGAAATAGATCAAACTAAATATTACGGAAAAGAATATTTTTTGATTGAAGGAACTATTGTTGAAGAACATCTAAAAGAAAGTCCTTACGACAGGCTTCCTGCTTCATATAAAGAGCTAGTTAGAGAACCTGTGTGGAATTTATCCAAGTCTTCTGCTGGTTTATCTATTCGATTTTTGACCAACACCTCTAATCTTAAAGTTAAATGGGAGATAATGAATGATCTTTCAATGGATCATATGCCTGATACTGGGATCAAAGGAGTCGATTTGTATTTTAAAAATGGTGAAAAATGGCAATACATAAACACTGGAAGACCTCAGGGATTTTTCAATGAATTCACTCTTGTAGAAAATATGAGTGAAGTAATGCGAGAATTTAAAATATTCCTTCCTCTATATGATGGTGTTAAAAATATTGAAATTGGCATAGACTCAAAAAGTAGTATTAAAAAACCAACAAAAAATTCAAAAAACCCCATCATATTTTATGGGACGAGTATTACGCAAGGAGGGTGTGCATCACGACCAGGAATGGCACACACAAATATCATTTCACGACAATTGGATATCGATGTATATAATTTTGGTTTCAGTGGAAATTGCCGCATGGAACAGCCGATTGCTGAATTAATCTCTACAGTAAAGCCTGCTCTCTATGTTATTGAGTGTATGCCAAATATGATTAAACCAGAACTTATTACTGAAAGAACTATTCCATTAGTTGAAACCATACGTAAAAACAATCCAGATACACCCATTATTTTTGTTGATCTATTTAAATCCCCCATCACTCTATTAAATAATAAAATTAAAAGTGAAAATGAGTCTATGGATAATGCCTTGAAAGCCGAATTTGAGAAGATGATTGAGAGTGATGTTAAAAACATCTTTTTTATAGAAACACCAAAGCTAAACGAATCCAATCATGAGGGTACCGTTGATGCCATCCATTTTACTGATTTAGGATTCCAAAGGTATGCTGACTTTTTAATTGAACAATTGAAGGAATTTCAATTACTTCGTTTTTAAGTAAGTACTCACTTAATTTAAAACTGTATCATTATCTACCCTCACATCAGCGCCACTTATAACCGATATTTCTTTTTTACCAATTCACGCAGAGCTTCTGGTTCATGAATCTGACCTCGAACAATCCTCTCCCGTATTCCAGACAAGGATTGATATAACAGCTCTGCTTCATGTTCGAATTTAGAATAACCCATTTCTTTAAACATTCGAAGCACTCCTTTACGTAAGTATCGCTCCCATTCTTCGGGTTCCTGTTCGGTTCGAATTGACTGAATCTGACTCCTTAACCGCCAATAGTCTAATCTATCTGATGGAATATCAAAAAAGCTATCCACTAATTTTGAAAGAAATATCTTGGGTTCATGCTCTGATATAACTTCAGCTACCGCCTGATACATTTCATCAGCACCTTGCTGCAACAAGAAATCAAGCAAGGTATCCTTAGAGCGAAAATGCCGAAATATTAACCCCTCCGAAACTCCTGCTTGTTCAGCAATTATTCGGGTTGAGGTGTTATGAAAGCCACGCTCAACAAATAACTGCATGGAAGCTTGCACGATTCTTTCTTTACGATCATTCATAGCTATAATTTATAAAAGTGAGTAATTACTTACAAATTTTATAACCTGATAGATAGCTTCACATTATAGTATGATTTAAAATGCCACTCACTCCACGCCATTACCTAAGTAAATACATGGAGTGAATGAACAATGTGTTAATCAATCATACACCAGATCCAGCGCCTATTGATGGTGGGTTAGGCTTTTAGCCGTTGCCGGTCAAGATCAATTATCTAGGGTTTTTGTATAACTTTAAATGCGTTAGTGATTAATTTATCGTCGCTACTTTTGTAATATTTAAATCTTTTTTAAATAAAAAGTTTCGAGGGGTAGACTTTTCTTGTATAATCCATCATCAAAAGGCTTTAAACGAATATGCTGCTATATGTTAAACCGAATACATTCTGCTTCTACTTTATTTTTATGCATCTTAGTTGGTTTTTTAATTTTTGCGATGCCATCAGTGTCTGCTCAGATGTCCGGACAAGAGGCTATATTAGAGACCAATGATCAAAAATGGGCCATTGCACTTCATGGTGGTGCTGGATATGTCTCTCCAGATATGCCTGAAGAAAGAAAGAAACGCTACATGGCGGCTTTAGATTCTGCCTTAACAATAGGGGTCGATATATTAGAAACGGGTGGTTCATCATTGGATGCTGTAGAGCAGACGGTACGATTTTTAGAGGATAACCCACTGTTTAATGCCGGTCGTGGTGCTGTTTTTACCAGCGAGGGGAAAAATGAATTAGACGCAGCTATTATGGATGGTTCGCAAATGAATGCAGGTGCAGCAACGGGCTTAAAAACGGTAAAACATCCGATATCGCTTGCACGAATTATTATGGAAGAGTCAAGACACATTTTATTTGCAGGGGATGGTGCTGAGCAATACGCTGATCAAACTACCATAGAACGAGTAGATTCCGAATATTTTAAAGTACCTGCCCGTTATGAAGCTTGGAAGCGTGCCAATGAATCTCAGGGCTATTTGGAATCACAGCCCGATAATGGATGGAAAATGGGAACAGTGGGCTGTGTAGCAGTAGATAAAACGGGCCGCTTAGTAGCTGGTACTTCAACAGGAGGAATGACCAACAAGAGGTATGGTAGAGTTGGCGATGTGCCGATTATAGGATCTGGAACCTATGCAGATGAACAAGTAGCGGTGTCTGCAACGGGTTGGGGAGAACGTATTATGCTTAATGTTTCGGCGCATCGTTTAGCAAGTCATATGCGATATACAGGGGCTAATTTAGATGAGTCTATGGATTACTTAGTATATGAATTACTAAACGAGGGGGAAGCAGGTTTTATCGCAGTAGATCGGGATGGAAATATTTCAATGGAAACCAATACGGGTTCAATGTTTCGAGCCTCACAAAGCGAGGGGGGAGAAAAGACGGTAGCTATTTGGAAATAGTTCTTTACCCGTGATGAAAGCGATCACGTAGTTCTTGAACATAAACACCAATGTCATTCCGTAATTCGTGAAAACGCTCGTGGAATGCTAGATACTGGGACTTTTTAAATAGATCTTTTCCTTTTAGCTGTCCCAAGCGATTTAACCCGCAGTTTGCATAGTAAAGTGACCGCTTGGTATATGCAATATTTGCCCCCATGTATTCATGATCAAATCCAAACGAGTAACCTCCAGCTAATTTTGCTCCAATCTTAAGGGTTTCTTCCACAAAATCATCTATTTCAGCGATTTGATGCTTTCCATCAATCAACAAAGCCCACCTTAATATATCGATGGCAAGATTTTTTGATCGGGAGTAAATTCGCAAGTTATCTAAACTTCCATAATTAGAATAGGCAAAGTCTTCGCTTAAGGCTTTCCATTCTTCACCTTCGTCATAACCCATTTCCGCTTCTTCGTCATATTCCTCAAGTGCGTTAAAAGGAAATTCATCTTCATCAAATTCATCCTCGTCTTCCCAATCTTCTTCATCTGGGAAGTAGGCTTCATCTAAAAGTAATTCTTCTTCCACATAGGCTTCGAAAGCATCATCTTCACTAATGCTTTCCTCAAGCAATGTTATCCAGCGAGGAGTAGACCCACCTCTAGGATCTGTGGTAATGAATTTTCTCAACTGATCACTCTTTTTCTCTACTTCCGAAATGTGTGCATCCCACTGGTGCTCGTCCCAAAGTTCATCATCGGAATGGCTGTATTGCATATGTATGGAGCAATAATGGTTATTGTTTATTAAAAAAAGAAGAATTTAATACCCTAAGTCAAGAGCGAGTGGAAAAGTACGGGTTTTTGTGGATAAATAAGTCTATAGCCAGAAAAAAATTTGATCATTAAAGCGACCGAAAAAGCCTAGAGTCGCTCCAATACTCCAACTACAATACGTGTTAAATGTGGCTCTGCCATTGCGGCGGCTTCTAACACATCATCCAGGCTTACAGGCTCGAGAGAGTCGGGGAAACATTCATCGGTGATGACTGAAATCCCGAGTACCTCCATGCTCATGTGGATAGCCGCAATTACCTCGGGTACGGTGGACATACCCACTACATCAGCACCTAATTGTCGCATATACCGATACTCGGCCTTTGTTTCTAACATGGGTCCGGAAACGGCTAAATATACTCCTTGATGTATTTTTATACCTGCATCAAGAGCAACTTGTTCGGCTGTAGACAATAAACGCTCAGTGTAAGGTTGGGACATGTCAGGAAACCGTGGCCCCAAATTTGGATCATTTGGGCCAATTAACGGGTTATCACCTAAGAAATTGATATGGTCATTGATAAGCATGATGTCACCACGCTCATAATTAGGATTTAATCCCCCACATGCATTACTTACCAAAAGCGTTTGTATACCCAACATTTTGGCTACTCGAACTGGGAAGACAATTTGATTCATGGAATAACCTTCGTAGTAGTGAAATCGTCCTTGCATCGCCATTACAGATTTCCCACCTAAGTTTCCCACTAATAATTTTCCCGCATGACTTTCTACCGTGGAAACTGGAAAATGTGGTATTTCCTCATAGGGTATTTCTAGTTCAACCTTCATTTCTTCTGCCAATTGACCCAGTCCTGTTCCTAAAATGAGCAAATATTCTGGCACAATAGGTAGGCGTTCCTTAATGAAAGATGCCGCTTCAGCGCGCTGGTTTCTTGCTTGTTCAATTATGTTGCGGGACATATGGTATGCGTGTTAATCTAGCTTGTCAAGTTAATCTAATTCGTCAAGAAAGGTATTCATAAAATCATCGTCATCTAGACTTGAGCTAGTAGACTCTTTTTTCTTATTGGGTGTTTTGGTGTCGGATTCTATGTCTAAGTCGTTGCTTACGAGTTCAGATGGTTCAGCTTCTTTGGGCAAATCTTCAAGTTCAACGCTTGGGTTTGTTTCCAAAGAGCTGACGGTCTCCTCTAGCCCAGGCTTTTTTGAAGCTACTTGGGGTGTCTCAGATTCTTCAATAGGATCAAAAATATGGAATTCATTAGCGGCAAACTTTTCAACCATACCCATGTTATTTTCTAAAAATTGTTGAAAGCCCTGAATCATCTCATCGCGACGCTCGAGTAAGCGCATTATGTCTTGCCGTATGGTCGAGCGCTGCTGTTGTGCTTCTTGAATCTTCCGTTCGGCTTCTATATGCGCCCGATCCATAACGGTCTTAGCCTCATTTCTAGCCTGCTCCATTTTCTGAGCTACCGATTCTTTTGTTGTTTGCAAGGTTTCATGAATGGCTTCTTCCACCTTCTCATAATGAGTAATTCTTTTATTGAGTCCCTGCACTTGTTCTTGTAACTCACTGTTTTTTTGTTGTAGCTGCTCTACCTCGCTAGCTACTAAGGCTAAAAATGACTGAACCTCTACAACATCATATCCACGAAGAGATTTATCGAACTGGTGCTGTTTAATTTCAAGCGGCGTTAATTTCATAGTACTTATTCCTTCGTTCTTTTTAAGAGTTGATCATCTTCTTGTCCGAAAGTAGACTTATCATTGGCCCTGTTCCCATTGATCGTGTTTTCGAGCAGTTCTATACGGTGTTGTAAATGTTCAATATGCCTACGTAGCTCATTAGCCTCTCTAGCATTAAAGAGTCTCTTTTCTTCGAGTGCCAATTCTTTTTCTTTATACGAAAAAATCATACCGCCACCAACGGCAACAATAGCAATAACAGCAAACCAAGGCAAACCAAACAACATAATTGTGCGAATTAATTATATATTTATAGTACTTAATACAATACGAAAAAAGAAAGAAAAGGTTGAATGTGAACCTGTAATTATTCTAGGTTCTACTTCCAAATATTGAGCTTCCAATTCGTAACATGGTGCTTCCCTTGCCCAAGGCTAGCGTGTAGTCATTACTCATACCCATTGATAACTCGGTTAATTCTGGATGATGTGTGAGATGCTGCTGTTGAAGACCTCGGAGTTGCTCAAAGGAGTTTGATATCTCAGAATGATCATCCGTAAATTTTGCCATACCCATAAAACCACGTACAAGAACATGCTCAAGGGTTCTCGTATGCTTAAGTAATGAACTTATTTCACTAACTTCACACCCCCCCTTTTGAGGTTCACCGCTGATATTTACTTGAATAAGTACATTTATAACCCGGTTATGCTGAGCAGCCCGTTTATTAATTTCATTAAGCTGTTTTAGCTTAAAAACCGAATGAATCCAATGCACATGAGCGGCAATAAACTTTATTTTGTTGGTTTGAAGGGTCCCAATCATATGCCACTGAATATCATTGTATTCTAAAGATTCAGCTTTTTTTTGGAGTTCTTGCATTCTGTTTTCTCCAAAATGACGCTGACCTGCGGTATAGGCTTCTTGGATCATATATAATGGCTTGGTCTTACTAACCGCTATCAAGGTTATTTCCTCTCTTAATCTCCCACTCGCAATGCATTGTTGCGTAATTAATTCTTCTATTTTAGCTAGTTGTTCTGTTATTGCAGACATAGAGAAGGATAAATAAATGTTATTACTTTTAACTTAGTGTTATTAACCTTATTTTTTGGCAAATTATTAATTGAAGTTAACCAATTTTTGGTACTGAAATTTAAGATGTACATACCTTTCTCATCGTGTTCATTAGGCCTGAGCACTTGTTGTACGAGTCACAAAACGATTACTTACTCTCATAGATTAGGTGATTAAGTGAGTCTAAGCATTCGACAAATATCTACCTTTTTGAATCAGTGGGCTCCACCAAGCGTCAAAATGGATTATGATAATGTTGGTTTGCTGGTAGGAAATCCAGATAGCCTAGTCTCAAGAATACTGACCTGCTTAGACGTAACCGAGGAAATTGTTGAGGAGGCCATTCAAAAGGGTTGTAACCTCATCGTTGCACACCATCCTCTCATATTTACCAAAATTGGGCGTATAAATCCTACACACTCACAAGGCCGGATTATCTACTCACTTATCAAAAACGACGTGGCCCTATTAGTGGCGCATACTAATTTAGATGCCGCGCTAGATGGAGTTTCGTTTGCGCTGGCAAATACACTTGGATTAGATGGACTTCGTTTTTTAAAGGCCACTGAGCCTATCTCAAGGAAAATACGTTTGGTTACTACCCATGAAGAACCAAAGGCTGTTCTCAAGCTCCTAAATTATTATTCAGCTGAAAATGCGCACTTTTTCAATGTGGAAAATAGATCCGATGGGGTCATATGTTTTGAAGCCACTATTGATCAGCATCTACTAAAGGAATTAAAAGCTGGGCTAAAAAAAGAAGGACTATTAAAAGAAGGTAAATTTCAAGTAACCCAGTTAGCATCCCCCTCAAAAAATTATGGATATGGAGTCATAGGTCAGTACCCAGAAGAAGGGGTAGGGAAGAACGAATTTCTACATCTAGTATTAAAGGCGCTTAATCTAAAGGCGATTCGATACTCTGGATCCGTAGACCGGATAAAGAAGGTGGCCGTTTGTGGAGGCTCAGGTAGTATGCTGAAAAAAGAAGCCATAGCAGCCGGAGCACAAGCATTTGTTACGTCTGACATTAAATATCATGACTATTTCCTTGAAAAAGATAATTTTATGCTGTTGGATGTGGGGCATTATGAAAGTGAGTATCCTATTGTAGAGGCATTAAAAAATGAACTCAGTGAAGCATTTGAGCAGGTTGATGTGCTTATTACCCAGCGCGTTACCAATCCCATGAACGTATATCTGCCCGACCAAGAATTAAAAACCCATCAAATACCCGAATAACATACATGAAAGAAGTTCTGCAGCAACTCGCTAATCTCCAGTATATCGATAGTAGAATTGATGAATTAAAACAGCTAAGAGGTGATCTTCCAGAGGATATTCTGGATACCGAAACGGATATTGCTCGACTAGAGGCAAAACAAGCTAAACTAGAGCAAGAAGACAAAGACTTATCTGTTGAATTGAATCAGCTTGAATTGGATATAACAAGTTCCACTGAAAAGGCAACAAAATACGAAGAGCAGCAACTCTCCGTTAGAAACAATAGGGAATACGATGCCCTCACTAAAGAGATAGAGGTTCAGAAACAAGTTGTTGAGAAAGCCCATCTTCGAATTGAGGAAGCTCAAAAGCGTAAAGAGCTTGTGGCTCCAGAAAAAGCAATTGTTGACGAGAAGCTGGATGATGTACGCGCTAGCCTTGAGGAAATGAAAGCTAACCTAGATTCGGTCATGAGCAGTACGCAAGAGGAAGAAGACCAGCTCATTGTTAAGAGAGAAGAAATTGTTAAAAATATCGATCAACGATATCTACGCAATTATAACCGATTACGCGACGGGCTTAATAACGGTATAGCCGTAGTTGCAATGGATAGAGGAGCCGCTTTCGGAATGAGTCTACCACCGCAAACTCAGGTGGAAGTTCGCCGGATGAATAAAATCATTTTTGATGAAAACAGTGGACGTATAGTTGTTGATAAAGCTTTCTTCGACAAAGCCAAAGAACAGCTAAGTTTCTGATTCACTTAAAATACTTGTATCTTTAATGGAATGCATTGGACAATCGCCTTGGGACGCTACGGCATCTAGGGAGGAAAGTCCGGACACCAACAAGTACCGTGCTCAGCGATCCAATAGGCGTAGCTGAGGATTTGCTTCGGCAAATACAGAAAGTGCAACAGAAAATAAACCGCTTTTTCGGGAGTAAGGGTGAAAAGGTGAGGTAAGAGCTCACCGCCTCTTGTCGTGAGACAGAGGGCATGGTAAACCTCACGGGGTGCAAGTTCACGCAGGCAATATGTGCCACTTGTCATAACGTTGCCGGGTGGAACGCATTAGATAAATGATTGTCATTTCGAATGCTGAAGTGCTAATTCGAAATACAGAATCCGGCTTATAGATGTATTCAGCCAAACATGGAGCTCTCGTCCGAAAGGTCGAGAGCTCTTTCTTTATCCTAGAGTATTATCTGAGCTTATTCTCCTAAAGGAAAAAGATGTTAGGCTCTAAAACGAGCCCCTTCTTTAAGGTTCCGTTTCATTTGCCGTTTAACATCTTTTTCCTTTATACTATCACGTTTGTCGTAGAGCTTTTTACCTTTTGCTAGTCCAATCTGTAATTTTGCCTTACCTCGAACAAAGTATAATTTTAAAGGAACAATCGTGTGCCCTTTTTGTTGTACCCCTTTATCAAGAGTACGTATTTCTTTTTTGTGTAAAAGGAGCTTACGATCTCGTTTCGGCTCATGATTCATATAAGAGCCGTGATCATATGGTGAAATATGGAACTCTTTTAGCCAAACTTCTTCTCCTTGAACAAAGGCAAAAGCATCGGTAAAGTTTGCTTTACCAGCACGCAGTGATTTAACTTCGGTACCTTGTAGCGATATCCCTGCCTCGAAAGTTTCCACAATACTGTATTCATGGAAAGCTTTCCGATTGCTTATGGTAGGAGTATTATTTTTTTTATCGCTCAAAGGGGGTAAATCAAAGTTGGTTACAGCGTAAAGCCAAATTCTTTAAGATCTGCGACAACATCATCGGCCGGTGCACGGTTTCCAAAGGTAGCATAAATGCCGAGTATTTGTTCAATCTCAGAAATAGCTTTTTCGTTATCTGGATTAATTCGAAGAACTTTAACGTATTCACGCAACGCATTATTCATTTTATCTCTCATGTTGGTTACATTCGAATCTCTGTATTCTAAGAATAATCCATAATTTAAATGGGTCATTTCTTTTAGCGTTAGAATTTCAGGACTATCGGGTTGTCCCTCTAGCAGTTCTAAGGCTTCTGTGTATTTATCTTCAGCAACTAGCTCATTTATTTGTAAAGCGATATCAACATTACTAGGTGCCGCAGAGTCTACCTCTGCTTCACCATTGGACGAGCAAAACATAAAGCTTAGACTAAGTACAAATATGCTTAAAAAGTGAAGTAATTGTTTTGGTGTTTTCATATAAAAGTAGGGTTTGCCGTTTAAATAAATAGAGCGTGTTTATAATAAGAAGCTTGGATGAAATTTATTGGTTCCAAAGAAGAGTTTATTACTTTTTTATGGGGCTTATTTACATAACATGGATTCAAATATATGCCAATACAGCACCAAATTGTGGTTACATCTTACATGAAATAGTACTAACAAAACATCATGAGACCTACCTATTCAATGAAGGCAAAGGTATGGCCATTCTTATTTTTACCATCCTTGATGATCAAGGATGAAGCCAAAAGGGTTTAGCTGACTAAGGTTAAAGGATTAAGGCTAATACATAAAATAAAAATTACCATACTTAGCCATCCCAATATGGTGCGTGCAGGACTTAAGGGCTCTTCAAAGCGCACGGGTGGATGTTCTATTTTTACTACGTATGCCGTGAAAAAAGACCAGAAAATCCATAGAACAGATCCTTCCTGGGCGAATAGAGGGTTCCAGACATACAGAAAAAAACCACTTAGAAAGAGGGAGATTGGAATCATGACTCCCATCCAATATAAATGCTCTTTGTAGGCTTTTTTCATGAGTAGGCTTAGCATGATGATCCAAATTCCCCAAGCATATCCTACAGAACCGAAGCCGTAATTGGTCAAATAGTTTTGAAAAAGGGGGATGGCCTCAATTCCGGCTAACACGGTTAAGCCTCCAAAAAATAAACGAGCGATAATTCGATGTTTTTCATAGCCCACTAAACTATATAATATATGTCCCCCATCGAGCTGTCCAACGGGCATTAGATTAAGGGCGGTAAAAAATAAGCCAAACCAACCTGCCAGCAAAAAGGGATAATGCATAATCTCATACATAGGTGGAGCTGAGGGAAAAAAGGAGGCGATAAAGCTGTACAGCGGAGTTTCTCCAAATAAAAAGATCATTTGCCCCTCCATTAGAGAAGGTATTGGAGGGTAATATCCAAATTCATTAAAGTGATCAATGAGCATTTGGTGATCCCCAAATTCATTTAAAAAACTGGGCCCAGGCAGTGTGGTGAAACCGATGATAAGGATGATTAAAGACACAACAAACCCAGCAATTGGTCCAGCTGCGCCAATATCGAATAGAGATCGAGTACGTTGAATTCTTTGGCGTATCTTTATCACCGCACCTAATGTCCCAATACCCACGGGTAGAGGGATGAAGTATGGTAAGCTTACTCGAACCCGATGATACAAGGCCGCAAAGTAATGACCAAATTCATGCACCGTAAGAAAGCTTAGCAGAAGCGAAGCAAATAAAGCCCCCGCTATAAGATCTTCATTTGTGGGAAATGGAAGGCTAAATCCGGCTATTGTTCGAATTTGCAATCCCTTACCTACTAGTAAGGTGCTAACTATACTTACAGAAAAAAAGGTAAGTATGAAGAGTATACTGTGAATGAAAAAATCTTTAAGGGTAGGTCGATCATTCTTGCGTTCAGACGCACGATCATCCCTATACTCATGCCTAGACTGATCAACCAGGAATGGATTATCTGAGTGTTCTGAGGGAGGAGTATCAGACATTTGTTATGATTCTTTTGCTTGGTAAAGCATGTACACTCAGGCATGCTTAAGGTGTATGTTAAAGGCTTCTTTGTATAGGCAATGTCATGCATCGCGCACCACCTCGACCTCTGCAGAGTTCGTGCCCCTCAAAACCAATGGCAATTTTTTTGTTTGCACTATCATGTCTAGACCAATCATATTCTTTGCCACCATACTCTTCTAGAAATTCATGGGTTTTTAAATAGGTATATCCGTGCTCTTCTAGGGACTTGAAGGTATAGGTATTTCTATCATACCCCATTATCACCCCTGGTGCTAATGCAAAAACGTTAGCTCCATCAGTCCATTGCTCCCGCTCTTGCTGAACTTCCTCCGACCCGCCACAGGATACAAAGGTGTATTTTTTACCCGTAAATTCTTCTAGCGCATCTTTAATATGATAGCGGGATTCCACCACAATCTGATCATCCTTCTTTCTTAATGCTACCACATTATTAGCTTTTTTGTGAAAGACAGGCGGGTAAATTACGCATTCATGTTCACTGGCAAAGGTGAAAATAGTGTCCAAGTGCATGGAGGATCGTTGTTTAGGAATATCGATTGCCAAAATGGTTTCAACTCCTCCTACCATCAACGATTCAGCTGCTTTTAACACGCCTGCAAAGGAGCTTCGTTCGCTAATTCCAATTATAATTAAGGTTTCAGATGCTACTAAAATATCTCCCCCTTCAATAGATTGTTCCGCTGGTAACTGTATGATTGAATTACGAACCGAGTTGAATAAGGGGTGATAGTGCACTAGTGTATCCATGAGAATGGACTCTCTGAGTCGGGCTGGAGTTGCTGCTCTTGATAATATTATTTGATTTCCTACCACAGCGGCTAAATCGCGCGTAAAAAGTAGGTTTGGTATGGGATGAATGGGTATGTTGGCTAGTGCGTTTAATGTATTAACAGAAGTATTCTGAAGGAGATTTTGTTGGGCCATTAAACCGGATAATTTCTTAGAAAAGCTGACTGCACCCTCTATAGCCCAAAGCAGTAAGTCAGAGGGGTCTAAGGCTTCTAGTTCTCTTTTAACTAGGTTCAATGGCAGATTTGGAAAGGCTTTAATGAGTTCTTCAATAAAATATTCTCTTGCCTGTTGTTGTTCAAAACACTGGCTAAATAATGTGCGAATTTCATAAACTTGGGTTGGATCATGAATAATGGTTTTAAACACTTCGAGCATATCCAAATGCTCTTCTCGGGCCTGTTCTTCAAATATTATATCATCGAAAAGCAACTCATGTTTCATCCTGGGATGTATCCAAGACATTTCAGGTCCAGGAGTGTGAACTATAACCCCATTTAAATGAGAGATTTCAGAAGAAACGTTGAGAGCCATACGCAGGTTTAATTACAACATTATTACTCGGTAGAAATATACGATTTAGTAATGCTATTATTAAGCGGAATTGAACGGCTTCATTTAGTATTTTAACTCATGTCCATTCGCGCAGAAATAGAATCACTTATGTTTTTGTTGGAAGATCCTGACCCATTCGTGCAGGAACAAGTCCAATTACGATTTATGGAGTTAGGGGATCGAGCGGTTCCTTTACTCGATCAGATACGTGTGCAAACCAAGGATAAAGAGGAAAAAAAACGAGCGAAGGAGGTGTTACATCAACTCACGTTCGCTACCCTAAAAGAAGATTTTGCTGAACTTTTACTCGAGGGTATTGGCAACCGAGCACAGTTAGAAAAAGCGGTCATAACTCTTGCGAGATTTGGTCATCCTACCCTACGAGAATCCGAGTATGTAAAAACATTGGATCACTTTGCCGATATGATTCGACCAAGCTTGCGGTATAGAGACAATGAACGTGAAAAAATGCAAACTCTGATGAAATTTATTTTTGAGGATTTAAATTTTCGAGGCGATAACAAGGATTATCATAATCCAGCCAATGGATTTATCGATCAAGTAATCGAGCGTAGAAAAGGATTGCCAATTTCTCTTAGTTTGGTGGCCATGTTTATTGCACGACGCCTTGAGCTACCAGTTTTTGGAGTTAATATGCCTATTCACTTTATGTTGGCATTTGTGGGTGAAAAAGAAGAACAGCTCATAGATCCTTATGATCAAGGTGCGGAGGTTAGTTATGACCAGTGTTATTTCTTTCTTAAAAAAAACAATGTGACACCCAAACCAGAGCATTTTAAGATGGCCTCTGACATAGATATTTTGGCTCGATGCATACGAAATTTAATGCATAGCTACGAACGAAACGAAGAGCAGGAAAGGGTGCAAGAACTTAAAAGTCTTTTGGAGTTAGTTGAAAGAGAAGCGGTTTAGCGATTCTTCTAGGCTGGGTATCTAAATTATACGGGTTAATGCTGAAATAGGCAGAAAAAGGTCGTATTTTACCTTCTTAAACTAAATATAGCTACATGAGCAAAACGGTTACAGCCGACGCACATATTTCTATCGAGGCCTTAAAGCGGCGTACGTTTGCAATTATTTCCCACCCAGATGCGGGGAAGACAACGCTCACCGAAAAGCTGCTTCTTTATGGTGGTGCAATCCACGAGGCGGGTTCTGTACGTGCCCGTAAAGCTTCGCACCATGCGGCCTCGGATTGGATGGCCATCGAAAAGGAGCGGGGAATTTCGGTGACTTCCTCAGTCATGCGTTTCGAAAAAGATGGAATAAAGTATAATTTGTTGGACACCCCTGGTCACAAAGATTTTTCTGAAGACACCTTGCGGACCTTGGTTGCGGCCGATTCGGGTTTAATGGTGATTGATGTGGCAAAAGGAGTGGAGGAACAAACCGAAAAGCTCTTTGAAGTGTGTAAGTTACGAGAAGTTCCGGTTATCACCTTTGTAAATAAGTGCGACCGTCCTGGTATGGAACCATTGGAAGTACTTAGTAATGTTGAGAATAAGCTAGGCATTGAGGCCGTTCCCGCAAGTTGGCCAATGGGGTATGGGCAAAAGTTTCAGGGTATTTATGATGTTCAGGCAAAGAAAGTCCATGTCTATGAAAAAGCGGATCATGGTGCCAAAAAAGCCATTACGGACCTAGTTAGTCCAGAAGAAGCCCTAGAGAGAAGTAATCTATCCGATCTAGAAAAAGAGTCATTTTTAGAAGAATTAATGCTGATAGATGACATGTATGCCGGGATGAATCCTGAATTATACAATGCAGGAAAAGTTACCCCTGTTTTTTTCGGGAGTGCACTGAATAATTTTGGCTTGGATGTTTTCTTACAATATTTCCACCAATTAGCTCCGCCACCACAAGGGTATGAGTATTCCGAAGGAGTACAAAGAGAGCTGGATGATGAATTTTCGGGCTTCATTTTTAAAATGCAAGCCAATATGAATCCAGGCCACAGAGATTGTGCGGCTTTCATCCGAATTGCTTCCGGTAAATTTAAGAGAGGGCAGGAGGTAGTAGTTGCTCATACGGGTAAAAAATTAAAGTTGGCAACTCCGCATACCCTTATGGGGGATGATCGGCAATTGCTTGAAGAGGCATATCCCGGTGATATTGTGTCCATTTTTAACCCTGGAGATTTTCGTATTGGGACAACGGTATATGCAAAAAAGCCTGTTCAGTTTGATATTATACCTCTATTTACACCGGAACATTTTCAGAAAGTGGCAACCAAAGATCCTTTCAAGCGCAAACAACTAAGAGAAGGTTTGCAGCAACTCTCCGAAGAAGGAGTGGTTCATGTTTTTGAAGTCCCCAATGGAGTTGGAAATGAACTATTACTAGGAACGGTGGGGGTGTTACAGTTTGAGGTAGTAGAGCACAGAATGCGCGAAGAATACAACGTTGAGTTAGTTAAGACCCCGGTAGCCTATCATTGTGCAAGGTGGCTACCTAACGATCGAGCCGATATTGTTTCGAATTTAGAGTCGGCTTATTCCACCCATGTCACTAAGGATATGGAGGAAAATCCGATTGTACTTTTTGACTCCATGTACGCCCTCCAACAAGCAGAGGAAAAGGTCGGAGCCGAGCACTTATTTAAGTTTAAGCAAGGATAACCCAAAAACAATAAAGACACATGTCTTCAATCAAAGATCCAGAAGTTGGCCCGCTTTCTATAGAGCTTACCAATCCAGCTAAAAAACTTTACGAGCGCGAGGGTTTTGAGTTTGGTGAGCCTCGCTGTTGGTATATGACTAAGGAATTACCTGCTTAGCATCTTCGGCTAAGGAAAGTACAGCTTGTTGATAGAGTGAACTCGTGTTGTATCGTAGGATTGCATCCTCTACATTTCCTTCGATTTCTGTAAAATGTGCTAGATAATTGGCTACCGAGCGGATGTTATCGGGCATATGATAAAGTCCTTTACCCTCACTGTTTTTCCACCACCTGTTCAACGAGTAGGGTATGAACTGAGCATAGGACAACGCCCCGGCATAGCTGGATTGCAAGCTCATGACATCTAAGTTGGTTCGCTCACAAAAACGAAGTAATTCGATTAGTTGAGCCTCAGCAAAACTGTACCTGTAATTTTCCGCCATCATAGAGATATACGCGTTAAGTGGGTTGTAACTCCCTTTGTAGCGGCCAAATTCAGATTCCACCCCTAATATACCCATGATAATTTCTTTAGGGATGCCAAATTCTTCTTCCGCGGCTAATAGTTCAGCGGAGTAGGTGGTATAAAATTGAGCAAGTTTATTTTTCTTTATTTCATAGGCTAATACTTCTTTGTAATCCTCAAAGCTTTCGATTCGACGTTCAGCAGAATGGGTAAATTTCTGAGTAATACCCTCGATATATTGGAACCGATTGTCGGCGAGATAATCGCTTAAATCCCAATCCATATCCTTAAATTGACTCTCAATTAAGGCTATTCGTCGTTGTATTTGTTCGGGTATGACCTGTACCTCTACTTCAGCTGATGGCGTAGCGGTTTCCACCGATTGTGCACGTGTTTGCTCTGCTACCAAAAACATTATGAAAAGAGCTAAAGCGAGCCCATGTATAAATGTATAGTTTACTTTATGAAAGATTCGCTCAAATAACGTTCGATTTCGAGCTTCTATGTATGCTCGTTTGGCCATGCTAGGACGGGTTAATTTCGCTATATGATTAGCTTTATAGACGCGGAATATCATATGATAAGTAATTGCTACGTTAAAACTTTGTTATCATTATACCAAAGATTTGGCAAATACATCAACCCATTTTTGCGGGATTTTGGTGGGAATCCTATATGACTATCAGCTAGAAATGCCTTATATTTACCTTCTAAATTATGTTTCTCTAAACACCTTATTTATTTGGTTGTCTGCTTGGGAAAATCGGGTCGTATAGGTATTCGTCTTAGGCGATTTCGACAGCAAAAACCCAACTAATTGAGGTAAATACAAATCCAATCGAAGAAAAAGAATTATGGCTAAAGAATTTGATGTATGTGTAATCGGCTCAGGCCCTGGTGGTTATGTAGCTGCAATTAGAGCTTCTCAACTTGGCTTTTCTACCGCAATTGTAGAAAAACGACATCTTGGCGGGGTTTGTTTGAATATTGGGTGTATACCAACCAAAGCATTACTACGGTCTGCCGAGGTGTTAGAATCTATTCAACATGCCTCTGATTACGGAATTGAAGTAACGGGGTCTAAGGCTGATTTCGGCGGGATGGTAAAGCGAAGCCGTGGTGTGGCGAATAAAATGAGTAAGGGAGTTCAGTTCCTAATGAAGGCCAATAAAATTGAGGTATTCATGGGTACAGGGGTGTTTGGCTCTAAAACAGAGTTACACGTACAGGATGAGTCCGGTAAGCAGAACGAGAGTATTAAAGCAAAGCACTTCATTATTGCCACGGGTGCTCGTCCACGCGTTTTACCAAATCTTCCTATTGACGGTAAGATGATTATCGATTCTGAGGCTGCAATGACGATGGAAAAGCAACCAAAGAAGATGGTTATTGTAGGTGCTGGGGCGATTGGAGTGGAGTTTGCATATTTCTATAACACCATAGGTACGGAAGTTACTCTAGTAGAATTACAGAAGACTTTAGTGCCCGTAGAAGATTCCGATGTGGGTAGAGAGTTAGGTAAAATTTACAAGAAAAAAGGGATGAATATCCTCACCGAGAGTACGGTTGAATCGGTTACCAAAAAAGGTAAAGGGGTAGAAGTGACGGTTAAGACTAAAAAAGGAGAGCAAAAGATTGATGCGGATGTGGTGCTCTCGGCTGTTGGTGTGACGGGTAATGTGGAAGGATTAGGCTTAGAAGAAATAGGCGTTAAAGTAGAACGCGGAGCCATTTTAGTGGACCGCTCTACGTATTCGACTGGAGTGGAAGGTATTTATGCAGTGGGTGATATTATTGGCGCTCCTTGGTTGGCTCATAAAGCCTCTCATGAAGCTATTGTACTTATCGAACAATTAGCGGGTAAAAATCCAAAACCGATTAATTACGAAAATATTCCAGGTTGTACCTACTGTGAGCCTCAAGTAGCGTCCGTTGGTCTAAGCGAAGCGGCAGCTAAAGAAGCAGGTTATGAGGTTAAGGTAGGTAAGTTCCCACTGTCTGCAAGCGGGAAAGCAACGGCCCTAGGACATGAGGAAGGATTTGTTAAGGTAGTATTTGACGCCAAATACGGAGAGTGGCTAGGATGCCATATGATTGGTTTTGGTGTTACTGAAATGATCGCAGAGGCAGTGGTAGCCAGAGACTTAGAAACCACTGGCCACGAGATAATCAGTGCTGTGCATCCACACCCGACTCTTTCAGAAGCGGTCATGGAGGCGGTAGCTGAAGCGTATAACGAAGGGGTTCATTTAGGCACCCCCGTTAAAAAATAATCTGTACATTAGGCAGTGATGATATGAAGGATGATGCTACGGAAGCTCGTTCAAGCCTAGAGGTTTATGACCTCGGACGAGCTGAGTACCGTGGTGTTTGGGATCTTCAAAAACAACT
>Ga0208127_1000480_pt1 | contig 20515 bp, 20 predicted proteins | sample ETNtaG_6_FD_185751 | JGI IMG/M metagenome (GOLD analysis project Ga0208127, IMG submission 185751) | Marine microbial and viral communities from oxygen minimum zone, Eastern Pacific Ocean - ETNP201306SV45 (SPAdes) (version 2) | ecosystem: Environmental > Aquatic > Marine > Oceanic ... | reverse complement strand
TTGTAACACTATGAGACAAACTAAAACGGGTAGAAGCTGATTATGACTATAAAATTTCTGACTAAAAAAAATAAAAATCTTGCATATTCTGCGAAGGCAGGAAGTGGTTTTACATTGGTATTTTTAGGAGGTTTTATGTCGGATATGATGGGATCTAAGGCTACTCATTTAGAAGAGTGGGCGGAAAAAAATCACTATGGTTTTTTAAGATTTGATTATTCCGGTCATGGTCAAAGTTCAGGGACCTTTCAAAACTGTACAATCAGTGATTGGGTGCAAGACGCATATGAGATGATTACTGAAAAAACAAAAGGCCCAATTATTTTAATAGGATCGTCTATGGGCGGTTGGATATCATTTTTAATATATCAAAAATTACGTGACCGAGTAGCTGGCCTTGTTACCATTGCAGCGGCACCAGATTTTACTGAAGATTATTTTTGGTCAAATTTAAGCGATATGCAAAAGTCCGAGTTAATGAGTTCGGGCAGAATACTTTTACCATCTGATTATGATGAACCTTACCCAATAACACTTAAATTAATTGAAGATGGTAGAAACCATCTTGTTTTCAAAAAATCACTTGCAGTACAATGCCCTATTAGAATGTTACAGGGAACAGAAGATAATTCTGTGGAAACTCAAACTGCTACGAAACTGCTCAATCACATCAATTGTGAGAATATGCGCCTTACATTGGTTGCCAACGCAGACCATTCTTTTTCGTCTCCTATTTGCTTGAAAATTTTAGAGCAAACTATCTGTGAGCTAATAGTAGAAGTGGGTACATTTTGATTATAGCACTTATTATTTCAAGCACAGTCTTTTTTTTAACTATCTATTATCTAATATTTTTGAAGCAAAAAGTGCCAGTGGAGGCTTCGAAAAAGTTCCATCTTCTCGGCGAGAATTTGGATGAGTATCTCGTTAGATCAGAAGATAGTATTCCAAACTTAAAAAAAGATTTAAAAAAAAGAATTTTTTGGTTTTCAAGTCCAGGCGAAAAGACTGAGGTAGCAATTGTTTACATTCACGGATACTCTGCGAGTCCTCAGGAAGTAAGGCCAGTACCTGAAAAAATTGCAAATAAATTGAATGCAAATCTATACTTTTCTCGGTTAACTGGTCATGGGTGCGACAGTAAGGAAATGTCGAAAGCACAAATTCAAGATTGGTTGAACGATACGGCAGAGGCTATCGCAATCGGTCACCAAATTGGGGAAAATATTGTTGTAGTTAGCACTTCTACTGGCGGAACTCTTGTTTCAGCTTTGGCATTATCAAAGCCTGGTTTTAAACTCGGGGATAAGTTAGTTTTTATCTCGCCAAATTTTGGTCTCAATAAAAAAATGTCGGGGATCTTAACCTGGCCATTTTCTCAAGTCTGGATGCCATTAATATTTGGCAGTGAGAGGAGTTTTAAACCGAGAGGAGAGCTTCATAGTTATTATTGGACCACGCGATACTCTACGCAGTCAGTTATAAAAATGGCAAAAATGACAAACAAAATTGCCATGCTTGATTTCTCAGAGGCTAAATGGCCTGCACTGTTTCTTTATTCAAAAAAAGATAAAGTCGTTAAGCCCTGGTTGATAGAACGAGTTTTTGACGCTTGGGGTGGTATAAAGTCAAAATTAGTAGTGGAAGTGGGTCAATACGACGATCCTAACTCACACGTAATATGTGGAGATATAATGTCACCATCCATGAATGATTATTTCGTCGATGAAATCGTAGATTGGACGAAAAGTAGCTAGGTAGATCGTTTCTGTTGCGCTACTATCCCGATACTTGATCGCTTAATTCCAGTTGCAAATATTTTTCGATCTCACGAGTTATAGCTCCAGAAGTAGGCCTTGTTAACGAACCAAATGTCTGAACCACTTTACCTGACGGATCAATCAAAATTTTGTTGAAATTCCATTTCGGTGAAAAGCCAGTTGTTTCTTTTACCCATTTGAAAAAGGGATGGGCATTCTTACCCCTGACAGAGGTAATCTCAGTCATAGGCAAAGTTAAATTGTAATTAACTGAACAAAATTCTTTAACGGCCTCTGTAGTTGCCAATTCTTGATTGAAATCGTTTGATGGAACCGCTAACACAGTCAATCCTTCGTCCTGATATGAATCCGAAAGCTTTTGAAGCGTCTCTAACTGACCCGTAAATCCGCATCGGCTTGCGGTATTTACCACCAGCACTGGTTTGCCCCTATAATCTTCTAGGTTTATCACTCCGCCGTCAGCGCTTTTAAACACAAATTGACTAGCATTAGACATCGTAGTTGCTCCAATAAGTATTGAAAAAACAAGTAAAAGTATTTTCATAGTAAACCTCTCATTCGAGAGAAATAGTTCAACGTTAAGTTATTACAAGTTAAATAAACTTTCGATTGCAGAAGTCTATTTTGGAGGAATTATTTCATTTTTTCTAATTCGTCTATCATAGATGATATCACTGATAAGCCTTTACTCCAAAATTTTGGATCTGAAGCATTCAGCCCGAAAGGAGCTAACAAGTCCGAGTGATGTTTTGAACCACCTGCCTCGAGCATCTCAAAATACTTTGATGAAAATCCGGTAGGGTTCTCCTCATATTCTGCATATAGAGCATTAACCAGGCCGTCACCGAAAGCATAGGCATAAACGTAAAATGGAGAATGAACGAAATGTGGAATATATGCCCAAAATGTTTCATAACCTGCCATAAATTTAAAAGCTGGCCCGAGGCTTTCAGCCTGTACGGACATCCAAAGAGCATTTATATCCTCCGGCGTTAATTCTCCTAATTTACGTGCATCATGAAGTTTGCATTCGAAGTCATAAAAAGCGATCTGTCTCACGACGGTATTTATCATATCCTCAACCTTGTTAGCCATTAAAATTTGGCGAGATTGCAGATCTGGAGCCGCATCTAACATCTTACGAAAAGTTAACATTTCACCGAAAACAGAAGCTGTTTCGGCGAGGGTCAAAGGTGTTGAAGAAAGCATTTCTCCTTGTTTAGATGCAAGTAGTTGGTGAACGCCATGCCCTAATTCATGCGCTAATGTCATGACATCACGAGGTTTTCCAAGATAATTTAACATAATGTAAGGGTGCACATTGGTCACTGTTGGATGGGCAAAGGCACCAGGTGCTTTTCCTGTTTTAACACCCGCATCAATCCAGCCCTTTGAGAAAAATGGTTCAGCTAATTCTGCCATCCTAGTGTCAAAACCTGAATAAGCATCTAGTACCAATTTTGTGGCATCTTTCCAGGTTATGGTTTGATTTGACTCCATTGGTAGCGGAGCATTTCTATCCCATATCTCCAGATACTCTAATCCCATCCATTCACGCTTCAATTCGTAGTATCTGTGACTTAATTTGGGGTAAGAAGCCACAACTGCATTTCTCAAAGCTTCGACTACTTCAGGTTCAACATGATTTGACAAATGGCGTCCAAATTGAGGAGAGGGCATGCCTCGCCACTGGTCAATAATTTCTTTTTCTTTTGCTTGTGTATTGTGAATACGTGCAAATATTTTAATATTTTTAGAAAAAACCCTAGATAGTTCGTTTGCGCCCATTTTGCGTCTTGAACGGTCATGGTCAGTAAGCAAATTTAGTGTGCTTTCGAGGTTGAGTGTCTCATCACCGATCGAAAACTCGAGGCCTGCGATGGTTTCATCGAAAAGCTTTTCCCAAGCATCTCCAACGATTCCCAGTTCATGTAGAAATTTTTCTAACTCATCAGATAATTGATAGGGCTGGAGCGCACGGATCCTGTCAAATACTGGCTTATAGCGACTTAGTTCTTCGCTCTGTGAATACAACAAATCTAACTGCCCATCAGGTAGTTTATTTAGCTCAAGATTGAAGAAAATTAATGAAGAAGTGTATATGGTAATTTTTTCTTGAATATCAGATAAAAATTTAGTGCGTTCTCCATCAGTGGTTGATTGATAGTATCGCAGACCAGCATACGAAATTAGTCGTCCACTAACATTACTAATTTTTTCATTTCTTTTGACACAGGCTAAGAATTCTTTTGCACTAAGATTAACAAGTTTTCCCTTGAAATCAGTTGCGAAAATTTCACATTCGTTCCTAAGCCAGATTAAATCGTTTTTGAGTTCTTGGCTCTCTGTATGGGTATATAAATCGTTGAGATCCCATTCTGGCAAATTGCCTAACTGTTTCTCATTTGCCGCCAACTCTTTATCAAAGAAAATATTTTTAAAATTTACCATTATGTACCTTTTCAAAACACTATGGTGATAACTAGGGTGCTATGGCATTAGCAGCAAGAGTACTCAAAAAATTTATTAATTATTTTTGATGAATTCATCTAATTTGGAAAGTAACCTTGCTAGAATAGAATTTTGTTCCATTAGCAAGTCATGCTTTGCTTTTGGTATGTACATTAAATCACAAGTATCCCAGCTATCACAAAAGGTTCTTACTGCTAAACTATCGATAATTTCTTCTTCCTCAGCTAAAAAACAAAGTGCTGGGGTGCTGGGTGGTTTACTTCCAATTTGAAATTCGATTTCATCGAGCGCCGCACTTACCCAAGCGGTGCTTGGTCCTCCAATTTGTAAATCTGGATATTGTTCAACTTGCCGCCCAAGTAACGTAAAGTTTTGTAGATCATTTGTTAATTTATTAGTTTTGTAGTCCTCTTGTAGAATTCTAGTTTCGGAATTTGTTGTCGGAGCGTAAGTTTCCATTTTTCCAAGTAACGAAATCAAAGACATAATAATTGGGGCTCCAGATTTCAAAATTGGAGGCATTTCAATACCCCACATGGGTGATGTAATAACTGCTTTTTCAAAGATTGAGGTGTTGTGAAGTGATCTTAAACCAATAAGGCCTCCCATAGAATGCGCGAACATTATCCAAGGTTTTGCAAGCTTGGCAGTATTAGCGTAATTTATCATTACCGCAACGTCATTTTGGTAGTGCTTAAAGTCTTCTACGTGACCAATATTTCTGTCCTGAAGTAATCTCTCAGAAAGACCTTGTCCGCGCCAATCTATCGTTACAACATTTAGATTTCTATCAAGTAAATTATTGGCTATTCCACCATATTTTTCTAAATAGTCGGCTCTTCCTGGAAATACAAAAACCGTTCCTGCTGGATTTCTGGCCGCCCATATACCAGTTCTGATTTTTATTCCATCCGATGTTGTTTCATAGCTGGTTATTGCGCCCTTGGGCCATTCGAAAACATCATTAAGGAAAGGAGCGCTCTGGTCCATTAGCTAAAGACGTTAGCCAACCGCATTGCAGTGCCCATATCCCCATCTATTTTTAACTTTCCTGTCATGAATGCAGCAGTTGGTTCAAGCTCACCATTAAATATTTCTTCAAATATTTCTACCGAAGCTGTGAATGTAACATCTGCTGGATCGTCAGAAGCGTATACGCTACCTCCGCTAATTACGATCGATCCCTCAGTCTCAATTTCGAACTTCGCTGAACCTTCAAAAGATGTATTTGACATCTTTTCTTTTAATGCTGCGACGGCGTCGTCAATTATTTTTGACATGAAATTATACCTGCTAGGTTAATTTTGAACTGACCATAGTATAGCGGCCTTTTTACTTTGATTTCAAACTTACCGTTACGGCAATAATTGTGAAAGTTTCGTTTTAATAGTCTTATCTGATCTTTGAGGTATTAAAGTTCTAAACGGTACTGTACAATGCTGTTTCTTCATAGTAGCCACTGCAGGCTTTAAATTGAACTGATATACGAAGAGACTTGTGGACATGAAACAATTCCAAAGAATTTCTGCAGTACTCGGTCCCACAAATACTGGCAAAACTCACTATGCTATAGAGCGAATGTTAAGCTACAAAAGTGGGATTATTGGTCTTCCATTAAGATTATTAGCTCGAGAAGTATACGATAAAATTGTCCGCTTGAGAGGTTTTTCTAGCGTTGCTCTTTTGACTGGCGAAGAGCGTATTGTGCCAAGTAAAGCTCAGTACTGGGTTTGTACTGTTGAGGCGATGCCTGAAGGGATGAGTAGTGAGTTTTTGGCTGTCGATGAAATACAATTAGCTAATGATCCAGAAAGGGGGCATGTTTTTACGGCTAGACTTCTAGAATCACGCGGTTCTCTTGAGACACTTTTTCTTGGATCAGAAACCATGCGCCATCCAATAAAAAGTTTGGTGCCTGATGCAAATTTCATATCACGAGAACGCCTAAGTGAACTAGTCTACACCGGATCTAAAAAAATATCTAGGATACCAACCAGATCTGCTATTGTTGGCTTTTCTGTTGATAATGTCTACTCCATCGCTGAGATTTTGAGGAGACTAAAGGGTGGTGCAGCTGTAGTTATGGGCGCTTTGAGTCCCAGAACTAGAAATGCTCAGGTTGAACTATATCAAAATGGTGACGTTGATTACCTTGTAGCAACCGATGCCATTGGTATGGGACTAAATCTAGATGTTAATCATGTTGCATTTTCTTCTCTTACTAAATTTGACGGACGACGTAGCAGGGACCTTGCTCCCAACGAGTTGGCCCAAATAGCTGGTCGCGCAGGGCGCGGCATGAATAATGGGACATTTGGGGTTACAGGAGAAGCGAAACCTTTAGACCCAAAAGTAGCAACTTCAATAATGGAGCATCGTTTTACTCCCCAAACAACCTTGCAATGGCGAAATACGAATCTAGAATTTGGGACGATTGACAGACTAATTGCATCATTAGAGGTGTTACCTGACAATCCATCACTCACAAAAGCGCGAGATTCTGATGATTTGCTAGTGTTGAAAACTTTAAGTCAATCAGACTCGATAGTCGAACGTGTCAAGGAGCCAGCGGCTGTTAAACTCTTGTGGAAAGTCTGCAGTATTCCAGATTTTAGGTCGATCGGTCACGGGGAACACGCATCATTATTGGAGACGATTTTCACCAATTTATTTGATTTGGGACGAATTCCTGATGATTGGTTACAAAAACAAGTTTCTTCATTAGAGATCACCAACGGAGACATTGATACTTTATCAAAAAGACTAGCATATATGCGAACTTGGACATATGTTTCCCATAGAAAAGGATGGGTTGATGACGAAAATCATTGGCGTAATAGGACTTGCTCGATTGAAGATTTGTTGTCGGATGCATTACATGAATGTCTGACAAAAAGATTTGTTGATCGACGTACTTCCGTGTTATTGCGTCGGCTTAAAGATAAGGAGGCTATGTTGGCCGAGGTTGATAGTGAAGGTAAAGTGACCGTAGAGGGTGAATTCGTTGGGAAGCTTGAAGGCTTCCGGTTCATGGCAGATAAAGAGGCAAACGGTGCTGAGGCCAAAGCTTTGAAAACTGCTGCAATGGAGGCTTTAGCACCTCATTTCAATTTGATGGCCGATAGATTTTACAATGCTCCTGATACTGAAATAGACTTCACGGATCAAGGTGGTTTGATGTGGGGCGAAATTGCGGTTGGAAAGTTGTTAGCTGGTGACAATCCTTTAAAACCGCGTATTCACGTTTTTATTGAAGATTACGTAAATACTGAAATTCAACAAAAAGTTGAACGGAGGCTTCAGCATTTTATAGATCGCAAGATTGCAACTTTGTTTGAGCCACTGCTGGCATTAGAGAGAGATGATAAGCTAACCGGCCTAGCGCGTGGTTTTGCGTTTACGTTGGTGGAAAATTTTGGATTGGTTCCAAGAGAAACTGTAACTGAAACAGTGAAGTCACTGGACCAGGATGCGAGAGCAACCTTAAGAAAACATGGAGTGCGTTTTGGTCAACATACAATTTTTATGCCATTGCTACTAAAGCCTGCTCCAACGAGATTAAGATTGGTCTTATGGTCATTGGCGAAAAAAATACATGAATTTCCGAGTGCTCCGCCACCTGGACTAGTTACTGTGCCAAGTACCTCCTTGGGTTTGAGCGGAGTAGACACGATGTCTGGATATCGTAATGCTGGAGAGAGGGCAATTCGCATAGATATGCTTGAACGGCTAGCAGACATGCTTAGACTGCAGGATAGCAAAAGTGGATTCGAGTGTAATTCTGATATGCTTTCAATTACCGGCATGACCCTTGAACAATTTGCCGGGCTAATGGTTGGATTGGGTTATAAGGCCGAGAAAGGTTCTCGTTTAAAAGCAGTTTCGGAGGACCGTACTGCTCCTAAAACTGAAATTAATCAGGCACCTGTAATAGAAACTGTGGGCGATCCCAGTGTTAACCTTGAAGTAGATATAATTAATGAATCTAACGACGATACCGCTGTAGATATGAATGAGGAGTTTTATACATTTTTCTGGGTTCCCAAAAAGATGAATAAGGGTAAAAATTTCACCAAGAAAGATGTTAGATCAAAAAAGCAAAAGAGTAAGCTTTCTCCTGTGGTAAGTTCCAACAGTTCTCACCGTGCAAATAAAAATAATAAGAGCAAAGAAAAACAAATCGACCCAGACAATCCTTTCGCTCAGGCTTTGATGGGCTTTAAAAAAGAAAATTAGCCTTTTGGATGGTATACCGAAAAAAATCCGGATTGATAAATGGCTTTGGTGGGCGAGGTTTTTCAAAACAAGAAGTCTTTCGACAAAGATTATCAGTAAAGGGTCTGTGAGAGTAAATTCACGTCGTATTTTTAAGCCATCAGTTGAGATCAAAGTGGATGATGTCTTAACATTCACATCTGGAAAATCTGTACGCGTGATAAAGGTTTTGTCTTTGGGCGAAAGGAGAGTAAATTATGAAGAGGCAAGAAAGATGTATGAAAATGTTGAAGACACCGACTAATTGAGGCACTCATAATAAAAATATTTACAATCGAATTTAAAGATATAAAAAGTGTTTGTCTGAATTTAACTAGTATGAGTGATTAAATACTAAATTAATTTAGATTTTTTGACATGAGGCGGCCAGAGTAAAAATGACATATATCGTAAATGATAACTGCATAGGATGTAAATACACAGATTGTGTAGAGGTGTGTCCTGTCGATTGTTTTTATGAAGGTGAGAACATGTTGGTCATTCATCCTGATGAATGTATTGACTGTGGTGTATGTGAGCCTGAGTGTCCTGCCGATGCCATTCGGCCTGATACAGAGCCGGATATGGAAAGATGGGTGGAATTTAATAGAAAATACTCAGAACTATGGCCGGTCATAATCACCCAGAAAGATCCTTTGCCTGAAGCTGAAGAGAGAGACGGTGAGACCGGTAAGCTTGAAAAATACTTTTCTGAAAACCCGGGTGAAGGTGGTTAACTCTTGGTTTTAAATTGATCCTTTTCATTTTTTAGACTTTCTGTTAAATGTCGTCGTCGCTGTAAGGGCATAAAATACGCAAGAGACCCAGAAACTTATCAACCGAGATTAAATTATACTTAATTGTCAGGATCAATGGTTAAACCGTCGGTTTGACTATAAGTATTGAAGGAAAATTGATGGCAAGTTCAAATAATTCAGATTTTCGTCCAAATGAATTCGTAGTTTACCCTGCGCATGGGGTAGGTCAGATAATATCCATTGAAGAACAAGAAATAGCCGGTACTAAGCTCGAATTATTCGTTGTATCCTTTGAAAAAGATAAGATGACTCTCAGAGTGCCTACTCATAAAGCATCAGAAATCGGAATGAGATCTTTAAGTTCTCCAGAGGTAATTGAGAAGGCTATGACCACTCTCAAAGGCAAGGCCCGGGTTAAGAGAGCGATGTGGTCGCGTCGAGCACAAGAATATGAGCAAAAGATAAATTCTGGAGATCTGATTGCCATCGCTGAAGTTGTTAGGGATTTACATCGAAATGATGACCAGCGAGAACAAAGTTACTCTGAAAGGCAGTTGTATGAAGCTGCATTAGAACGTTTAACAAGAGAGGTCGCTGCGGTTGATGATGGGGATGAAGTATCTGCAGCAAAAAAAGTCGATGACGTTCTCGTTTCAAGAGCCGCATAAAATACTAGGATAGTTCGGCAATTTCGGTACTAATCTGACAATATAGAGTCAATGTGATAGAACAGGGGTTCTAGCCCTGTGGCACTTTGAGTGTGATGTTCTTGCCGCCTTTGATGTAACGGAGTTCACTTTCTCCAATTGCAGCCACCTTACCTCCGTCTATAGTGTCACCGACAGTCACCATTTGTCTTTTCCCATTTGACAGGCGTACAAGTGCCCGGCGCGACTTTGAGTTTCCATAAACACCGATTAGGTTAGTCCTTCGCAGATTAAGCACGTTCTGAATGGTTGCTTTCTTGGTTACTCTTGGGCTTGAAGGTACATCTGGGACTATCCCTGATATGTTGGCTTCATCGCCTTCATATTGTATAACACCCAGTGCCTGATCTATTAACATGCTAAGCCCGCTAGGGCGTTCCCGAGGCTTTACGCGTAGACCTTTGAAGTTAATTGATGAGGTTGAGAGACTTGAAAGATTATACTTTGAGAGCTGAATATTGTTGGGTCTTAATCGCGGTTTTTTTTCTGCAAGTTTACGCTTTTTTGCGGCAATTAAAGCATCGGGTGTTTTGTCTGCAGGCCTAGTTTTGGGGCGTAGCTTGGACAGCATCTTTATATTTACGTTGCTTTCACCAATACTTAAATAGTTTGGAATAGGTTTTATTGGTGGTATAACTTCTGGGTTGCCAGAAAAAACTTGATGTCCGGCCGGGGCCAAAGCTCCTACTTTTGTAGCAATTGCCAAGCCATTTTCGTCTAATTTGAAACTAGAACCTATCGAAAGGGGTGATCGAATATCAAGAAGGGCTTTCAACTCTGATACAGTATTGGCTTTGTCTAACGCGATTGCATCCAAACTTAGAACTGAAGGGTCTATTGATGTTATGTATACGTCGCCAAGCGGCACATTCGACGGAGGTTGAGCTTGTGCTGGAACTTTTGGCCAAATTCCACTTTGCGTATACAGCGATGCAACTTCGATGTCATTTAACCGGCTATAATTGGATTTTCCATTTCTTAATTCGCTAAAATCTTTAAAATTTACGCTCTGTGAGGCCTCCATGGCTAATTTAGAATTATAGTTTGAATCCACCTCTATCGTGGGTTCGCTTTGAGTAAAAAGAGGCCCCTCGTATCCTGTTTTGACCATTTTTTTCTGAGCGGATGCAGTAACAGATGGATCAGATAAAGTTTGATTATTTGAAAAAATGCCAAATGCGAATTTTTCGTTTAAGAAACTTATAAAAATAAAAGAAAATAATAGTACAGCACCAAATCCCACAAACCAATTCTTACCCAGTCTGTTCGTGTTCAGCCCGTTAATATCCTTTAAGATTTTTGCACTAAGCAACATATCATTAGACGGATGCACAAGATATTTAGATTTATCTTTGTTCACCTACAAACCCCCAACTTCGAATTGAACTCTAAAGATAAATAAGAGCTGCATCAACCCATAAACTTTTCTTAAATAACGTCAAAATTTAGTAAAAGTTTATCCATACTTCAGATAATTTAGGGTTTTTTCTTCAAGTAATAATTACTTGAGAGATTTATCTAATGCCTGCTTGAGATCGCTGATCAAGTCATCCGCATCTTCGATACCGATCGAAATTCGTACAATTTCTGGTCCTGTGCCAGCAGCTTTTTGTTGCTCAGTAGTTAGCTGTCGATGAGTTGTAGATGCTGGATGGATAACAAGTGATCTGCTGTCTCCCAAGTTTGCAACATGACTGAAAATGTCTAGGTTATCGACAAATTTTACACAAGAGTCGTATCCACCCTTAAGGCTAATTGTGAAAAGTCCACCGGCTCCCTTTGGGCAAATTTTTTCTACCCTCTCGTAATATGGTGAGGAAGATAGTCCTGCATATGTAACCTTTTCGATCGCCGGGTGGGACTCCAACCAGTTTGTCACCTTCATGGCATTTTCAACATGCTTATTCATTCTAAGTGAGAGAGTTTCGATACCCAACAAAGAGTAGTGCGCGGCTTGAGGATTCATTGTCATACCTAAGTCTCGTAGGCCGATTGCTATTCCATGAAAAGTAAATGCTAATTCCCCGAAGGTTTCTGCAAACTTCAACCCATGATACGCTGGTTCTGGCTCTGAGAGGGATGGAAATTTTCCAGACTTGGTCCAATCAAATTTTCCACTGTCAACAACACAACCACCTGTAACAGTACCGTTTCCAGTCAAATATTTCGTAGTGGAGTGAACCACAATAGTCGCTCCATGTTCTATTGGTCTGCACAGATATGGAGTTGCTGAGGTATTATCAACTATCAATGGAATGCCTGCGGCATCTGCGATTGAAGAAACCTCATCGAGATCAGTTATATATCCACCGGGATTGGCTATTGCTTCACAAAAAATTGCCTGAGTGTCTTCATCAATAGCAGATTTAATTGCCTTGAAATCGTCAAAATCTACAAATTTTGCGCTCCAGCCAAAACGTTTTATTGTATTGCTGAATTGGGTTACTGTCCCACCATAAAGACGCGTAGATGCAATTATATTTTTGCCTGGTTTCATTAATGGAAACAAAGCCATAATTTGCGCAGCGTGACCTGAAGAACAGCAAACCGCACCTACACCACCCTCTAATATTGCAATTCGCTCTTGCAAAGCCGCAACCGTTGGATTTGTAAGCCGTGAATAGATATAGCCAACTTCTTGCAAATTGAATAGCCTGGCTGCGTGTTCAGAATCTTGGAATACAAATGCCGTGGACTGGTAAATTGGAGTTTGTCTTGATCCAGTTGCAGGATCTGGGGAACTGCCTGCATGAATTTGAAGTGTATCAAAGCCGTAAGATGGACCCTTTGCCATTTGTAATCTCCATAAATTAGAATTTTCTATCCAGAAGTTTTAGCAAAGCAATCCAACTATCACCATAGGAAACATGATCTTATTTTTCTTGCCCGTGTAAGAAAAATATACTGCCATTTATATTTTTAGAAAAATTTTTGACTTCGGTGGTCATTTATCCGTTGTATTACGGGGCGGTGGGTAACTGTTTTTGAACACTCTTAATCTATAATTTTACTCAATAAAATGGTGGGCGACCTTGGAATCGAACCAAGCGTGCGTCTCCGCGAGGGAGTTACAGTCCCCTGCCACACCTTGCGGCCTGTCGCCCACTAGCTATAAACCAGCTACTGGGTGATTAGCGTTAGGAAAATCTGGCGTCAACAGGAAAATCCTGTAATAAAAATGAGACTTGAGTTCATATAGTTGAGAATTGAATAAGGTAGTTCTTATGAAAAAGCCAAAATGGGTGGTCGAGAAAGAGCGCCTTCGAAAATCTGAAAAAGAAGAAAGTTTTTTTCTTTTTGGGCTTCATGCCGTGGAAGATGCATTATTTAATCCTAGGCGAAAAAAATTGCGATTAATACTTACAAAAAATGCCCAAGCGAAGTTGGCGAAGGCAATTGAAGTTTCAGGAATTACTCCTGAAGTGTTAGAACCCAGAGACTTAAACGACTTTATTGATAAGAATTCCATTCATCAAGGCGCACTGCTTGAGGTGAGACCTTTGGAATGGGGCAGTCTTATGGATGTCGTAATGCAATCGAAGTCAAAATTACCAAATCTTGTACTATTGGACCGTGTGACTGATCCTCATAATGTAGGTGCAATTCTGAGGTCTGCAGAAGTTTTTGGTGCTAGTGCTGTTGTGGGCACTAGGCATCATAGCGCACCGGAAACTGGAGCTTTAGCCAAAGCTGCAAGCGGCGCTCTGGAACGTCAACCTTACATTAGAGTAAAGAACCTTTCGGATTCGATATTGGAATTAAAGAAAATAGGCTTTGTAGCTCTTGGTTTAGACGCCACAGGTTCTAGTGACATTTCTGATGCAGCAAAGCTTTACTCTGATAGACCCATTGCTCTAATTCTTGGTGCTGAAGGGCCTGGGCTTAGATCGCGAACGAAGGAAGTGGCAGACGCTTTAGTTAAAATTGAGCCGATATCATCATTTGGCTCACTCAATGTGTCTAATGCCGCAGCTGTTGGTTTATATTCTATTACCGCAATATGAAAACTTGTTATTATCAAGATCAGTAATGATTTTAGTTATCTTTGTTTTAAGAATTCTTTAATCCTCTCTGGTAAATTTTATTTAAAATGGGTATCTCATGGAAATAATATTTATGGGAGAAGTTGCCTTTGAGTTTTGATAAGCCAGGTAAGGTAGAAAAAAGTTATAGTGACGTCATTTCGTCAATTTCTGACATAATTGACGATGCGAGAAATGGGCGTATGTTCATTCTTGTTGACCATGAGGATCGTGAAAATGAAGGGGACTTGGTAATACCTGCACAAATGGCGACCCCTGATGCAATCAATTTTATGGCGACGCACGGCCGTGGATTAATATGCCTTGCACTCACTTCCGATCGTATCTCCCAATTAGGTTTAAGCTTGATGAGCACTCACAATTCATCGAGACATGAAACTGCATTTACAATTTCTATTGAGGCACGTGAGGGCGTGACTACTGGAATTTCTGCACATGACCGGGCGCTTACAGTTTCCACCGCTATAGACTCTAATAAGAACCAAGCTGACATCTCCACGCCTGGACATGTTTTTCCCTTAAAAGCAAAAGATGGTGGTGTCCTAGTTAGGGCCGGACACACGGAAGCGGCTGTAGATATTAGTCGTCTTGCCGGCCTTAATCCATCTGGCGTAATCTGTGAAATCATGAATGAAGATGGCTCAATGGCCCGATTGCCTGAGTTAGTGGCTTTCGCTCAGAAACACGCACTTAAGATAGGTACAATTTCAGATTTAATATCATATCGTAGAAGGCATGATAACTTAGTTAAAGAGGAAAAAGCAGGAAAAGTTAAGTCGGAGTTCGGTGATGAATGGGACATGTCGATTTACGAGGACGAAACCCACGGCGACCAGCATATAGTCTTAACAAAAGGTGACATCAAAAGCGGTGACCCAGTGCTAGTCAGAATGCACGCCTTGGATCCAATGTTAGATATTTTAGGAGTTGGCCCGTTTGGCCGTGCCGATGAATTGAGAGAAGCTATGAAAATAGTTGCGGAGGAAGGCAGAGGAGTTGTCGTTTTGTTGAGAGATACAGATATGAAGCTATCTTCTACTGAAGCGGCTTCGCCCAAAACGTTAAGACAATATGGTTTAGGGGCACAAATTTTGTCTTCGTTGGGTTTATCCCGTCTCATTTTGCTTACCAATTCTCCAAAGCCAAAAATTGTAGGGTTAGAGGCCTATGGGCTAGAAATTACCGGTACAAAGAAGATATCGGAGTTGAAATAATGGTAAAATTGGAACCATCCAGCGATATAAAGCGTCCAAAATTTATTAAGCCAGTTAAGGTTCTGGTAGTTGTGGCTCCATATTATAAAGAAATAGCAGATGACTTAGTTGCTGGGGCAACTGAAGAAATAAGTGCGTCTGGTGCTGAGTTTGAAATAGTTAACGTGCCTGGAGCGCTCGAAGTGCCAACTGCAATTGGAATGGCTAGTCGCCTATGTGACTTTGATGCGTATGTGGCGTTAGGTTGCGTAATAAGAGGAGAAACGAGTCATTATGAAACAGTTTGCAATGACAGCTCGAAAGGCTTGCTTATGCTCGGTCTGCAAGGATTAAGTATTGGCAATGGGATATTAACTGTCGAGAATATTAATCAGGCCAAAGAAAGATCTGATCCCAAAAAATTGAATAAGGGTGCAGGTGCAGCCTTAGCCGCTTTGAGTTTACTTTCTTTAAGTCTTTCTTGGCAGGAAAAGGGTAAAGATATAGGCTTTAAATCTTCTGGTAACACATGAAATTAGCTTACTTGTAATGGTTGCATCTAGTAAAATTTCGGGAAACCAAAGCAGAAAAATGAAGTCGATGAGCCGGCTTTATGCCGTGCAAGCTCTCTTTCAAATGGAACATTCTTCAGTCTCTGTAGATAGGGTCTGCGAGGAGTTTTTAGAGTTTCGTTTTGGCGATAATCATCAGGATCAGGATCTAAGATTTATTGATGGAAATCAGGAGCTTTTTAAAAATTTAGTTTCAAATGCAGTTAAATTCCAAGCGGCTATTGATCAAATGACTGATAGGGCTCTGGTTGATAAGTGGCCGATTGATAGAATTGATCCAACTCTGAGAGCTTTGTTTCGAGTAGCAGGGGCTGAAATGAAAGGTTCAGATACGCCGTCAAAAGTAATTATTTCTGAATATTTAACTATATCTGAGGCGTTTTATCCAGATGGTAAAGAAACAAAATTTGTAAATGCAATTCTTGATTTTATGGCGAAGGATGCAAACCCAGCTGATTTTTAAGCTGATTTAAATAAATATTTATTTGTCAATCTATTAAAACTTTTAGTTAAAGCAGTGGGCCCCATAGCAACCGTCGGGTTATCTCATTCCCGAGGACCTGTTTTTACAGGTGGGCGCCAGGTAAATGAACCAAGATTCAAACAGAGCCAGCTCCCTCGGAATTGCTTAAGGCCACCGGAATGCAACCTGAGACGAGTTGAACAGTAACCCACCAGCGGTTACGTAATCCGTCAAATAATATTTTGCAAGTGGCATTTAAAATAAGCAAAATATAATATAGGAAAGCAGCCTAATTGTTTTACCAATAAGAGATAATGGCAGATTTTAATTCATCAGGTCAAAGAATTGCGCGGGGGGTTGCTAGGCATTTGGCAAGGTTGAATTTTGCTTCTTTAGAGGAGTTTGTTCCAGCTCGCGGATTACGTGTGGATTTAATGGCGATTGGACCAAAAAGTGAAATTTGGATTATCGAATGCAAGTCAGGACGTGCTGACTTTATGGCTGATAAGAAATGGCAAGGGTATTTAGATTACTGTGATAGTTTCTTCTGGGCTGTAGATATGCAGTTTCCAACAAATATACTTCCGGATCAGGGTGGCTTGATTGTGGCTGATGCGTTTGACGCTGAGATGCTACGAATTCCTGAAGAGACTCCACTTAGCGCTGCCCGCAGGAAGAAAATAATTCACAAGTTTGGGCGAGATGCAGCGTTACGTCTGAGATCTTTCCGCGATCCAGATTTTCCGTATGGCTATTAAGTTAACTTCTTTTTGTGTCTACAAGTTCAGCAGCAACTTTGGCTGCAGATAAAATTTCGTCAGCGATTTCTCTCGCTTCGTCAGGCTCAAAATCCATCGGTATTTCTATGGAGTTATTCGATACATAAAGGCGTACCATTCCCTTTTCCGTTGGCCCAATTTGCAGACTAGCTTCAACATTGGATTCCGTATTAATCCCCATAAGTATTTCCTTTTGTGCTGGTTTTAAAACTTACACGATAGTTACCTTCAAAATAAGCTCTAAGCAAACATAATGACCGTAACTTTCATGGTTAAGAAATATATTTAAATTACTTGCAATTAGAGTTTTTGAGCGATAGATCCCAGATTAGTGCCGCCTTAGCTCAGTTGGTTAGAGCGCTGGATTGTGGATCCAGAGGTCCCCCGTTCAAGCCGGGGAGGCGGTACCACCAAAATATAGTTTACAGGTCTGTCTTACATCAAAAAAATTGATGAAATACATAAAAAGTTAAATTTAATATTCATTTTCTTCCTAAAAGCATGTTTCCCAAAACATTATTTTTTAAGAATAGTTGTTGATAGAGAGTACTTGTAAGGTGCAGAGCAACTAACAGTAAAAAAATTGATTTAAGCATAACATGCAAGTTTGCAAAAGCTTCGATACCTCTGAACCATCCAATTGCTCCCGTGATTGGGAGGGCAAGCAATAAAAAATATAGAGTATAATGATTTAAGTGCTTAATAATCCTGCCTACATAATTGATTTTATAATTTTCACGGTGGTTAGAGTTATCCAAGCGCTGAATAAGACGCGCGCATGCCAAGCAAAAAATAATGAATCCTGTTAAGATATGAAGCGAAATCAAAGGGCTTTCCAGGACTTCGTACCCGTTAAATCTTGCTTCCAAAGCTTTCGAGATTTTGTGAGAGAATAAAAATTGTGGCACGATCAGGAAAACCACAAGCCAATGCAGTATTATTTGGCTCTTTGAATATTTTCCATCCAATTATATACTCCTTAAATTTATCCGTCCATTTTAAGGGCTGATATGAAAGCTTCTTGTGGAATATCTACCTTACCAAATTGACGCATCTTTTTCTTTCCAGCCTTCTGTTTGTCGAGGAGCTTCCTCTTTCTGGTGGCATCACCGCCATAACATTTTGCAGTTACATCTTTTCTCAAAGCTGCCAGGGTCTCGCGCGCTATTACTTTACCGCCTATAGCTGCCTGAATAGGTATCTTAAACATATGGCGAGGTATAAGGTCTTTTAGTTTTTCACACATGGCACGGCCTCTAACTTCTGACCGGTCCCTGTGTACCATTACTGATAGTGCGTCGACTGGTTCTTCATTTACCAAAATCTGCATCTTGACCAAATTATCTGTTCGATACCCGGTCATTTGATAATCAAATGAAGCATAGCCTTTAGTAACTGATTTCAAGCGATCGTAGAAGTCAAACACCACCTCATTTAACGGCAAGTCATATACAACCATCGCACGAGAACCGGCGTAGGTTAAATCTTCTTGAATCCCCCTACGATCCTGGCAAAGTTTAAGCACATCTCCCAAATAATCATCTGGTACCAATATTGTTGCTTTTATCCTTGGTTCTTCTAAATGATCCACTTTTGACAAATCAGGCATATCAGCAGGATTGTGCAGCTCAATCATTTCTCCATCACGAGAATAGACATGGTAAATTACGCTTGGAGCAGTAGTAATCAAGTCTATATCGTACTCTCGCTCAATACGATCTCTTATTACTTCAAGGTGTAGTAGTCCTAGAAATCCACAACGAAATCCAAAGCCTAATGCTGCGGATGTTTCCATTTCAGAGCTAAATGATGCATCGTTTAGTGCTAGTTTTTCGATTGCATCCCGTAAATCTTCAAACTGAGAACTGTCAACAGGAAATAAACCACAAAAAACTACTGGCTGACTTGGTTTAAATCCAGGCAACGCGGTATCTGTTCCCCGTTTGTCGTGCGTGATCGTGTCGCCAACTCTAGTATCTCGAACCTGTTTAATTGATGCAGTAATAAACCCTATTTCGCCCGGGTAGAGACAATCAACATTTTCCATCTGTGGTTTAAATACACCAATTCTATCGATAGTGTGGAGGGTTCCGTTAGACATCATTTTTACGCGATCACCCTTTTGCATTTTACCGTCCATTATTCGTACTAAGACTACTACTCCCAGGTAAGCATCGTACCAGCTATCGACCAGCATTGCCTTAAGTGGTGCGTCAACATCTCCGGTTGGTGCAGGCAACTTATTAACAATGGCTTCCAACGTTTCACTAATACCGATACCTGATTTCGCACTGACTTCGATCGCTTCGCTAGCATCCAAACCGATAACATCCTCAATTTGCTCAGCTACTCTGTCACAATCTGAGGCGGGTAGATCAATTTTATTCAGAACAGGTACTATTTCATGATCGGCGTCGATTGCTTGATAAACGTTTGCCAGTGTTTGTGCCTCAACCCCTTGTGTGCTATCCACTACCAAAAGAGACCCTTCAACAGCTCTCATTGACCTGCTTACTTCGTAGGCAAAGTCTACGTGACCTGGAGTATCTATCAGGTTAAGAACATATTTTTCACCATCTTTGGCAATATAATCAATTCTAACTGTATTGGCTTTAATTGTAATTCCACGTTCGCGTTCAATGTCCATGCTATCGAGAAGTTGCTCTTTCATATCCCGATCCGACACAGTTGAAGTCGTTTGAATTAATCGATCGGCCAAAGTAGATTTGCCATGATCGATATGAGCCACTATCGAAAAGTTTCTTATATTTGCGAGGTTTGTCATATTTCCGATATGAGTTTAAATTAGGCTTTGGTCAAGGTTCTTTTTTATAAATTCTTGACCAATATTGCACGATATTAAAAAAATAAAGTTACTGTTAAAAATCACTTAAAAAAGTTCTAACAGCAGCTTCAAATTCACGTGGTTTTTCTGCATGAAGCCAGTGCCCAGCATTTGGTATTTTGGCAAACTTTGCTCTAGGAAATAGCTTTTTTATACTAGGTCGATGTGTAATTTGTAGATAGTTACTTAATGCTCCAGATAAAAAAAGTGAAGCTTTTTCGTATTGTCCTGACAGCTGAGGAAAAGAAATTATTTTTTCCATTTCGCGCTCGAGCACATCCAAATTAAGTTTCCATCTTTTATTTTTTATATCAATTGACTGGGCAAAAAAGCTCCGCAACTCTGGCTCTGGAATACTTTCTGCTAACTGTATTATGGCATCTGTTCTGGTGGCTAATCTATCTATCGGAATTTTTTTCATTGCCCTAATATACTGAGTATTATCGTGTGAATAGCTAACGGGTGCTATGTCAGCGATAATGAGTTTCTCGACTAGTTTTGGATCCAATATTGAGAGTACCATTGCCGCTTTTCCACCCATCGAATGCCCTAATACAGCCATCGATCCAAAGTGTTTAAGAAATTCTTGAAGATCTCCCGCCATGTCGAAGTAACTTTGGGTTTCGCACCATCGACTGTCACCATGGT
>Ga0208127_1000479_pt1 | contig 20577 bp, 19 predicted proteins | sample ETNtaG_6_FD_185751 | JGI IMG/M metagenome (GOLD analysis project Ga0208127, IMG submission 185751) | Marine microbial and viral communities from oxygen minimum zone, Eastern Pacific Ocean - ETNP201306SV45 (SPAdes) (version 2) | ecosystem: Environmental > Aquatic > Marine > Oceanic ... | reverse complement strand
AGAACCCTGGTCTTTCCCGTGGGAATCCTTCAGGAAATTCCTTTGTGGCAAAGATTGTTTTCCATGGTTTTCGCTTTTCTAGGATTTTATCTTCTAGGAAAGAGACTCTGGGTGGGAATCCTTTTCGGTGAATTCACCTTTCTTCTACTGATCTGGTTTCATGGATTTTTTTGGGAAGGATGAAGCAGAAGAGTGAACTTCCGGAAAAGATCTGCCCGGTTTGTCAGAGACCCTTTAAATGGAGGAAAAAATGGCGGATGAACTGGGATCGGGTGATCTATTGCTCGGAGCGATGCCGAAGAAGTTCCAAATCCTCAAAAAAACCCGAATCGGATTACTGACGATCCATTCCAAAGTAATCAATGTTTTGATGAAATTTACACCTTCTATGCAGCTTCGATTTTCAGGATTCTGCCTGATATTCCTCATATCCTGTTCGATGCTTCATGCATCAGAGTGGGGAACCCTCTTCCGTTGGAAAACCAATGAAGGAATCCGCTGGATGAAGGTTGGTGAAGAATCGATCCACGATCATTACCAGGGAGAGATTCAGGATGGATTGCCCCATGGACAGGGAAGGATGCAATATGTGGGAGGCTCCAGTTATTCCGGAGAATGGGAGTCTGGCTTATACCAGGGATTGGGGACTCTGGTTCGGGAAGACGGAAGTTACCTCATCGGACAATTTGAGCAGAGCCTGCCTCACGGAACCGGGGAAGAATACCTTGCCAACGGCTTCAAGAACACAGGTGAGTGGAAGGAAGGCAATTACTGGAACATCACCCGATTCGATGCTGAAGGCGTCATCATAGAAAAACTGGCTGCCGGTGAGGTGGTGCAGGAAATCGACTATGGTGAAATCCGTTTCCGTAAATGGGAAAAAGATCATTGGGTCTGGCTCGAGCAGGGAAATCCTGAAGAATATGGAAGGTATCAGGGACAGGTGAATGGACTTTTGCCCCACGGAAAAGGAAGTTACCTCTCACCCCTGGGAGTCAAATATGACGGACAGTGGGAGGAAGGTCTGGAGCATGGAACCGGAATCCTGACCCATCCTAATGGAATGCGCAGTGAAGGAGAATTTCGTGAAGGCAAACCCTGGAACACGAGGGCTTATGACTCCAACCGCAAACTGCTCTTCCGGGTTCAGCAGGGAACCATCATCAGGAAAAATGATGATTGAAATTCTTGGTACCATTCAAAACCGACACTCCCTCAATTGAACCGGATACGCAGTCCAATTCTGGTTATTTTCCAGAATCGTCCACTGAAATTCTGGAGCAGGGCTTGGATCTGCCTGGTACCCGATGCGGTATTCCCTGGTATAATGACAGCCTTGGGAGGCTTCCAATGAAAAATCTTCGGCAGAAAGGGTCAGGTTGTCCTGGCTGAAGCGGACCCCAGAATGATCTGACTGAAAAGTGAAAACGAAGATCTGCTCCTCATCAATTTGTTTGCATCGGTCATGAACTGAAAAGATCAGTTCACAATCATCAAAACCAATCGTCATGGTCCGCAGTCGATGGCTTTCACAGGAAGCCAGCAGCAACAGCATCCAAATCAGAACGATTTTACTAAAACTGAAGAGTAAACGACTAACTCTGGAAGGGTTGATCATGGAGGATGATCAGCAGGTAGGATACCCCCTGACGAAAAAGAGTTTCTGAAGGGGTTGGGGAACCGTCGGGGCAGAGGGAATCTGCCCCGGGGAAAATCAGCTTTCGAGGAGAGCTTTGTAAACTTTGGGATATTGCTCGGCAAGCTGTTCTTTGTCGAGGCCCTGGGCCACTTCTTCTCCGAAGAGATTCTTAATCTTGAAGAAGATCTTGCCTTCCTGGTTGGTGAGCTGGAAGAGTTCCATACCGTCGATCTCGACCACCAAGACTTCATGGGCATGACTTTTTTGTTCTGCCAAGGTGACTTCCTTGTACCCACTGCATCCTGGGCCTGCGATGGCCATGGTTGCCAGAATGCTGACTGAAAATAACGTCGTCAAAATTGTTTTCATCGTTTTTCTCAGGAAAGGATTTATCTAAACCATAACTCCCCGCTAAGATGACAAGCATTATTTTCGATTGCAAGAAAATTTATGGGGAGAAAGGGATTCTGAAACTCTAAATCTTCTGGTTCATTTGAAATTTGATTTTTGCTCCTTTTGGGGATTTGGAATAACCTGCAGAAAAAATCTTTGTCTTTGGGGAATATGGTCAAGAATATCCTTTTTATCATGTGCGACCAGTTGCGTGCCGATTACCTGGGCTGCAATGGTCATCCTTCGATTTCGACTCCCAACATCGATGCCCTGGCGCAAAGGGGGGTGAATTTCACAAGAGCCTATTGCCAGGCTCCGGTTTGCGGGCCCTCGAGGATGTCATTTTATACCGGACGTTACCTTTCTTCCCATGGTTCGACCTACAACAACGTCCCGCTCAAGCTGGAGGAATGGACCCTCGGGGATTACCTCAGACCCCTCGGGACAAGGGTCGGTTTGACAGGCAAGACGCATTTCAGCCCGGATCATCAGGGGATGCAGAGGATCGGCATCGATCCAAAATCTTCCAGGGGAATCCTGCTCAGCGAATGTGGTTTTGAACCCTGGGAAAAGGATGATGGATTGCACCCGGATCAATCGGCCGATCCCGAAATGGCCTACAACCGGTTCCTCAGGAAACACGGGTATGAAGGCGAGAATCCATGGCATACTGCGGCCAATTCCGTTGAGGGACCCAACGGAGAAATCCTCAGTGGCTGGCAGATGCGCCATGCGGACCTTCCTGCCAGGGTTGACAAGGAACACTCGGAAACTGCATACATGACCGACCGGGCCATGGATTGGATCGATCAACTCGGGGATCAATCCTGGTGCCTGCATTTGAGTTACATCAAACCCCACTGGCCTTACATTGCCCCTTCCCCGTACCATTCGCTTTATCGTTCAAAACCCATTCTGGAAGCCAATCGGGATGATGCAGAAAAAAAGAATCCGCATCCGGTTCTGAATGCGTTCATGAACCATGAGGAAAGCCTCAATTTTTCCAGGGATGAGGTCCGTCAAACCGTGATCCCGACCTATATGGGATTGATCACGGAAATCGACGATCATCTGGGAAGACTGATGCAGTTCCTGGAGAATCGGAATTTGCTGGAAACAACCATGATCGTCTTCACTTCCGACCATGGGGATTATCTTGGCGATCATTGGCTCGGAGAGAAGGAACTCTTTTATGACGAGGCAGTGCGCATTCCATTGATCATTGTGGACCCTGATCCGGCATCGGACTCGACCCGGGGCCGCAGTGATTCACGCATGGTCGAATCCATCGACCTCATTCCGACCTTTGTGGAGGCCCTTGGCGGAGAGTCCCAAGATCATCGTCTTGAAGGCCGTTCCCTGCTTGGGATTTTAAGAGCTTCTGCTTCGCATGAGTGGCGGGATGCCGTCTTCTGTGAAATGGATTATGCATGGAGAAAAGCGAGGCTGGAGCTTGGCCTTGCTCCTGACCGCTGTCGGGCCTTCATGGTCCGGACCGGAGAATGGAAATACATCCACTTCCAGGATTTTCCTCCCCAGCTGTTTGACCTGAAGAAGGATCCCCAGGAAAGAAGCGATCTGGGGCGAGATTCCTCCTTTCGGAATGTCTGCAGAGAAATGGAAGGCAGGCTCAGCGCATGGCTGACCGAACGGAAAATACGAACGACCATCACCAATGAAACGGTCGAACAGAGAACTGGAACCGCCAAGGAACGGGGATACCTCTTCGGGGTTTGGTGATTCCACCCTGAACAGGTAACTCCTGCCCAGACTCATTTCTTACTGGAAAATGAAACCTTTAAAGTCGTTTAGGGTTCTGGATTTGACGAATGTCCTGGCAGGCCCTTTCTGCTGCCACCAACTCGCACATTTGGGAGCTGAGGTGATCAAGATCGAGGTCCCGGGTCGTGGGGACCTGGCCCGTCAGTTAGGAGCTGATCCGGAATTGAATGAAAAGGGGATGGGGGTTTCCTTCCTTGCCCAAAACGCGGGAAAGCGTTCTTTGACCCTCAATCTGAAACATCCTGAGGGTCGTGAGGTATTTTTCAGACTGGTTTCGAAGGCAGACGTGGTGGTGGAAAATTTCAGGCCGGGAGTGATGGAACGTCTCGGTCTCGGGTTTGAGAAGCTGAAAGAGGTCAATCCGAGCCTGGTTTATTGTGCCATCTCCGGGTTCGGCCAGAATGGACCTCTTAAAGATTCTCCTGCCTACGATCAGATCATCCAGGGACTTTCAGGAGTGATGTCTGTGACCGGCAATGATGAGTCAGGACCATTGAGGGTTGGATTCCCGATGGCGGATACGATTGGAGGGATCACCGCTGCGCTGGGAATTACGGCATCGCTTTCAAAACCTGAACGGGAAGCGGTTTTCATCGATGTTTCAATGCTGGAGTCGACGATGGCTTCCATGGGATGGGTGATCAGCAACTTCCTGACTGCGGGAGTGGATCCCATGAGAATGGGGAATGAAAATTTCACCTCGGCACCCTCAGGCACATTTCAGACCGGTGAGGGGTTGCTCAACATTGCCGCCAACAAACAGGAACAATTTGAAATCCTATGCGGTTTGTTGAAAAGGGAGGACCTGATTCATCATCCTCATTTTAAGACGCGGGAACTCAGGAAAGCCAACCGTGAACTACTTAAATCAGAACTGGAGTCAGAACTGAAACATCATGATGCAGGATACTGGTCAGGATTGCTGAACAAGGCAGGTGTCCCTGCAGGGGAAGTGTTGAAGGTTCCAGAAGCCTTGAGCCTGGAACAGGTTCAGCAACGAGAATTTCTGGAAACATTCAGCGACGTCCCCGGAGTTGGCCGTTCCGTCCAGGTGGTGAAAACCGGAATGCAGCTGAATGGAAAGACCCTCACGGTGGACAGACCCCCTCCCAGGTTGGGAGAAGACACGGTCGCGATCCTCAAAGAATGCGGATACGGAGAGGAAACCATTGAAAAACTTCAGGCAGAAAAAGTGATATGAGTTCAAAGGACCAGGAAACCACAGAAAAAGTTAGAAACTGGTGGAGCACCGAAATCATCGACATGCGTCCGGGAAAGATCCGGATCCGGGGTGAAGACATTGAAGAACTTATCGGGAACATCAGTTTCGTCCAAATGATCTGGCTGATGCTCCAGGGAAAGCTGCCTTCCGTCGAGGAAGCACGTCTGCTGGAAGCAGCACTGGTCGCCTCAGTGGATCATGGCCCGCAGGCCCCGGCGATTGCTGCCGCAAGGATGACGGTCAGTTGCGGGAATTCGCTGAATCATGCCATGGCGTCTGCAGTCAATATGCTCGGAGATGTTCATGGTGGAGCTGGAGAACAGTGTCTTGAAATGATCCAGAAAGTTCAGGAACTGCTGGATCAGGGAGGACGATTAGAAGAATCCGTTTCGGAAGAGATTGCAAATCATCGTCAAACCAAGGGGAAGTATATTCCGGGATTTGGTCACCGTTTCCACAAACCGGAAGACCCGCGTGCTCCACGATTGATGAAACTGGTCTCAGATGCCGAGGGAGAAAAAATCGTCAACGGAAATTTCATGCGAATCGGTCTTGAAATTCAGAGGCAGCTCAGTCAGGGAAAAAGCACCGGAATCGCGATGAACATCGATGGTGCAACGGCAGTGATTTTTGGCGAACTTGGATTTGCTCCGCCTCTGGCCAGGGGACTCTTCTGCTTATCACGTTCTGTGGGAATCCTGGCCCATGCCTGGGAGCAAAAAAACCAGGGAGGAAGAAACAAAGGGCCGACCCCGCCTGAATTTCTTTGGAATTACTCTGGCAAGAATCCGCTGGAAGAAGGATGAAACTTTAAGAATTGCCCCTGTAGATCCGTTCGGGTCTTCCAACCCCCCCGTAACTGACATCGACTTCCAGACTTCCGCGACTGACGAGGTATTCCAAATAGCGTCTTGCGGTGGTTCGGCTTGCTCCGACCCGTTCGGCCATTTCCTCGGAAGTGAACCCGCCCTTTTCCCGATTCATCTCGAGAATGATCTTGTCAAGGGTCACCGGATCGATGCCTTTCGGCAGCTGAAGTTCTGCCTGACGTGAAGCCTCAGGACTTTCCTTGTGGATGATGCGGTCGATGTCCGACTGTTCGAGACTTTCCAGGGATTGAAATTTCAACCGATGATTACGGTAACGTTTCAAGGTCTGTTCAAACCGTGGAAAGACCACCGGTTTGAGGATGTAGTCGAAGACTCCACCCCGCATGGCTTCCTGCAGCAGACGGACTTCTTTCCCGGCAGTGATCGGGATGATGTCCAGGGCCTTTGATTGTTGACGCACCTGCTTCAGCAGGTCGATCCCGGAACCGTCGGGAAAGTAAATGTCGAGCAGTAAAAGCTGCGGTTCCATGACGCGGATTTGCATCTCGGTATCTTCAAGCGTGTTGGAAAGGCCTATGACCTCAAATCCTTCCACTTTGTTGACGTAATGCTGGTGGATTTCCGTGATTCTCGGATCATCATCGGCGATCAGGACTCGGGTCATCATCTCATTCCTCCTTGGAAACGGTTTTTGGAATGTAGGCTGTGAAACGTGCCCCGCCCAGGGAACTTTCACCAACCGTCAGGTGCCCCTCGAGTTGAATCAGGTTTTTCTGCACCAGCTGCAGCCCGATCCCCCTTCCGGTTCCTGTTTTGGTAGTAAAGCCCTCATCGAAGATGGATTTCTGTTGATCCTCTGAAATCCCTGAGCCTGAATCTTCCACTTCAAAAATCAGTTCATTGCCCACGTCGGTCATCGAGAGGCATACTTTTTTCTGCTCTCCTGAGGATGCCGAAGCCTCCAATGCATTTTCCAACAGGTTTCCAAGAATGGTGACGATTTTTTCGCTCCGACTGGAATGGCCGATGTTGCTCATCCAACTTTCGGGATCGAGTGCCAATTCGGTTTTCAACTCCATCGCACGGTGATATTTCCCAACGATGATGGCTGAGAGAAAGGGATCCTGGATTTGATCTGAGAGTTGACGAAGCAGGGCGTTGTAACCGGAAGACTCCCTGCCGATCAGTTCAAGGGCTTCTTTGGTGGCGCCTATCTGGATCAGTCCCGCCAGGGTGTGAAGTTTGTTGGAATATTCATGGGTCTGAGCCCTCAAGGCCTGGGAATATTCGCGGATGCTGGTCAGTTCCTGAACCAGTCGGTCGATGTCCTGTGCCCTGCGGAAACTGGAGACGACTCCCGAGACGTGCTCCTTTTCAAGAATCGGAACCCGGTTGACGATCACCTCCTCCTCCTTGATCATCATTTCCTGGTCGTATTCCCCCTTTCCGGTTTTGAGCACTTCAAGCATCCGTGTTTCCGGAAGTAATTTCACAATCGGTTTTCCTACTGCGTCCTCAGGAGTGAATCCTAAAATCTGCGCAGCCTGTTGGTTCATCACTGTGACCTCTCCTTGTTCATTGATGGCGATGATGCCTTCGCGAATCGATTCGAGCAGGGCCGTTCTTTCCCGGTAAAGTGCAGCAATTTCATAGGGTTCCAGACCGAATATGGAACGTTTGACCTCCCTTGCAATGAGCCAGGTGCCCAAGGCACCAACCCCGAACAGTCCGAGAATCCAGAGCAAAAGCCGTTGCTGGTAGGGCTGGATCACATCCTGGACGGTTTCGATCAAATACCCGACCGAAACCACGCCGATGATCTCTCCTGCGGACGAGAAAATCGGGACCTTGCCGCGTAATGATGGACCGAGCGTCCCTACTGCTCTTGAAATGTAGGACTGTCCATGAACTAAAGCCTGGGCATTGTCACCGCCGACCATGTATTTGCCGATGCGTTCTGGAACCGGATGACTGTAACGCTTGCCTTCATGGTCCCCGACCACGACAAAACTGGCTCCCGTGGCTTTTCTCACATTTTCCGCATAAAGCTGGATCTCCTCAGGTTCCATCTTTTTGAGGCCCTGCTGAACAACTCCTGTCAGCGAAACGGTCTTGGAAACATTGAGGGCTGCACGTCCGATGTATTCGTTGAGAATGCCGGTGATGACCTGGTTGCCGATAAATCCGGTGGCGCCCACCAGCAGAATCAGCAGGCCCATCATCAGCAGCAGCATTCTTGTTCCCAGAGAACGCGGCATGATTTTTTGAAAACCCTTGATGGGTAAGGGGGAATTCACGAGCATAGGATCCGTTTTTCAGGTTTTGGTGAACATTATGAATTTTATGAACGAAACAGAATCAAAAAATTTTAAAACCACAACATTGACCTGGGCTTTCATTTAAAATACTTATTTGCCTCGAAGGTGCAATGGAGATTCTGCTTTTGCATCGCAACAGGCCGATATCAACCTCAAGCAAGGAGACAAGATGAAGAGATTATTCGGCATAATGGTATTGATGTTGTTTTCGCTGAGTCTTTCAGCGGGTTCCCATTCCAAGCAAATGGTGGACAGCATTCATTTTCTCATTCCCGGCGGTGCCGGAGGAGGATGGGATGGAACCGCTCGCGGAACCGGTGAAGCGCTGACCAAGTCGGGCCTTCTGGGCAAGGCGACCTTTGAGAACATGTCCGGCGGCGGCGGCGGAAAAGCGATCGGCTATCTGATCGAAAATTCCAAGAGCAATCACGGGACCCTGATGGTCAACTCGACTCCCATCGTGATTCGTTCATTGACCAAGGTTTTCCCCCAGAACTTCAGGGATCTGACCCTGATTTCCGGAACCATCGGCGATTATGCGGCATTGGTGGTGGATTCCGGAAGTCCTCTGGGCAACTTTGACGACCTGGTCAAGGCCTATAAGAAAAATCCGAATGACGTTGCCATCGGTGGCGGTTCGGTTCCTGGTGGAATGGACCATCTGGTCGCGGCGATGGCTTTCAAGGCAGCCGGTGCCGACCCGACCCGCGTCAAGTACATTCCCTTTGATGCTGGCGGCAAGGCCATGGCGGCATTGCTTTCCGGTGAAATCAACGCTTTGTCCACCGGTTTTTCCGAGGCAGTGGCGATGGAACAGGCCGGCAAGGTCCGCATCATTGGTGTGACCTCCGACGAGCGTGTCCCTGCAGCACCGAATGCACCGACCCTGAAAGAACAGGGTTATGATGCGAGTTTTGTCAACTGGCGTGGTTTTTTTGCTGCACCGGACCTGCCAAGCAACAAGCGCCGTGCCTACATCGAACTTTTGGGCGCGATGTATGACACCCCGGAATGGGAAACCGTCCGTGCACGAAACGGCTGGGTCAACATCCATAATCCCGGTGACAGTTTCATGGTCTTCCTTGCTAAGCAGGAAGAAGTCATCGGTAATCTGATGAAAGAACTGGGATTCCTGTAATCCGAGACTAAAACAAGACGGGAGGAATGTGTCCTCCCGTTTTTCTTTCCGATTCGATTCACTATGCTCAGCATCAACCGCTGGGTTGCCCTCGGACTGCTGGCCTTTTCCAGCGGTTACGGATACCTGGCATTCACCTACCGTATTCTTCCCTTTGAACGGTTTTTGGCGATGAAGCCCAATACCCTTCCCATCGGTCTTGCGGTGGCGGGGATGATCTGCTCCATTGCCCTATTGCTGATGCCCGAGGGGCAGGATTCTGCATCCGGAGAGGAAAAGACCGTCCTGGGATCAGATCACAAATACCTGGAATCACCGGGCGACTATGAATGGGGCAAGGGAGTCGCACTTCTGGTTCTGGCGGTTGTTTACGCACTTTCCCTCAGGCAGGCAGGATTTCTGCTTTCGACTTCCATGTTTCTCATCATAGGAGGGGTTATGCTCGGGGAACGGAAATACTGGATCCTGGTTCCGGTTTCCTGTTTTGCCTCGTTCCTGGTTTGGTACCTGGTGGATGAGGTTTTGACCATCTTCATGCGGCCTTTGCCGATGATTTTCTATCAATGAGGCGCTGATGTGGGATCAGATGCTGCTGGGAATCCAGACAGCTTTCACTCTCCAGAATATGCTCTTTGCCGGATTGGGGTGTTTCATCGGCACCATCATCGGCATGCTTCCAGGGCTCGGACCGATGTCCGTCGTCGCAATCATGATTCCTGTCAGTATTCAGATCGGAGATCCTTCCACCACCCTGATCCTGTTGGCGGGAGTTTATTATGGAGCGATTTTCGGCGGTTCGACTTCCTCGATCCTGATCAATGCCCCGGGAGAAGCCGCGGTGGTGGCTACTTCCTTTGACGGATATCCGATGGCCCGGAAGGGCCAGGCAGGGAAGGCCTTGACGATTGCTGCAATTTCCTCCTTTTCAGGAGGAACGATCGGAGCCATTTTCCTGATGGGTTTCGCTCCGGCCCTGGCCAGTTTTGCCATCCTTTTCTGGTCCGCGGAATACTTTGCCCTGATGCTGGTGGGCTTGTCTGCAGTCGCAGCCTTTGCTGGAAAAGGGAAGGTCTTGAAGGCATTGATGATGACCCTGCTGGGTCTGATGCTTTCCACCGTTGGAGAATCCTCCCTGTTCAATGCCCCTCGTTTCACTTTGGGGTTACTCGACCTGCAAAGCGGGATTCATTTTGTTACTTTGGCGATGGGACTTTTTGCCGTTCCGGAAGCATTTTTTCTTGCCCTGGATGTCCTTCGGGGAAAGAAAGGAGGTTCCCAGGAAGCTCGGGAAATTTCCAACCTTCGCATCAACCTCAAGGAAGCCAAAACCATTGCTCCAGTGATCGGCAGGCAGTCGATTCAGGGTTTCCTGATCGGAGTGATGCCGGGAGCCGGAGCAACGATTGCTTCGTTTCTTGGATACGCGGTGGAACGGAATCTGGCCAAGCCCGAAGAACGCAAGGAATTCGGCCAGGGATCGATCAAAGGACTTTCTGCGCCTGAAACCGCGAACAATGCTGCCAGCACCGGATCCTTTGTTCCCTTGTTGACATTGGGGATTCCCGGCTCCGGGACAACTGCGATCCTGCTTGGAGCTTTGATTGCCCTCAACCTCCAGCCCGGTCCGCTCCTGATGCAGGACCGCCCGGAAGTTTTCTGGTCGGTGATCTTTTCGATGTATTTCGGCAACATCATCCTGCTCATTCTCAACCTGCCCCTGGTTCCCTACATTGCGAGACTATTGGCAATTCCGAGGACCTACCTGATTCCCTTTGTTCTTTTCTTTGCCATGGCAGGCGCCTACATCGGTCAGAACAATGCAACCGAGCTGCTGCTGCTGATCGGCTTTGGCGTTTTTGCGATCATCATGCGTTTTGCCGATTACCCGCTGCCTCCGCTGCTGATCGGTTTTGTCCTCGGGCAGTTGTTCGAAGATAATTTCGGAAGGGCGATCCGTAACGCCAACGGCATCCAGTTTCTCTGGGAGCGTCCGATGACGCTGGCTCTGGTGATTGCGACCCTGGCCTTTGTCCTGGTTCCTCTCTACCGCGACTGGCGTTCCAGAAGAAAAAGGCCGTCCCTCGGATGAATTCTGAAGGTGTTTCCCTGATCAGCCTGACCCAAACTCCCGCTCTGAGTTTCCTGGAAGAATCTCTGTAAAAGGGAATCAGTTTTCAACCGGATTTCTTTGCTTAGAATACGTGTTTCACTGATTTGGGGCGTGTTACTCTTCGTGTATCAAACCCAAGTTGCCTCGAAGAACAATTTTTCATGATTTAAAATCCTTTCAGAGTAAGGAATCCTTCATACAGCCCTGAAAGAGTTCAACGGGGAAAGGTCGTGCGAGGTCTGTTATTTATAGGAAAATCAAAATGGGGCAAGGGAAAGTATCAGGGCTACAGGATCGCATTTTGGTTCGGTCACAGGTTTGATATATGAGGAAATTTAGATTTGGAGGTGGTCCGCCTTCCATCCCGCCTGCCTTCGCCGCATTTGTCTCGGCAGGCAGGGCTATGAAAAGCGATTCCGGAGTGGTTCAGTCCTCTCTGAAACGACGGACAGGGCTCTTGAGCGCGCACGGGGTTACCGGATTTGCACAGGTAAGCAGCATTTATTCACAAAATTACCATCCGGTTACTGACGCCTGGGAATCTGTTCCCATCGCTTCCCACTTGTCATTCTGCACGAAGGGCATCCCTGCCCGAAGTTGCAGAATCCACTGTTTCAAAAAGCGAAGGAAAACCTTCTCCCTGGGGAGAAGGTGCCCGTCAGGGCGGATGAGGGGTGGGGGAAAGTGCTCTACCCCGGCCCTCACCGACCGCCTGCGACGGTCCCCCATCTCCCGGAGGGCGGGGGTTATTCTTTGGATGATGGATTCTGCGACTCCGCCCTGCGGCTTCGCGCAGAATGACGGCATTGCCGGAGATATCCAGGTTTCATAAAGGAATGAAGGAAGTCTTCAGTCCTTTACTTGTGAAGCAGTTTCTACTCACCTGACTTTAACTGTTTGTGAGGAACACGATGACAGGGCTGAGAAGTATGTTATCGAATCATTCCCATCATCTTGTGCAGGACTCCGTGCCGCCTTCAAAAGTCCAGCGCGGGAGGGTCGGGATACCAGGAGACTTCAGCGTGCCGGCAGTTCGTGTCGTCGAAGTCGCAGGATGAGGGAACGGGATCGGTTGGCATCAGGGGCGGCGCACGTGAGGTTTGCTCCCCGATGTGTTTGAGGATCTTCGCGACCTCATGTGAATTGGTGATGAAGGCGATGATCCGCATCGGCTGTCCCCCCTTCTCATTTAATAAGGAATGGTTTGGTAGATTTAGTCCCAAGACTTGTTTATGGTTGAGAAGCAATGAATACGAAATTCCGTAAATCTCTATCAGGCCATAGCCTGGACTACTTTGACGCCCAGGCGGCAGTGGATGCGATCATGCCTGGTGCCTATGCCAAACTTCCCTACACCTCAAAAGTGTTGGCAGAACAGCTGGTACGTCGTTGTGAGCCTGCAGCGGTGAATGCTTCCCTAAGTCAGCTCATCGAACGCAAACGTGATCGGGACTTTCCCTGGTACCCGGCTCGCGTCGTATGTCATGACATCCTGGGGCTGACAGCCTTCGTGGACCTGGCCGGTTTACGTGACGCTATCGCCGATCGAGGTGGGGATCCGGCTCGGGTCAACCCTGTGGTACCTACGCAGCTGATTGTGGATCATTCCCTTGCAGTGGAACATGGCGGATTTGATCCTCAAGCTTTTGACAAAAACCGCGCCATTGAAGAACGTCGCAACAAAGAACGTTTTCATTTTATCAATTGGTGCAAGAACGCCTTTCTCAACGTCGACGTGATCCCTGCGGGGAATGGCATCATGCACCAGATTAATCTGGAGAAGATGTCCCCGGTAATCCAGATCCGTGATGGCGTGGCCTTCCCTGATACCTGTGTGGGAACAGATTCGCATACGCCCCATGTTGATGCCTTGGGTGTTATCGCCATTGGTGTGGGGGGTTTGGAAGCCGAAAATGTGATGTTGGGCCGTCCCTCGATGATGCGTTTGCCAGACATCATAGGCGTCAAACTCACCGGGAGATGTCCAGCTGGTATTACGGCTACCGATATCGTTTTGGCTATGACCGAATTCCTGCGTGAGCAACGCGTAGTATCTGCATACCTGGAATTCTTTGGTGAGGGTGTCAGACACTTGAGTCTTGGTGATCGTGCAACCATTTCTAACATGACACCTGAATTTGGTGCCTCTGCGGGAATGTTCTATATTGATCGACAAACGATCGACTACTTGAAGTTAACCGGCCGTGAAAGCGCGCAAGTGAAGCTGGTAGAAGACTATGCCAAAAAAATGGGTCTTTGGGCCGATGAAATGGTGGATGCTGAATATGAACGCGTGTTGGAATTCAATCTATCCAGCGTTGTTCGTAACATGGCTGGTCCTTCCAATCCGCATCGACGGTTGCCTACCATGGTCCTGGCAGAGCGTGGTATCGCGGTTGATCTTGATCAGGCACAAGCCCAGGAAGCTGAGGGCAAAATACCAGACGGCGCGGTGATTATTGCTGCCATCACTTCCTGCACGAATACCAGTAATCCCCGCAATGTGATTGCCGCAGGTCTGCTGGCCAAGCGTGCCAACGAGTTGGGCCTCGTTCGTAAGCCCTGGGTCAAGTCATCCTTTGCTCCAGGTTCAAGAGTGGTGAAACTCTATTTGGAAGAATCCGGTCTATTGCAAGAACTCGAACAGCTGGGTTTCGGCATTGTGGGTTACGCTTGTACAACCTGTAACGGCATGAGCGGAGCTCTGGACCCAAAAATTCAACAGGAAATAATCGACCGGGACCTGTATTCTACGGCAGTATTATCAGGAAATCGCAACTTTGACGGTCGGATTCATCCTTATGCCAAGCAAGCCTTTTTGGCTTCACCGCCATTGGTTATAGCCTATGCCATTGCTGGAACCATACGTTTTGATATTGAGCAGGATGTCCTGGGGCAGGATGAGGAGGGCAATGATATCCGCCTGATTGATCTCTGGCCAAAGGACGAAGAAATCGATGCCATCGTTGAGAGCAGTGTTAAGCCCGAGCAATTCAACGCAATCTATACTCCTCTGTTCGATCAGGAACAGTCGAAAAAGGCCGAAAGTCCACTCTATGACTGGCAAGAAATGAGTACCTATATCCGTCGTCCACCCTATTGGGAAGGGGCTTTAGCAGGGGAGCGCACCATGAAAGGCATGCGTCCCTTGGCCGTATTGGGTGACAACATTACCACCGATCACCTTTCGCCATCCAATGCCATTTTGGCGTCCAGTGCGGCTGGTGAATATTTGGCAAGCATGGGCTTGCCGGAAGAAGATTTCAACTCCTACGCGACCCACCGAGGGGACCACTTAACCGCACTTCGTGCCACCTTTGCAAACCCGAAGTTATTGAACGAAATGTGCCGTGATGAGTCCGGTGAAGTGATTCAGGGTTCCTTGACTCGAATTGAGCCGGAAGGCAAGCAAACCCGCATGTGGGAAGCCATCGAAACCTATATGGAACGCAAGCAACCGCTTATCATTGTTGCTGGTGCTGACTATGGTCAAGGATCTTCTCGGGACTGGGCCGCCAAGGGCGTGCGTCTGGCAGGCGTTGAGACGATTGTGGCCGAAGGTTTTGAACGTATTCACCGAACCAACCTGGTCGGAATGGGAATACTGCCCCTTGAATTCAAGAACGGAGACACCCGCGAAAGCTATGCTATTGATGGCACTGAAACCTTTGACGTAGAAGGTGAGATCACTCCCCGTTCAGTAATGACTCTGATGATCCATCGTACCAACGGTGAACGGATTGGAGTCCCGGTGATTTGTCGTCTGGATACCGCTGAAGAAGTCTCCGTTTACGCTGCAGGTGGTGTATTGCAACGCTTTGCCCAGGACTTCCTGGCTGGCAACGCTTCAGCAAAAGGGAGCGAAATATGAGTTTTGGTCCGCAGCTAAAAGTGCCAGCAACCTATATGCGTGGGGGAACCAGTAAGGGGGTGTTTTTCAAGCTCACCGATTTACCTGAACCCTGTCAGGTTGCCGGTTCGGCGCGAGACAGGCTGTTGTTGCGTGTCATCGGAAGCCCGGATCCCTACGGCAAACACACAGACGGAATGGGAGGCGCAACTTCGAGTACCAGCAAAGCCGTGATTTTATCAAAATCCAGAGTGGCCGATCACGATGTCGACTATCTCTTTGGTCAGGTAGCCATCGACCGTCATTTTGTTGACTGGAGTGGGAACTGCGGAAATTTGACCGCCGCTGTTGGGGGATTTGCGATCAGTCATGGTTTGGTGGATGCCGACCGTGTTCCTGTCAACGGGTTGGCCACGGTTCGTATCTGGCAGGCGAATATAGGTAAGACCATCGTTGCGCAGGTGCCAATGACGAATGGTGAGGTGCAGGAAACCGGTGATTTTGAATTGGATGGAGTGACCTTCCCGGCTGCTGAGGTGCGGCTGGAATTTCATGATCCCGCCGAGGGTGATGGGGCGATGTTCCCCACCGGGAATCTGGTGGATGACCTGGAAGTACCGGGAATCGGCACCTTTAAGGCCAGCATGATCAATGCCGGGATTCCTACCATCTTCCTTAATGCTGAAGAAATCGGCTATGAGGGCACCGAATTGCAGGAAGCGATTAATGGTGATCCAGTGGCTTTAGAACGTTTTGAAACCATCCGTGCCCATGGTGCCCTGAAGATGGGTTTGATCCAGAACCTGGGCGAAGCCGTCAGCCGTCAGCACACACCGAAGGTGGCTTTTGTATCCCCCGCAAAGGAATACAAATCTTCAAGCGGCAGGCAGGTTGCCAAAGATGATATTGATTTATGTGTTCGTGCTGTATCCATGGGCAAGTTACACCACGCCATGATGGGTACTGCTGCGGTAGCCATCGCTTCGGCGGTTGCAATACCGGAGACCCTGGTCAATCTGGCGGCAGGCGGCGGCCAACGAACCCATGTCCGTTTTGGACATCCCTCGGGGATCTTAAACGTTGGCGCAGAAGTCAGCATGGAAAACGACCGGTGGGTCGTCAGGAAAGCGATGATGAGCCGCAGTGCTCGGGTACTGATGGAGGGTTTGGTGCGTGTCCCTGGTGATAGCTTTTAATAAGGCATTCTCAACGCCCGTTCCTTATGAGATGAGACCCAATGGCAGAGGTTTATACTTGTAACTCTGACTGAGCCCCAGGTTTTCTCTTTCAACTCAGTCACTTCACAAATCGATATCGATGTGTTTTGGGGGATCCTTGAGAAAACGATATCTATTCCGGCCAGCAGTAGGTTTCCCAGATTTATCTTTTTATGGAAAGAAATAAGGTGGGAACAGGATTCCGATTTCCGGAGTTTTCAAAACCTGGAACGGAATGCCCGCCATTGATCTCCAAGCTGCATTTTCCGATAGACGGATTCCACTGCATAGGGCCCGAGAGGTCCGCCATTCCAGGGAAAGCCATAGGCGTTGAAAAGATTCCAGCGTTCGGACTCGCTGCAGATCGCTTCGGCAACCAGTCTGCCTCCGATGGGCGCTGTGTTGGCGCCATGCCCTCCAAAACTGGTGCAGGCCCATAATCCGTCATCCAACGGGCCGATTTCCGGCATCAGATGCCTGGCGTATCCCATCAGTCCGGACCAGGAATATTCAACCGGGATTTCTCCCTGATGATCAGCAAGCTGCGGATAAACACCTGCCAGATCCTGACTCATCTTACGGGCGATATGTTGCGGATGGAGCTCTCCGAAGGCAGTGATGTCTCCCCCCCAGAGCAGGCGGTCGCCATCAACGATTCGATAATAATTTCCTGCCCGGCGTTCATCCGACACCCCATCGGAAGTTCCGATGCATTGCTTCAGGGGTTCTCCCATCGGCGGGGTGACGATGATGTAGGTCGTAATCGGCAGAAAAGCCCGTCTCAATTTCCTGAATTCCTTTCCCCCGTATCCCCCGCAGCAAAAAACGAGGTTCCTGCATCGTACCGATCCCTGACCGGTCTTGAGGACCCAGCCAGTTCCAGTTTTATGGAATTCCGTCATCGATGAGTTTTCATAAACCGGAACTCCTGCAGATTTCAGAATTTCTGCGAGGATCAGACAGAGCTCGAGGGCATCAAAATGGAAAGCCCTGGGATCTCGAAGTGCCTGGTAATATTTTTCGGTATCCAAGACGTTTCGCACCGCATCGGTTTCCATGTAATCGAGTTCGTATCGATAAACTTGGGCCATCCTTTCAAGATCTTTTTGAAGCCCATGCGGATTGTTGTAGGTCGATGGATGGAGGATGCCCGGGGTCATCGGGGCTTTTGCCGATTCAAGAACCTCCCGGACCATCTGAAAGCCTTCCAAGGAAAGATTGAAAAACGTCTTTGCCTTTTCCAATCCCACACGGTTTTCGATTTTTTCACCCTCACAGGCCCATCCCGGTCCGCAGAAACCACCGTGTCTCCCTGAGGCGCCCAGTCCGACCCTGCGGGCTTCGAGAACGACTGCCTCTCTTTTACGCTCTGCGAGTTCCCTGGCCAGATAAAGCCCCGCCAGTCCGGCCCCGACGATGCAGGTTTCGGTCTCGACCTCTCCGTTCAGGATTTCCCCTGAAGGGGGGCGATCCGCCCGGGATTCATACCAGGTGGAGTCGGTTTCAAAAGCGAGAGGGGAAGCCATATCAAGGACTAAAACCAAAAGGATTTCTATTTCGTGAGGAAGGAATTCAGGAAGGTTCCTGAAAAATCAGCATAACTTCTTGGGCCTGCTATGATTGTTTCAGAATTCCATCAAATCTCATGTTTTTTCTCTCTCCAAATCCCAAGTTTCTGTTGACTGCCCTGGTCTGAAAAGGAAAACAGGGTTGAATCGGCTTCGGCTTGATGGGTGTATCGATACCACCCGGGAATGACAAAATGGTCCTTGGGTTGCCAAGAGATTTCAATCTGGTCCTTGCCTTCGCCCACCATGGTTGTTCCAGAACCTCGGATCACCGAAAAAACCTGGTGCTCGGTTGTCTGGTAAGGACGGCTAATGAACTTTTTCTGCATTCCATGAAGAAACGCGGAGAGGGTCGGCATCACCGGGCCGCCATTCATTGGGTTCTGATATTCCATTTTGTAGCCGTGCCAGGGATTCGGTTCCCTGGATTGGATCAATTTTTCAAGAGCTTGATTCGTTTCGTTGAAGGGATAGGTGAATAATGGGGAAAAGGGTTTTTCCGGAAGGTCATCCACTGCCCGCACATTTGCTCCAAATCGTGCCTGGTTGGTTCCGGGCGGAAGGGTGGTTTCAAAAACATCCGCATCGTATCCCTCACCGAAAGTTGATCCGAAGAATTGGACTTGAGGAATATCAAGCCCGTCAAGCCAGACCATTGGATCACTGCCTTCGTGTCCATGATCATGCCAGGACCAGGAAGGCGTCAGGATCAGATCTCCGGGATTCATGTAGGCTCTTTCACCATCCACAGCCGTGTAGGCCCCTTCTCCCTCGACGATGAATCTCAAGGCAGACTGGGTATGGCGATGCGCAGGTGCGATTTCACCCGGAAGGATCAACTGCAGGCCGGCATAAAGGGAATCAGCAGTTTTGGCTTCCCCCCGAAGATTGGGATTTTCAAGAATCAGGACCCTCCGCTCGGCTTCCTTGGCGCTGATGATTTCTCCGGATTCCAGTAAAAAAGGGCGTACCTCCCGGTACCGCCAAAGATGCGGAACAGCCCGGGTGATCGGTTGCCGCGCCAACAGCTTGTGGATGACTTCCCAAAGAGGAGCCAGTTCATGACCGTCGATTCGCTGATAGAATTCTTCAAGTTCAGGACGAGAGGGGGTTTGAGTCATAGTTCGATTTTTGAAGTTCTTCAGGATTGAAACTGCTCTTTAAAGGCAATTTCAGAAAGTTCCTTACGATCGTTGGCAAAATTGTTTTTTACCATTCTCGGATGAATGTCTTCATCCGTCCCCCGATAACCAACGGCGATGGCACATATTGCAGTGAACCGGTCTTTTGGAACTCCAGCAACTTCGTAGGCAGCTTCCAAATCGATTCCTCCCATGGCTCTTGAATTGAGTCCCATCCGATTCGCCTGTAAAGCCAAAGACATCCATGCTGCACCGGTATCAAACATTCCTGTTCGGATATTGTTCCCTTCTTCATTTTTCGTTTCTGCAAAAACAAGAATCAGCATCGGAGCCTTAGGGGCCCACATCGCATTACTATCATAGAGGACGCTGTTGAACTTTTTCCGATTTTCTCCATCCGTCGCATAAACAAATCTCCAGGGTTGTCGGTTGCCGGACGAAGGGGCCCAATGGGCGGCTTCAAAAAGTTGATTAATTTGTTCCTGATCTATTTTTTTGGGTGAAAACGATCTGGATGACCAACGATCCAGGAACATTTCTTCAACACCGTATTGAGAAACACGATTATTTTTTTCTGACATTTTCAAGAAAGTGGATTGTAGGAATACAGGAGCCCTTCCCCATCGGTTTCAATATGAACTCATCGTATTTCAATTCACTGATCATCGATGTTTAATCCTTTATCGGCAGTCTGTTGAATCGAGATAATCTACTGGAAGCCAGAAAATTCCACAATGATCATTCACTTGTCGCACTTCGGAATTGAAATCACGAACAGTAATACAGTTTTCGATAGCGAATCTGGGCTTAGATCAGCTTGCAGGCATTATCAGAACCTTAATGATTCAGATAATAAAGGATTCAGAAAAAAAATTCTGGAAGAATTGGAGAGAAGTGGATCTAAGGAAGGATGAACCGGGGTGGTCCATGCCACCCCTGAACCGATTCAGATGATTTTTATTTTTCCTCTCATCAAGGCCCAGTGACCGGGAAAGCTGCAAAAAAAGACATAACTCTTGGTTTTGTCCAATTTCGACATATCCATTTCCAGTTCGGTGGTGTCTCCGCCACCCACCATGGCTGAGATAAAAATGATGTCTTCAGAATCTGGAAGGTAACCCTTTTCGACTCCTAGAGAGAAATTGATTTGTTGAGTGATTTTACTCAGATTTTTTTCTTCTACAATCACAACATTATGACCCATCGCATTGATGGGTAATTTGCCAGCATGCTTGAGGCTGATCTTTGTTTGTTCACATGATGTATCTAGAGTGATCTCGGCAACATCGTATTTCATCATGTCTGATCCTTCGATCTTGATTTCGCAATTGCTTGCGAAAACACTCGTAGCAAGGATCGATGCACATA
>Ga0208127_1000477_pt1 | contig 20594 bp, 18 predicted proteins | sample ETNtaG_6_FD_185751 | JGI IMG/M metagenome (GOLD analysis project Ga0208127, IMG submission 185751) | Marine microbial and viral communities from oxygen minimum zone, Eastern Pacific Ocean - ETNP201306SV45 (SPAdes) (version 2) | ecosystem: Environmental > Aquatic > Marine > Oceanic ... | reverse complement strand
AAATATGTATGCAGAAGCGCACAAAGCTAAAAATGCAAAAAAGTTGCCTAAGAATTTAGAAACTGCTTTGTCTCATTTATCAAAAAGTAAAGTGATGAATAAAGCTTTTTCAAAGGAGACAATTAACTCTTATGTAAAACTTCGTTCTTTGGATATTAAAGATTTTAAAAAATCAAAAGACTCAAAGAAAAAAGGTATCACAGAATGGGAAAAACTTAATACTCTTGACTGTTAAATATGGGAAAGGTTGGTTGGAAAGATTTTGTAGTTTGGCAGTGCAGTATTCGTCAGAGAAATTTTAGATTACACAAAGGTAAGCCATCTGAAGGTTTAATCTGTAATCTTTATGAAAAAAAAAATAATATTGAAATAAAAAAATTTATTTCAGTTCTTTTAGAAAAAAAAGTTGAGGACTCATCAAGAATGTTTGAGTTTATGTATAAAAGAACCCATGATCCTGAAGATAGATATTTAAAAGCTGTTAAACTTTTTAGTGATGAATACTTTAATCGACCGGATAAATTTGATGGAAGATTTACAGCTACCTTCAGCAAAGATGATCCTTCTTTAAAAATATTGAATTCTAAGAAATCTTTTCAGGCTCAGTTTTTTGAAAGAGAAACAGGTTTTGATTTTCCTTTAAAGGTTCAAAAACTAGCAAAAACAAAAAATGAATGGAAATTTACCTTTTGGCATAATTTTTTATTCAACCCATCATTAAACGAAAATGTAGAAATTTTTTTATTTAGCCCAGATAAATCTGGGCTAAAAAGCATAGCTTAGTTTTTTTTGTAAGCTTTTTTAAGAGTAACTAGAGGATGATTTGAAGACATTTGGAATTTAATTAACAATTCCCTTGCAATCATATCTCTATCTTGTTGATCTTTTGGTAATTTTAATTTTGGTGGAGTAGTTACCCAACCATTAATATTTCGATCAAACACTGCTGGTTTACCATCTTCATATCCCATATGAACATCCTCTAACCAATTAAGATCATCCCAACCCATATGCTCTATATATTTTTTTAGAAATGGAGTTAGTCTTTTATAATCTGGTAATAAGTTTACATCATATCGGTACCCAATATGTTGACCAATCATTTTTTCTCTTGCTGTCTTAATTCCTTTGTCTTTAGAAGAATTAGACTTTCTTTTTTTAACAACTTTTTTTGTTTTTTTCTTAGCCATTATGTTCTCCTAAATAGAATGGAAGTTATCGACGCCCACAGTATAATCTGTTCCTGCTAAAGGTACTTTTGCTAACGCTGATGCTTCCATAGTTAAAGCTGCCAAATCTTCTGGCTCTAATGAATGGATGTTAGTTTTACCACAAGCTCTAGCAAGTAATTGCGCTTCTAAAGTCATCGCATGAAGATAATTATATACTCTTAGAGCTGCATCATCCGGATTTAGTCTTTTACGAAGTTTAGGATCTTGTGTTGCCACACCAACTGGACATCTACCAGTATGGCAGTGATAACAATAACCTGCTTCAACACCAAGCTCCTTTTCAAAGTCTGCTTCTGGTATATCCTTGTTACAGTTTAGCGCTACTAAAGCTCCAGTTCCAACAGAAATACAGTCAGCACCAAGAGCAAGTGCTTTTGCCATATCAGCACCATCTCTTAATCCTCCAGCAAAAATGAGAGTAACATCTCCAGACTTTCCAACATCATCAAGTGCTCTTCTAGCTTCTCTAACTGCGGCAATACCAGGTATACCGGTATTTGCTGCTGCTATATGCGGTCCTGCACCAGTTGATCCTTCCATACAATCTAAATAAATTGAGTCAGGATCACATTTTGCAGCCATACGAACATCATCGTAAACTTTTGCCGCGCCTAACTTTAATTGAATAGGAACTTGGTTATCTGTTAGCTCACGCAATTCCTGAACCTTAAGGGCTAAATCATCTGGGCCTAACCAATCTGGATGTCTTGCAGGAGAACGTTGATCAATACCAGCAGGTAGTGATCTCATTTCTGCAACTTGATCAGTTACTTTTTGACCCATCAAGTGTCCACCCATACCAACTTTTTGACCTTGACCGATAAATACCTCAATACCATCCGCTAGTTGCGCATGATGCGGATTAAATCCGTATCTGGATTGAATGCATTGATAATACCACTTGTGAGAGTATCTTCTTTCATCAGGAATCATCCCACCTTCACCAGAGCATGTAGCACTACCTGCCATAGTAGCTCCTCTAGCAAGCGCAGTCTTCGCTTCATAAGACAAGGCACCAAAACTCATTGAAGTAATATAAACTGGAATGTCTAACTCTATCGGATTTTTACAACGAGGTCCGATTACAGTTTTAGTTTCACATTTTTCTCTATAACCTTCAATAACAAACCTAGTAAGTGTGCCCGGTAAGAATGTTAAATCATCCCAATGAGGGATTTTTTTCATTAACGCCATACCTCTCATTCGGTAACGACCAAGTTGAGATTTTATGTGAATGTCATTAATTACATCAGGGGTAAAAATAGCATTGCGCCCTAATAAACTTTTATCATCTTTTTTCTTTGCTTTTTTTGCCATAAATTTACCCTTTCTAAATTGCGCCTTTTCTCTCAGTTGGCTCTAAATTATCATAGTTCCATAATTTTTTTCCTGAAACGATTTTTGTCATTTTTTTAAAATCAACTTTTTTATCGATTTCAGATACTTTTAATTTTCTTTTCAGCCATGCAACATCCAAGTCAGTCATCTCAGCTTCGACTGCATCTGCTCCAAGTGATTTGATGCTTCCACCAACAAAAATTGTACCGTCATACAATGAATCACCTAAGTTAGGTCCAACATCACCCAAAATTACAATACGACCTCTTTGCATCATGAAACCAGTGAATGCTCCTGCATCACCACCTACTATAATTGTGCCACCTTTCATATCAATTCCTGATCTAGCACCAACACTTCCTTTGCAAATAAGATCACCACCTCTTATTGCAGCCCCAAAACAAGAACCTGCGTTTTTTTCAACAACAACTTTTCCAGCCATCATATTTTCTGCACAAGACCATCCTACTCTGCCAGATATTCTTACAGTAGGGCCATCAACTGAACCAATGCCAAAATAACCTAGACTGCCGTCTACAATTAGGTTTAGTTTATTTAAAATTCCAACACCAACGCTGTGCTTTGATCCTGGATTTTTTATTACAATTGTTCCATAACCTTTAGACATCATGTTTTTAATTTTATCATTAATATCTCTGCAGTCTAAATTCTTAGCATCAATCTCAGTTCTTTTATTAAAGTCTACATCATATGCATCGTGATAAAAAAAGTTTTCACTTTCTTCAGGATTAAAAAATACTTGCTGCGTACGACCTGTTAGAACTTCATCATGAAGTCCCATTTCTTCTGATTTATGTTTTTTTACGCTTGCCATACTTTTACCTCCCCTTCATATGGATCATATGTGTCTATTTCCTTAGGTAAGACTGTTCTGATTGCTACCTCCTCTGATGCCAAGGCAACTAAATCTTTGCTTTCATATAATACCATTGGTTTTGCAGCCATATGATCTTTTGCCATTCCTAATTTATCTTTTGTTGCAACTAAGTAAGTAAATACACCGTCAAGATCTTCAAGAGATCCTCTCATTGCTTCTTCTAGCTCAACTCCATTTCTAATTTTATCTGCCAAATAAACAGCTATAAGTTCAGAGTCACAAGACGACATAAACCGCATGCCTTTTTTCTCTAGAGTTCTTCTATTATTCCAGTAATTCGTTAACTGACCATTATGAACTACAGATACATCACTAAAGGGATAAGCCCAGTATGGATGTGCAGAGCGAATATCTACGCCTGACTCAGTTGCCATCCGTGTGTGCCCAATACCGTGAGTGCCGTTAAATTTATTTAGACCATAATTATCGGCAACCACAGAAGCATCACCAATATCTTTGATTAATTCTAAAGACTTACCAAGTGATAAAATTTCGGTCATTTCAACTGACTCAATTAGTTTTGCTAAATCCAAAAGATCACCCTTGTATGAAATAACATATCTAAATGAATAAGCTGTTATTTGAGCCTGTTTATGAATCTTTGCACCAGCCTCTTTTATTTTTTTATTAACTTCATCTTTTCTAGTTTCGTAAACACTAGCATCTTCCATTACAGCGGAACTACCTTCCTTTACATTCTCCCCAACTTTAAATCTTAAAATATAGTTGTTGGACTCACCATTGCCATACAAAGCATAGCCAGTTGAGTCAGGCCCTCTGTGTTTAAGAGATTGCAACATTTTTTGCATTTCTCCACCAACATTAGTTGATTTACCTTTATGTATAATTCCAGCAATTCCGCACATAATTTATTTCCTTCCTAAATTTATGGTAATACGTCTAAATAGGTATCAACATCCCACTGCGTTACAGCAGATAAGAATTTTTCCCATTCATCTTTTTTATAGTGCATAAATACACGAAGCATATCTTCTGGTAGTGCAGATCTAACAACATCATCACTTTCTAATCTTTGAATAGCTTCTCCAAGAGTCAAAGGAAGTTTATCAACTTCTTTTCCTTCTTTCATTGCATCATAAATATTCTTTTTTTCTGGTTCGCCAGGATCCATTTTATTATCTAAACCATCTTCAAAAGCTTTAAGTATTCCAGCTCCCATTAAGTAAGGGTTATGAGATGAGTCAACTGATCTATATTCAACACGACCAGGTGCAGATACACGAACACTACATGTTCTATTTTGATATCCCCAATCAGCATAAACTGGAGCCCAGAAACCAGTATCCCACAATCTTCTGTATGAGTTAACTGTTGGTGATCCTAGACAAGTTAAAGCTGGTAAATGTTTTAGCAAACCTGCTATGCTTTGTAATCCAACAGGACCAGGTTTTACCTCGTCAATTTTTGGATCAGGCATAAACATATTTTCACCACCTGAAATATGAGTGAAAACTTGCTCCATACCAGGCAAAGGATCATTACCAATAGGTGTAGATTTAAGTTCCCCACCTTTCCATAATGACACATTTGTGTGACAACCATTAGCAGATACACCCATAAATGGTTTACTCATGAAACAAGCAATCAGATTAAACTCTCTTGCAACTTGAGCACAAATTTGACGATATGTAGTCAGTCTATCAGCATTTCTTAGAACATCATCATACATAAAGTTTAACTCTAGCTGTCCCGGGGCATCTTCATGATCACCTTGGATTACATCTAGTCCCATAGCTCGACAATATTCAATAACCTTCATGTAAACTGGTCTTAAAGACTCAAACTGATCTATATGATAACAATAAGGTCTAGAAAAACCATCTCCTGTTGGCTCACCGTTATCTTTTTTAGTCAACCACATCATTTCAGGTTCAGTACCAGCTCGCATGTTCATGCCAAATTTTTCTTGAAACTGATCCTGGAAAATTTTTAAATTTCCTCGACAATCAGATGTTAAATGACCACCAGGATTTTCTTCCTCTTCTCTATTTCTAAAACATGTACACCAAACACGCGCAATCCTCTTGTCCCAAGGCAATTGAACAAATGTATCTGGCTCAGGTATACCTACAAGCTCAGAAGACTCTGGACCATAGCCAATGTACTCACCATGCCTATCAACAAATAAGTTTGCGGTTGCTCCATACACAAGTTGAAAACCTTTTTCAGCTAACGACTCCCAATGATCTGCAGGAACACCCTTACCAACTATTCTGCCTGTAACAGAAACAAATTGATAATAGATATACTCAATACCTAAATCTTTTATTTTCTTTCTAACATCTTTAACTAGTTTATCGCGACCAGGTTGATTCACGAAATTTTCTAAGTCTGTCATTTTCCCTCCAAAATAATCTACCTAAATTAACTCCATGGAAATGGGCTATTAGAGGTAGGATGTAATTTACCTTCTTCGTATCTGGAGAATCTAAAAGGCTCTAAGAGTGAGCTTTTTTCTCCTAAAACTTCATCAGCAACTAATTTACCAACACCAATCATTTTATAACCATGATTAGAGTCAGCTATCAAGTAAACATTTTCATTAAATTGGTCAAATATAGGGAAAGAGTCAGGTGTAAAGCATCCTAGACCCCCTGTTGCACCTTTTTTAAATAAATGAGATTTACCTTCAAATCTCTTATGGCAAAAAGCTAGAGCTGAAGTCCACATATGCGCAAAATTATCATCAATAATAAATTCACTCGATTTAGGACCATATGGATCAACACTTACGCCCTCACCCCCTGGTTCACCAACTTTATAAGGTGATGCTCCACCTTGAATACCATTGAAGTGAAAATCTGGCTTATAGTAAATTCCCCATAGCTTATCGGTGATTAAAGATTTGTCTACGTCCGAATAAAGAGGGGCATCAGTATCAACATGAATTACTGGAGGCATATTGCCTTCTTCAGTTTTTAAAAAATCAGGTTCAACTCTCAAAACGCCTTCAGTTAAAAACCAATAATACCACATTGGTACATCGCTATGCATTTTACCATCATCGCCTTTAATTGAAATTTTGTTTGGTAACTCTAACATATCCCAGAATGATTTAATCCACGGTCCAGCGCCAACAATCACTTGTTCACATTTAATTGTGCCTTTGTCTGTATGCACTCCAGTAACGGCATTAGAATTGGAGCCGAACTCAAATCCTGTAACAGTTGTTCCGGTTAAAATTTTTACTCCCAAAGCTTCAGCTTTATCAGCAAGTCCATATATGGCAGAAGTGTTGTTAGCATAACCACCTCTTTTTTCATGCAAGACACTTGTAATGCCTTGTGCTTGCCAATCTCCAAACATTTTTTTCATGTAATTTTCAGAGTCTTTCTTTCCCTGAATAAAGACTGAGTCATATCCAATATTTTTTTGTTGAGCGTAAATTTCAGCTACATCACTCTCCATACACTCTGGACTAATCTGCATGTAACCAACATCATGATAATGAAAATTTTTAGCGTCACTCTCCCAAACTTCGACGCACATAGCCATTAATTCTCTCATCGCAGGTTGATAGTAATTATTTCTTACTACTCCACATGCAATACCACTAGCTCCAGCAGCAATACTGTCTTTATCAATTACAACTATTTTTGAGCCATCACCTTTACCTTTAGCTTTAAGTTTTGCAGCTAAATGCCAAGCAGTGCTTAGTCCGTGTATTCCTGCACCAACAATGACGTAATCAACTTTTTCCGGAAAAGCCATAAATATTCCTTTATAAAAAATTTTTTAAAAGGTTTATTTTAAAGTAATATTTGCTTAAAGTAAGTGTTTCAAGGCTTGAAACATACTAATTTTCTTTCAGTTTATTTGAAATTAGTTTTGCAGTCTCTCTAACCTGCTCTGCTAATTGAGGTATTGATTTTACATTAATACTGCCTTTTGTTCCTGAAATTGAAATTCCTGCTATAGCTCTGTTTTGAATATCCATAATAGGAGCACCGATTCCATAAACATAATCAAATGTTTCAGCTTCATTAACACTAAAACCATTTTTTCTAACTTTATCTAAATTTGCATATAATTTTTCAAGCGAAGTAATAGTATTCGCAGTATGTTTATGGAGTGTATAGCTTTTATATATTTCCTTGAGCTCGTCTCTTGATTTAAATGCGAGAATTGCTTTTCCTAATGCACAACTATGAGCATCTAATCTCATTCTAAATGCTCTTGGAGCATTTTCACCTAATGGATCAACTTTATCACAATAAACAATATGAGGACCCTCTAACACAGCCAAGTAAGTTATGTGATTTGTGTCGTAAGATAATTTTTTAATATAATCAAAACATAAGGTCGTTAAAGTTTTAAGAAAATCAGATTTATCTCCAAATTCAAAAATTTTATGTCCTAAAGAATATAAATTATTAGAGGTGTCTTTAAAAATGTATCCAAGACTAGTTAAATAAGTCAAAATTCTAAATGCTGTAGCTCTATCTAATTTTGTAATTAACGATACCTGACTAGCCTTAAGTGGTTTTGGTGATTTTCCAACACATTCAATTATTGCAAGAGCTTTTTTTATGGATCCACTTAAATAGTTGCGTGTCATAATGAAATTATAAGTAAAATATATATGATTAATAGGAAAAAATTTATTATAAAATAAAATATATTAAAATATGTATGGATAAAAATAGCTTAGAATTAATATCATCGCTAAATTTTTGGGAAAATAAAATTGAAATCACTCCCATTAAAGGCGGGATTACAAATCAAAATTTTCTAGTAACAGATAATCTAAATAAATATTTTGTAAGAATTGGAGATGATATTCCAGAGCATTTAGTTTTTAGAGCTAATGAAGTTCAAGCTAGTACTGCTGCATCAACAATTGGGGTTTCTCCAGAATTACTGTTTCATAATAAATCAATTCAAATATTTAAGTACGTTGAAGGATTAACTTTAAGTTCTGATGATATCAAAAAAAATCTGGATGAAATTATTAACCTTTTAAAAAAAGTACATAACTCAATTCCTGAAAAATTAATTGGCCAATCAGTAATTTTCTGGGTTTTCCATGTGATCAGAAATTATAAAAAATTTTTAGATGAAAATTCAAGTGCATATATTAAAATTTTACCTGACCTTTTAAGCAAAGCACAACACCTTGAAAAAAAATCTTCACCTTTTGAAATTGTATTTGGTCATAATGATCTCCTTCCTGCCAATTTCATACAAGACAATAAACAAATATGGTTGATAGATTGGGAATATGCCGGTTTTAATACACCACTATTTGATCTTGGGGGACTGGCATCAAATAATGAGTTTAATGAAAATGAAGAAACATATTTACTAGAGCATTACTTTGAAAAGAAATTATCTGCTGAATTAAGTGAAAAATATCGGGCTGTAAAATGCGCTTCTTTATTAAGAGAAACTATGTGGAGCATGGTATCTGAAATAACTTCAAAGATAGATTTTGATTACAAAACATACACAAATGAAAATTTAACGAAATTTGAAAACGCAATGAAAGAAATTTAAAATAAATTGAAGTTTGTTTTATAAAGATTAATATAAATTAGTTTTTATAATAAAAATTGATAAACAACAATAAAACTAAAGTGAATATTGATATTGATAAATACCCAGTGAGACGATCAAATCCAATAGTTGTTGGATCATATGGGTTGCCAAAAGATACTGAAAGATATGTGATTAAAGGTCAGGGATTAATTGGAATTGATCTAGATCAAGGTGATGTTTTATTTCTAAAAAATTTAGAGGGCAATCAAGTATGTGAAATTACAGTTTTTGATCATAACGGAAACAATAATCAAAAAATTATAAATAAAGGGTCTGATATTGAAAACTCATTTCTTAAAAAAGTTTTAAAATTAAGTTCTGATAAATTATTTTTAATTCAAAAACTAAAAAATAAAAAAATTAATTTAGATCACTTTTCATCATCATTAATTTTTAATGAAGCCTCAAAAAGAAATGATAGTGAAAAAATTTTGATCCATGAAAACTGTTTTGCTGTTCTCGCATGTCCTGGTGAGAATATGATTGTCGGCGATCAAAACCCACCAACTGACATAGAAGTTATAGTCAAAAGAGCTAATCCAAAAAACAATAAGTTAGAGAGAATTTTACCAGATCCATTGGCAACTCCAAAAGAGGAAATACTAATTAAGGACAGCTCTGCAAGCGCTTATGAGATTAAAAAAGGGGATTACATTCAAGTAATCGATTTATACGGCAGACAATGCTCTGATTTTATGGCATTTGATAGTAATGCTCTTCAAAGTGGACAAGAGCTTTCTATTGATACTACAGCTACTAGAGCTATTTTAGGAGGCGCTTATGCAATGCCAGGATTGCATTCAAAATATTTTGATAAAAATTTAGAACCATTAGTTGAAGTTGTACAAGACACTATTGGTCGTCACGATACATTTGGAACTGCGTGCACAAGAAAATTGTATGAAGATCAGGGATATTTCGGACACATAAACTGTTCTGATAATTTTAACTATGCCCTTGATAAATTTGGTGTAGAAAAAAGAAATGGATGGGCAGCTTTAAATCTTTTTTTTAATACAGGAATTGATGCAAATAACGTAATATTTTCTGATATGCCTTGGTCAAGACCAGGTGACTATGTTTTATTTCAAGCGCAAAAAGATCTTGTATGCGTATCGTCTTCCTGTCCTGATGATATTGACACAGCAAATGACTGGAACCCTACAGATATATACGTTAGAGTTTATTCAGAAAAAAATAAATTTTCTAAATCTATTGGTTATAGAAAAAATGCAGGAAGTGATTTTATGTTAACAAAAGAAACTGGTTTTCATCCAAGAACATCAAAATTAACAAACGATATGATGGACTCTACAGGATTTTGGATACCTAATAAGTACAATAATTACGGAACAATAAAAGAATACACAGAATGCAGAAACAATGTTGTGATGATGGATCTTTCTTCATTAAGAAAATTTGAAGTTCTTGGTCCGGATGCAGAAGAACTTCTAAATGTGGCCTTAACACGAAATGTAAAAAAATTAGCTGTTGGACAAGTAGTTTACACAGCTATGTGTTACGAAAATGGAACAATGATTGATGATGGTACACTTTATAAGTTAGGTGATCATAATTTTAGATGGATTTGTGGAAGTGATTATTCAGGAGAATGGCTTACACAGTTAAGTGAAGAATTAAAACTTCATGCAAATATTAAATCTTCAACAGACCATCTTCATAATATTTCTGTTCAAGGGCCAAATAGTAGAAAAGTTCTCTCAAAAATCATATGGACACCGCCATCACACCCGAATGTTGAAAATTTAGAATGGTTTCATTTTACGATCAGTAGAATTGGTGATCACACTGGAATCCCAATCATGTTATCACGAACTGGTTATACTGGTGAACTTGGCTATGAAATATATTGTCATCCAGATGATGCTCCTAAAGTATGGGATGCTGTTTGGGATGCTGGTCAAGAGTTTAAAATTTGTCCAATGGGATTTGAAGCCCTTGATATGCTCAGAATTGAGGCAGGCTTAATTTTAGGCGGCAATGAATTTAGTGATGAAACTGATCCTTTTGAGGCAGGAATTAGTTTTACAGTTCCTCTAAAATCAAAAGAGCAAAATTTCATTGGTAAAGAAGCATTAATAGAGAGAAAAGCTCACCCTCATAGAAAATTGGTTGGTTTAGAAATTGAAGGTAACGAAAAAGCTAATCATGGAGATTGTGTACACTCTGGAAGAGCGCAAGTTGGTATAATTACTAGTGGCACCATGTCTCCCACGTTAAATAAAAATATTGCATTATGTCGAGTTGACATACGCTCATCGGAAATAGGAACAGAATTAGAAATTGGAAAACTAGATGGTCATCAAAAAAGAATTTCAGCAAAAGTAGTCAGTTTTCCTTTTTATGATCCAACAAAAAGTAGAGTAAGAGCATAAATAAATAATGCCAAGCCTATCTGATTTAAGAAAAGTTGCTAATATTAATACCCTAGATTGGGAACTTTTAGAAGACGAGTGCAAAGATCAGGAAGGTGATATTTGGTGGTACAATCTTAGTTATAATTTTGAAACTGGTGAAGGATCGTATCTTTATAAGATGGGTCCGAACACTATATCTAAAGCACACTCCCACACTGGCCCAGAGGAATTCTTTATTTTGGAGGGAGATTTAAAAGACTCAGATGGTTTCACCTATAAAAAAGGAGATTTTGTACATTTGGGTCCAGATTCAAAACACTTCAGCACTACGGTTTCAGGATGCACAAGTGTTGTGACTCATAGAGGTAAATTTATCTATACAGACGAAAATTAATTTATTTTGATTTCATAAAAGTATCCATAGAGTCATCCATTGCTTCTGCCCATGGAGTATGATGAATTGGAGCCACTGTTCCAGTTACAGGAGAAGAAAAAGATTTATTTCTATATGTTAGAATATCTTCTTCTTTGTGATGCTCCCATTCTTTAAAATGTTTTCTTATTAACTCGAAATCAATCGCAGGATAATCGGAAGCAGCGTGTAATTCTTTGGTATATTCAGTTTGAAAGTCTATCATTTGAATTGGATCTTCCAAACTTTCCTCCTCTGCAACCCATTTTTTTATATCTGCTTCAATCTCAGCATCGCTTGGCAATTTAATTTTTCCCATAATTACATCTCGTGCATACCAAGCCTGACAATCAAACATATTAAATGTGTGGAATTGATCTTGCATTCCAAGATATATTAACTGATGATTATCTTGCCAAACAATTCCTTTAAAAAGTTTTGGAGGATATAAACGATTGCCTGTTTTTAACTTCAAAGTGTCATCAAGAAATGGAAAATGATGCAAATAACCACTGCATAAAATGATTGCATCAGCATTTTGCTCATGTCCATCTTTGAAGATTGCTTTACTACCCTCTAGTCTATCTAGGTAATGAACTTCTTTCATACCATTCGGCCATTTAAAGCCCATTGGATTATTTCTATAGCCAATAGTTACGGATTTAGCTCCGTACTTGTAACATTGGAGAGCTATATCTTCAGCAGAATAACTACTTCCTAATACAACAACATCTTTATTTCTAAACTCTTCAGCATCTCTAAAATCATGACCATGTAAAATCCTTCCTGGAAAAGATTTCATTCCTTCATATTCAGGAATATATGGAACTGAAAAGTGACCAGTTGAAACAACTACATAATCAAAATTTTCTTTAGTAATTATATTTTCTTTTTTGTTTATTAATGTAACTTCAAATTGATTACCTATAAAATTAACATTTGTTACTGTAGTGCTAAATTTAATATATTTTTTTAAGTTACCATTTTTTGCTCTACCTAAAATGTAATTGTATAAAACTTCTCTTGGTGGAAAAGATGGGATTGGTTGTTTAAAATGTTCATCAAACGCATAATCTGCAAATTCTAAACATTCTTTTGGACCATTTGACCACAAATACCTATACATACTATTTGGAACAGGATCACCATATTGATCAGATCCAGTTCTCCAACTATAATTCCATAAACCTCCCCAATCTTCTTGTTTCTCATAGCAAACTACTTCAGGGATTTTTTGACCCTTTATCTCAGCTTGTTGAAAAGCTCTTAACATTGATAATCCGCAAGGTCCTGAACCTATAATAGCAACTTTAGTCATAAATCCTCCAAAAAATAAGCTTAGTTAACAATAAATAATTTTATTTTTAAAGTAAAAAGTTGTTTCAAAATAAGAAATAGGTGACTGTAATGTCTAAAGTTGAGAATAATGTCATTGAAGATTTAAATCTAAAACCTATCGGGAGGTAATATGGTAAAATTATTTAAAGGATTAGTTTTAGCGGCTGTGGTTATTTCGTTCACAGTTTTTGGAAGTATTGCTAAAGCTGCTGATCCTATCAGAATACCAGTGCTTAACTGGACAAGCCAAATAGTTATGGCAAATGTTATGGCACAAATTTTTGAAGAACAAGGATTTACTGCTGAATTAGTTCCAGCTGAGTCAGCTTCTAGATATGAAGCTGTTAGAATTGGAGATCTGCACGTAGCTCACGAAACTTGGGAGTCTACAATGGCTCTTCCTTTTTACGAAGCTATGGATAAAGGTGGTCTAATTGATGCTGGTAGTCATGATCTTATAACTTTTGAGGAAATGGGAATTCCTAACTGGGTAATTGATGAGGGTTTATGCCCTGGTCTGCCAAATTGGGAAGCTCTTAAATCTCCAGAGTGTGCAGCAAACTTTGCTACTGCTGACTCAGGAGGAAAAGGTAGATGGTTAGAGGGACCTTATGAGTGGCATACTGACGTTATGCCTAATAGATTAAAGGGTCTTGGTATTGATGACCTTTGGATGGTTAAGTTTGCTGGTAGTGCAGATGCATTATGGGCAGAACTTGATGCAGCTAAAAAAGAAGGTAGAGGAACAGTAATATTTAACTGGTCTCCAAACTTCACAGATGCTGCTGGATTTACATTCATCGAATTCCCTCCTTACTTTGAGGGTTGCAGACTTGAAAATGGTGGAACTTTAGAAACTACTGGTTGTGGTTCACCAAAAGGATGGCTTAAAAAAGCTGCTCACATTAAGTTCCCTATCACTCATCCAGCTGCATATAAATTTTATACAAAAATGTCATTCACCGCTCCTCAGATTGGTTTGATGGCAGATCTAGTTGACAACCAAGGCATGGATCATGCTGATGCTGCAACTAAATTTATTGCTGATCACAGAGATCTTTTTGATCTTTGGATGAAGTAAATTAAATTAACTTTTACATCCCCTCCTTATTTTGGAGGGGATTTTTTTTGGTTTTTCCTAATTTTTTTTTAATTAATTAAATTTTTAATGTTATAAGTTTTACATGTTAAATGACTCTTCAAATTCAAAACCTGTCATTAAGTGTGAGTCTGTCTATAAAATATTTGGTAACAACGCAAAAAAAATTTTAGAGAATTCAAACGGACAAGTTTCAGCTAAAGATTTTCAAGAAGCTGGATGCATAGTTGGCGTAAACAATGCAACTTTTGAAATTCATAAAGGTGAAATGTTGGTAGTAATGGGACTTTCAGGTTCAGGTAAATCTACATTACTTAGATGTATTTCAAGACTTACTGATCCGACTGCAGGAAATATATTTATTGATGGTGATGATCTGCTCAAAATGAATAGCAAACAATTAATTGAACTTAGAAGAAATAAAATGGGAATGGTGTTTCAAAGTTTTGCATTGTTACCTCATAAAACAGTTTTAGAAAATATTGCCTTTCCACTTCTTATTAAAGGCATGTCTACAGAAGATAGTATAGGAAAAGCGATGGAGATGGTCGAGCTTGTTGGTTTAAAAGGAAGAGAAAATTATTTTCCTCGTGAATTGTCTGGTGGTCAACAACAAAGAGTTGGAATAGCAAGGTCCTTAGCAGTAGAACCAGATATCTGGTTTTTAGATGAGCCTTTTTCAGCACTAGATCCTCTAATCAGAAAAGAAATGCAGGATGAGTTTTTAAGATTACAGGACTCTTTACACAAAACAATTATGTTTGTTACTCATGATTTTGACGAAGCACTCAGACTAGCTGATAGAATAGCCATTATGAAAGATGGAATTATCGAACAATTAGATACGCCAGATAATATTGTTCTAAATCCTGCAACTGAATATGTAAAAAAATTTACTGAAGATGTGCCTAGGGAAAAAGTCCTAAAAATAGAATCTATTATGGATGATTATAATGGAACTACAAATACAAATAATAGTATTTCAAAAGATGCAATTATTGAAACAGTAGCTGAGTCTATTCTTGAAAGTAAAGAAAATATACTCGTAGTTGATACTAATTTAAATAATAAACCTGTTGGAATCTTAAACCCTTCAAAAGTAATCAAGGTACTATTTGGAAAATAAATAATTTAATGTATCAAGAATTTAGAAAATCAAGACAAAAACAATTTTTATTTTTATTTATAGTTTTTTTAATCTTGTATTTTTTTGTTCCAAAAAATGAAAGTAGCTACTTTTGGAGGTTGCCACCATTATTAAAAGACATCCCTTTATTATTTAATTCTTTATTAGATAACTTGATGTTTAATTGGTTTACAATACAAGTCTGGGATCCAGATTGGCAAATGTATGAAGATAAAACTCTTTTCAGAGTAATAACACGATCACTCTCTAGCTCTGTTTTATTTTTTATTATATTTATAAGAGAAATTTTTCTTGGAGGTTATCAGACCGTAAGTGCAATTTTTGGAGATAGTTTAACAAAAACTTTTTCGTGGTTATATATTCCTGCTCTTCCATGGACGGCTGTTGTAATAGGTGCCGTAATTCTTGGTTATAAACTAGAAGGTATAAGATTAGCAATAATTGCAGGTGTTGGTTTTTTATATGTTTCTATTTTTGGGCAATGGGAGCCTTCAATGCAAACACTTTCTTTGATTTTATTTACTGCTCCAGTCTGCTTCATATTAGGTCTATCATTAGGGATATGGGGATATTTAAGTAAGCGAGTAGAGTCTACACTTCAACCGATATTGAATGTGGCACAAACCATGCCTCATTTTTCTTACTTGGTTCCTATTGTTGTTTTGTTTGGAGTTGGTGATCATGCAGGCTCTATTGCAACAATTATTTTTGCTACTCCTCCTATGGTACGACTTACAATCCTTGGATTAAAAAAAATATCACCAGAGGTAATTGAGTCAGGACTCATGAGTGGCTGTAATAAGTTTCAACTTCTTTTTAGAGTATTAATTCCAACTGCAAGAAGAGATATATTAATAGGAGTTAACCAAGTTATAATGCAATGCCTTGCCATGACAACAATTGCAGCATTTATTGGTGCTAATGGTTTAGGTTTTAATTTAAAAGTAGCCTTAAACTCACTGAAAATAGGTAAGGCAGCAGAAATTGGAATTTGTGTTGTAATAATTGCAGTCGTTCTTGATAAACTTTCTTTAGCTTGGGCAAATAAGCAAAAAGATTATTTTGCTAATTTAAACTTTTATCAAAGAAATAGACTATCTATCTTTTTCATATTCTTTACAATTATATGTTCAATTATAGCTATTATTGGCTCTTATTATTTTCCAAAAGGATTTAATTATTTATATTTAATTCCTTTTAATAAAGGTCTAACTGTATCTCCAATTTTAGATGCATTTGTAGACTGGATATGGGATACTTTTTTCTACTATTTAAATGCATTTAATATTTTTTTATTAACCAATGTTCTTGGTCCGATGAAACAGGCATATTTAAACATGCCAGTTGTATCAACTTTTGTTTTGTTTATGGGCGCAGGTTATATAATCGGTGGGATAAGATCTTGTTTGATTGTAGGCAGCTTAATTCTTTTTATAGCACTATCAGAATACTGGGATAGAACTCTAATCACATTATATATGGCGACATTTGCTGTTGGTGTTTCAGCTTTTTCAGGCATTGTTGTGGGCTCTTTGTGCTCTCAAAATGATTTTGCTTCAAAAACAATTCTATCAATTTGTGATTTTTTCCAAACATTTCCATCATTCATATACCTAATACCTGTAATACTTTTATTCGGTATTACTGATACCTCCGTAATGATTGCTGCAATTGTATATGCAAGTGTTCCTGCTACAAGATATACAGTTGAAGGATTGAGAAGTGTTCCGCCATCATTGCATGATGCTGGATCAATGTCTGGAGTATCAAAAATGCAAAGATGGAGATTAATAGATCTTCCTTTGGCATTACCTCACATAATGCTAGGCATAAATCAAACAGTTATTTTTGCTCTTATGATGATTGTTCTTGGAGCCTTAATTGGAACTGAGGATTTAGGTCAGTTAATAATGGGAAGTTTATCAAGACCTAATGGAGCAGGAATTGGTTTTACTCTTGGTATTTTTATTTCATTCATATGTCTCGCTGTAGATAACTTAATTAGAACTTGGGCTGATGAAAGAAAAAAACTTCTGGGTATTAATTAATTACTCTCCTAACAAACTATCATCTAAAATGTTTGTCTCATAAGCTGAATAAGAGTGCCAACCATTAACAGTTTGATCAAAATCTATAACACTGCCTGTCATTAATCCAGACTCATCTGAACACATGAAAGCTAAACCTTTTGCCACATCTATTGTTTTTGTTAATCTTTTAAATGGAACTTTGCGTTCTTCTTGATCGAGCCAATCATCTCCTTTGTTATGAACTCTTTTTTGGATATCGTGTTCTGCAGGCGTATCGGTCCAGCCAATATTTAGAGCATTAACTCTTATTTGATGACCAGTTAATGAATTTGCAATATTTTTTGTCATAATTGCCAAAGCTGCTTTTGATCCACTGTAAGCAGTTAAAAATGGCATACCACTATACATTGCCATTGATAAAAGATTAGCGATAGTTCCTTTGTTTTTATCTCTGATCATTATCTTAACTACTTCTTGAGTTAATATAAAGGGAGCTCTTGCATTAACATTAAAATTTTTTTCATAATTTTCAAGTGTTGCACTTAATATTGTTCCTCGCTCAGTATATCCAGCAACATTAACCAATGAATGCACTGTTCCAAACTCTAAGTCAGTAATTTCAACAATTTTTTTGCAATCTTCTACCTTTGATAAATCTGCCTTTACATACAAGCACTCAGAGCCTAACTCCTCAATTTCTTTTTTTATTTGAATCCCTTTTTCTTCTTGTCTTCCACAAATAGTTATTGCTTTAGCTCCCCTAGCAGCAAAAAGTTTTGCAGTCTCCGCTCCACTTCCTTGAGTACTTCCGGTAACAATTATAACTTTTCCTTCAAATTGTTTGGATTGATTTGTTACATAGTTATTCATACAGATCCTTTGTTTTATGAAAAATCAATTGATACAACTTTTTTATTATTATGTGATTCATAAGCTGCATTTGCCAAAATTAGAGCATTTCTTCCATCCTCAAAAGTAACTTTGGATTTACTATTTGAATTTATTGAATGAATAAATTCATTTAATTGATCTTTATAAGCTTGCTCATATCTTTCTATAAAAAAATTATAGATAGGCTCTTTGCTTGATGTATGTCTATCTGTATACTTTCTTACTGATGTTGGGGTTTGGTTTCCTGAAATCATCATTCCTTTGCTACCAAAGATTTCGACACGCTGATCATAGCCATAGACTGCTCTGCGAGAATTATTAATATGAATTAATACACCTTCTTTTGATTTAAGAATGAACATTGCAGTATCAAAATCATTAGCAATTTTTGCATTTTCATCAAATAAATTATCTCCAAATGCAGAAATTTCTACTATTGGATCATCTCCTAAAATAAATCTTGAAAGATCAAAATCATGAATTGTAGTATCTCTAAAAAATCCACCTGCTGCATTTAAATAATCTAATCCTGGTGGAGATGGGTCACGACTAGTGATGATAACTTTTTCTAACTTGCCAATTTCACCATTACTATAAGCTTGTTTAAGACTTGCATGACTCTTATCAAATCTCCTATTAAACCCTATTTGTATTAAATTAGTCGAACCAGCAATTTTATCTCTACAGTCATTCACTTTATTAATATCTAAATCTATAGGTTTTTCACATAAAACAGGCTTATTTGCCTCTGAAGACATTATTAAATATTCAGTATGTGTAGGTGTTGCTGAAGCGATTAAAACCGCGTCTACATTTTCATCATTTACTGCATCAAATGGAGATTTTGCAATATTGGCATCATTGTCACTTGCGACATGAGATGCGAATTCTTGATTCACATCGTAAACATTAACTAAATTTGCATCTGGATGATCAGAAATAATTTTCGCATGCATCTTACCTATTCTGCCAGCACCTAATAGAGTAAAATTAATCATTTTGAATGTTAGATCAGATCAAGTATTTAAAATCAAGTTGTAATATTAAATTTTTATCCATTTTGAATTTAAATTAGAGGATTTTTTTGCAGCAAAAATAAATTTAATTCCCATTACTCCATCATGGACAGTTGGATGAACTGTTTTTAGTTTATTTTTTTTCGTTCCCTTTTCAATTGAGTCAGCAAACTCAGTATAAATATTTGCAAATGCTTCAAAAAATCCTTCAGGGTGACCAGCTGCAACTCTTGATGATTGTATTGATAAATCTGAAACAGCATCACTTGCGCGGGTAATAATCTTTGTTGAAGAATTTAATTCTGTAAATTTTAAAATGTTTGGATCGTCCTGCAACCATTCAACAGCACCCTTCGTTCCATATACTCTTATCTTCAAGCCGTTTTCTCCACCAGTAGCTGCGGAAGATACCCATATTGAACCTCTTGCTTTATTATTCATTCTAACTATCATAAAGGCATTATCATCGACTGATATTTCATCGGACAGAGAGTTAACTTCAGCTGATACTTCCTTTACTTCCAGTCCTGTAACATATCTCATAAGATGATAAGCATGCGTTCCAATTTCAGCTAAAATCATTGATGGGCCGCACATGTTTTTATCTAACCTCCATTTTAAAGTATTTTTTTCATCCTTTTTTTTAACAGCAACTGTGTATCCTTGAGGGTATTCAACATTAATTACTTTTATTTTTCCAATTTTATTTTTTTCAACTAATTTTTTTGCTTCTCTTAACATTGGATAACCAGAATAATTATGCGTGAGCGCAAAAACAATTTTATTTTTTTTAACTAGATTTTCTAAAGCAATGGCATCTTCAACTTTTGCAGTTAATGGCTTATCACAAATAATATGGACTTTATTTTTGATAAATTCTTTTGCGATTTTATAGTGATCACCAGATGGTGTCATAATTCCTAAAGCCTGAAGACCATCAGATCTTGCTGACTCCTTTTTTGCCATTACTTTATAATCATTATAACAACGATCTGGATCTAAACCAAGAGACTCTCCAAATTCCTTAGATTTTTTTTTATCTTTTGAAAAAACACCAGCAACAAAATCAAACCTATTATCAAATCTCGCTGCTAATCTATGTGTATATCCAATAAATGAATTTGGACCGCCTCCTACAAAACCTATCTTAATTTTATTTTTATTATTTAATTGATCATTTCTTAATAAATTAAGTTTGCCAAAAGCTATTTTATTTTTTTTTTGCATTAATTTACAATTCCACCATCAATTACATA
>Ga0208127_1000476_pt1 | contig 20609 bp, 23 predicted proteins | sample ETNtaG_6_FD_185751 | JGI IMG/M metagenome (GOLD analysis project Ga0208127, IMG submission 185751) | Marine microbial and viral communities from oxygen minimum zone, Eastern Pacific Ocean - ETNP201306SV45 (SPAdes) (version 2) | ecosystem: Environmental > Aquatic > Marine > Oceanic ... | reverse complement strand
AAAACATTATGGGAGTATGGCGGAACTGGTAGACGCGCCGGATTCAAAATCCGGTCACTTCGGTGGTGTGGGTTCGATTCCCTCTACTCCTACCAAATAAATGAACTTATTAAGATCTCTATATAATTGGACTTTAAAAAAAGCTGAGCACAAATATTCTTCATGGATATTAAGTATAGTCTCTTTTTCTGAGAGTTCATTTTTCCCCATACCTCCAGATGTTTTACTAATCCCAATGATTATTGCTAAGAGAACTAAAGCTTGGACATATGCTCTAATATGCACTTTGTCTTCCGTCATCGGAGGGGTTGCAGGCTATGCAATAGGTTTCTTTTTATTTAATAGTATTGGCATTTTAATTGTAGAATTTTATCATTTATCAAATTCATTCAATAGTTTTGAAAATTATTACAAAGAATATGGTATCCTTATTGTTTTGGGCGCAGGTTTTACCCCTTTCCCTTTTAAGTTTATAACAATTGCAAGCGGCGTATTTAGCTTAAATATTTTTCTTTTCATACTGACAGCCTTTGTAGCAAGAGGTTTAAGATTTTATTTACTCGCTAGTCTTCTTTTTATTTTTGGAGAAAAAATAAAAATTTTAATTGATAAATATTTTAACATTTTAGCAGTTTTGTTTTTTATTCTTCTCCTTGGCAGTTTTATGGTAATTAAATTATTTTAATGTTAAAAAAATATTGGTTTTATGTTTTAGGTTTATTGAGCATCGCTGCTATAGGATCAGCATTAATTGCTGAATATTATTTTTTTCTTGAGCCTTGTAAAATGTGTCTTAAACAAAGAGAGCCTTATTATGCAATTATAATACTTTTTTTATTATTTTTAGTATTTCGCTGGCAAAAAAATATTTGGTTTTTTATTGTTGTGCAAATATCAATTATATACGGACTTTTTTACTCCGTGTGGCATGTCGGGATAGAAAATAAAATTCTCCCTGGTCCTTCTGGTTGTTCAGGAGGTTTAGAATTAACAAATAATGCATCAAGTTTAAAAGATCAAATTATGTCTAAAGCTGTAGTAAATTGTGAAGATATTATTTGGAGTATGTTTGGGCTTTCTGCCGCGACAATAAATAGTTTATTATTATTTTTGATTTTTATAATTAATGCAATATATCTTTGGAACAATGGCATTAAAAAAGAAAAAAACTAAAAAAAAATCAATTGTAAAAAAGAAGATTGCTAAAGAATCTAAATCGACGACAGATAAAACAATTTTAGATGAAATAATTAGGGTTGATCACGCAGGCGAGTACGGAGCAACACGAATTTACGATGGCCAAATAGCTGTATTTGGCAAAGACTCTAAAATAGGTAAAACAATTCAACACATGGCCGATCAGGAACAAGAACATATTGAAAAATTTAATGAACTGCTTGTTGAAAAACGTGTTCGACCTACTGCCTTATTGCCTGTATGGAATATAGCTGGCTTTGCACTTGGTGCTGGCACTGCTTTAATGGGTGAAAAAGCAGCGATGGCTTGTACTGTTGCTGTCGAAAAAGTTATTGGGGAACACTATAGAGAACAACAAAACTTATTAGAAGATGATGAAAAAGAATTAAAGAAGACGATAGCTAAATTTGAAAAAGATGAACTAGAGCACCATGATATCGGACTCGAACATGACGCAGAAAATGCGCCTGGTTATAAAGTTATGACTAAAGTAATTGAGATTGGTTGTAAAGCTGCTATTGCAATTTCAAAAAAAATCTAATTCTCGAGTTCAGTATCCCAATATAAGTAATCTCGCCAACTATCATGCAAATAGTTTGGTGGAAAATTGCGTCCATTGTTTTGCAATTGTATGGAGTTTGGTTGAATAGGTTTTTTTAATAATTTCATATCAGTATTCTGTAATAATTTACGACCCTTTTTTAAGTTACAAGTTGTGCAAGCTGATACTACATTTTGCCAAGTTGTTTTTCCATGCAAGCATCTTGGTACTAAGTGATCAAAAGTAAGATCATTCGCTGGAAATTTTTTTGCACAATACTGGCAGGTAAAATTATCACGAAGAAAAACATTAAATCTTGTAAAAGCAGGTTTGCGTTGGGGCATCACATAATCTTTTAATGCCACCACACTTGGTAATTTAAAAGAGATAGTAGGAGAACTAACTGATTGTTCGTATCGCTCAATTACAGATACACGATTTAAAAATACAGATTTCACAGCATCTTGCCATGAACATAGAGAAAGCGGGTAATAGGAGAGAGGTCGAAAATCTGCATTCAAAACTAGTGCTGGATTTCCTAAAGCACTCATTTTATTATACTCACCCAAGTCATATTATAAAATTATTATAATATGAAGATTCGAATGTATCATAGTATTTTTTTTAAAAAATTTTGTAATAAAGTTATTGCCTCTGGAGAAATATTATGTGCATCAGCGGGCAATGCATGTGACTCAAGATTACATTTGTTGGCACTTAAGTATTTTACAGATTTATAAAAGCTTTTTATAGGAATCACTTCGTCTTGTTCACCATGTAATATAAGAATTGGCGTTTCTTTTAAAATAGAATTTTTAATTGGATCCTCTTTCATTACACGACCAGATAAAATTACCAAACCTCCTAATTTTTCTTTTAATTGATTTCCAACTTCAAATGTCATCATTCCACCTTGTGAGAATCCCATCAATATACAATCAGCCAATGTTAAATCCAAGGAGTCACAGTATTGTTTCATGGTGTAAATAATTCTAGTCACCACTTCATCTATTTCTTTTTGAATTTGTTGAAATTCCCTTGGACCAGCTTCAGCAATATAAATACCGTTAGGATACAAATCAAACCATTGATACCCCATGAAATTGCCTGGAATAAAACCAGGTCCGTTTAGTGCTATATACTGAGCCATCCAATCATCTTGATCAATTGGATGAGCAAGATGCATGAAATTTGCAGCATTATCTCCGTAGCCATGCAGCATAAAAACTAATTTTTTTGGATTATCATGCTTGGAAATTGAGGGCCCATTTAGAATTTCAGTCATGTCTTAATATATGCGACAATTCATGGTTCGTTCAAGAGAATATTTGCACTATATGGAGGATATGGATGTATTACAAATTGTATTGGTCGTATTTATGGCAGGTGCACTAGGGGCAGTAATTGTTGGAGTTATTGCTATGGCCGTGAATGGAAAACTTAATAAAAATCATAGTAATAAATTGATGCGTCTACGCGTGTTATTTCAGGCAATTGCAGTTCTAGTTTTTGTAATTATTATCTGGCTTTCAAGGAATTAAGCCAAATTTAGCCACTAGAAAAAAATATATTTTTTTAGTATAAGACCTTTAGAGGTTGTCATGGGCATTCATTTTAATCATAAATCAAAAGCGGGAGACCGCAAAATGCAAAAAGAACTTAAACTTAAAATGAAAGCTGAAGAACGTAAAAAAAAACGTGAAGAGCAAGAGCGTCTCAAGCAAGAAGAAGAGATGCGAAAGTTAGAAGAACTTACTAGACCTGAAAATAATTAACTTAATTTAAGTTGCTGGATAATTTTTAAGAATAAATTTCTTTAGGATTGATAAGGTTTTATCAGCTTCTTCTAGTAACATCATATGACCACAATTTTCTATTACGTGTACCTCACTACCCTTAATTAAGTCAGCTAATTTTTGCCCATCTTTTAATCTGCACATCCTGTCCTTGTCAGCCAAAATAGATAGAGTTGGTAAATTTAATTTTTTTGCTGCATCAAAACCATTTGTGTAATTTTGACATGCCCTAAAATCAACACCTAAAGTATCTTTAATTTCTTTACTTTGAACAAGTTGCGAGCCTGTGTTTAAATGATATAATCCAGGTACAGGATGACCACCAAAATGCCCAGATGGTCCATGAGCAAAATCCATCATTAAATCAACTGCCTTAGGATCACTATTTTCTGCAAGAGATAACAATTCTGGATTCATTGGAATTGCTCCAGCACCACCCATTAAAGTTAGAGTTTTAACCTTTTCTGGATATCTAGATGTACATTCTACTGCTACTAAACATCCTTGAGAATGGCCAACTAGTGATGCTTCTTTAAATCCAACGGCATCAATTACATCACTAATCCAATCTGCCATATCCTCAACAGAGGTTAAACTCTTACCAGTTGAAAGTCCGTGACCAGGCAAATCCAATGCTAAAACACTGTAACCGTGAAACGCAAAATATCTGGTTTGTAGAACCCAACACATATGAGTAAGACCACTTCCATGTATGAAAATAATTAGAGGTTTGTTTTTGTCAAAAGGTCTTCCTCCCGTAGAAGCAAAAACTTCTTCGTTATTAACTTTAAATTTCATTTATTAGCTACAAGCTTTGGTTTTTGAGCAGCTTTAAAACCATTTTCAAAATCATTTTTAATATCTTCTATGTCCTCAATTCCTACTGAAAGTCTTATCATGTCATGAGAAAGGCCAGCAAATTTTAGAGTAGCCTCATCCATTTGGGAGTGAGTAGCTGATGCCGGATGAATCACTAATGTTCTTGTATCCCCAACATTAGCAAGATGTGAAGCAAGTTTAACGTTATTGATAAATGCTTCTCCAGCCTCTTTTCCTCCTTTTATACCAAATGCAATCATTGAGCCTGCACCATTAGGTAAAAGTTTTTTTGCTAATTCATGGTCAGGATGATCTGGTACACTCGCATGAGACACCCAAGCTACACTCTCATGGTTTAATAAAAACTCAACCATCTTTTCTGCATTTGAGCAATGTTTTTCCATTCTTACAGATAGTGTCTCTATTCCTTGCATTACATTCCAAGCATTTTGTGGACTCAAACACGGTCCAAAATCTCTCATTCCTTCTGCTCGAGCTTTCATTGTAAAGGCAACAGGACCAAATTCTTCAGCGAAAGACAAACCATGATATCCTTCATATTCTTTTGTTAAGGAAGGAAACTTATCATTTTGCATCCAATTAAATTTGCCACCTTCAACAATTATGCCTGCCATTGATGAGCCATGACCTGCCATCCATTTAGTTAAAGAATGAATAACTATATCAGCCCCATGTTCAAAAGGTTTACAAAGATAGGGGGTTTGATAGGTGCTATCTACCATTAGAGGAATGCCTGCATCATGTGCAATTTTTGCTATTTCGGGCATATTCATTAACTCATTGCCAGGATTGCCAACAAGTTCTCCAAAAATTGCTTTCGTATTTTCTTGAATTGCATTTTTAAAACCCTCAGTGTCTCTTGGTTTTACAAAAGTACAATTAATGCCAAATTTAGGTAATGTTAATCTAAATAAATTAACTGTTCCACCATAAAGTTGAGATGATACTACCAAGTGATCACCTGCTTCACATAACGTCATAACAGCTAAAAAAATTGCACTCATTCCTGATGATGTTGCAATTGCAGCTGTTCCTCCTTCGAGTGCAGCAACTCTTTCTTCAAGAACAGCTACAGTGGGATTTGATATTCTACTATATATATGTCCACCTCGCTCTAAATTAAATAATGCTGCTGCGTGATCTACATCATCAAAAAGATAAGATGTTGTTTGATAAATCGGCACTTGTCTTGATCCTGCATTCTTTTCAGGCTGATAACCTGCATGTAAACTTAGGGTATCAAATTTATAAGTTTTTGGATCCATTTATAACTCCTTTGCTTTCATTCGTAATTCAAACTTTTGTATCTTGCCAGTTGAAGTTTTTGGTAATTCACCAAAGACTACATTTTTTGGTCTTTTAAATCCAGCCATATTTTCTTTACAGAATTGGATAATTTCTTCCTCAGTTGCATTTTTTCCAGGCGCCAACTCAACAAATGCACAAGGTGTTTCTCCCCATTTCTCGTCAGGCTTAGCAACTACAGCAACTAAAGAAACAGCATCATGTTTAGCGACTACGTTTTCAACTTCAACTGAAGAAATATTTTCTCCTCCAGAAATAATAATATCTTTGGAGCGATCTTTAATTTGAATATATCCATCAGGATATACAACTGCTAGATCACCTGAGTGAAACCAGCCATTTCTCATTGAAGACTCAGTTGCCTCTTTATTTTTATAGTATCCCTTCATTACAACATTTCCACGCATTAAAATCTCACCCATTGTTTTTCCATCTCTTGGAACTGGTACATAAGTCTCAGGATCTGCAACCATAGCTTCCTCAAGATTTGGATATCGTACTCCTTGTCTTGCATTCAAATCTGCTTTTTCACTATTTGGTAGATTATTCCATTCTTCATTCCATGCACATTGCAATACATGCCCATATGTTTCAGTTAGTCCATAAACATGCATTACTTCAAATCCCAAGTTATCCATCTTTTCTAAAATTGCGCTTGTTGGAGGCGCTCCCGCTGTTAGGACATTAATTTTATGTTTTATTTCTTTCTTGTCTTTATCTTCAGCATTTGCAATCAAATTTAATACGATTGGTGCACCACCAAAATGAGTTACTTTATGTTTATCAATTAAATGATAAATATCTTTGGCAATAATATATCGACAGCATACAACCTTGGCATGAATTAACGCAGCAGTCCAAGGATACCCCCAACCATTACAATGAAACATAGGTACAGTAGCTAGAAAAGTAAGTTTATTTGTCATATTCCAAGCTGTGACGCTACCCGTTGACATAAGGTATGAACCTCTATGATGATAGACAACACCCTTTGGCTTTCCTGTTGTACCTGACGTATAACTAAGTGAAATTGCCTGCCACTCATCTTCAGGAAAAGACCAGTTAAAATTATCATCGCCTGTCTCTAAAAATTCTTCATAAGTCCAATCACCAATTTTTTCACCCTCACCTTCTTTAAAAATTGCCTGCTCATCATGAATATCAATGATAGGAATTTTTTTTCCATAAATACTTAATGCTTTTTTAATAGTTGGGGAAAATTGTGTATCAGTTATTAATAATTTAGCATCACTATGCTCTAAAATATAAGCAATAGTCTGAGCGTCGAGACGCGTATTGATGGTATTAACTACACCACCTGTCATTGGAATTGAATAATGAGCCTCTAAAAGTTCTGGTGTATTTGCAGCAATTATAGAAACAGTGCTTCCAAGGCCAATACCTTTTTTTGTAAGAGCACTAGCAAATTTTGAACAACGATTATAGGTTTCTAACCATGTATAACTTCTATCTCCATAAACAACTGATTCATAATTTGGATAAATATCTTTAGCTCGAGTAATAAAACTTAAAGGTGTTAAAGGAACATAGTTTGCTTTATTCTTATTAAGATCTGTTGAAAATTGATTCATGACATTGTTTATAACATTAAAAAAAATAATTAAAATCCTTAGTCAAAAGAAGAATTAATTAAACAGTGGTTTTCCTGTATCAAGAGTGTGTCTAATACGATCCTGTGTAGGTTTTTGCTTTATTAAATCAATAAAAATTTCTCTTTCAAGATCATATAGGTTTTGCTCGGTTAAAGATGATGATGAATTTGTATCGCCACCACTTAGCATATAGCCTAATTTTTTTCCAACTTCGATACCATGCTGACCTATTATTTTTTTGTCCTTTAATTCATTTAAAATATCAATCATTTCTGACATCACGGTTGCTCCAGGTAAAACCAATGAGGCACTTTCTAACGATTTGTAATTTTGTTTTGTTGAAAATATTATTTTATCAGCCTCTTCTATTAATCTGTCTTTGCTCATAACAATTGTATCTTGCTCCCCTAGGAATTTATGAACCTTAGCTTTTATTGGTGAGTCAGCAGTAGTTGCATAGCCAATTAAATTAAAAACTTTTAGCGATAATAATTTTGGATCATTTTTTATTTCAGAATTATTAGCCCAGCGTCTTAACATTTCTTTGCAACCACCCCCTGCAGGTATTAAACCTACTAGGGACTCCACTAGACCGAGTACAGAATTAGAGTGTGCTGCAATAAAGCTTGTTTGAGAAATAACTTCATAGCCACCTCCAATTGCCAAGCCTGAAGGACAAGACACAACTGGAAATTCTGCGTGTTGTAATTGGTAAAGTGACTGTTGGAAATTATTAAGAAATTTATCAATCTCTTTGAATTGTTTATTTATAGCCTTATCATAAAAATAATTTAAATTAACCCCTGCAGAAAATTGCATAGCTTCATTAGCAATAATTATCCCATCATACTTTTCACTAGTTAACTCATAAGCTCTCATTAAACAGTCATTAGTTAAGCCATCTAGGGCGTTTGCTTTTGTATGAAACTCAACACAGAGAGATCTTGATTTTCCTGATATTTCCCAAATAGAAGCTGAGGAATTTGAGTAAAGAGGTTTTGAAGATTTCTTTATATCCGATAAAGATATTACACCCTCTGGTCTTGACATTGGAGTATAAGATTTTGTTGGATGAAAATATTCTAGAAAATTATTGGAAAGATTGAATAAAGAATTATTTTGATCCTGAAGTTGTTTTAAAAAAGTGGGAATATGATCATCGTTGTTTAACTTTGAAATAAAATTTTCAATTCCAATTTCATTAAGTATTTCAAAAGGACCTTTAGACCAATTAAATCCACATTTCATAGCATCATCAATGTCATTAAAGTTTTCAGTTACATTTGGAACTAAACTTGAAGCATATAAAATTGTTTTTTTCAAAATTGACCATGCGTATTCTCCATAAACATCTTGTCTATTAAGAACTTTGGCAATGTCCATTACATCTGGAAGTTGTAAATCAACTTTTTTAGACTCATGATAGGTATTATTTTTATAATTAAGTGACTCTAAAACTTTTACACCTGAAGATTTATTCATTCTAAAAAAACCACCCTTGCCTTTTCTGCCAGTATATCCATCTTTTATAAGCTGCTTAATTATAGGAAGCTCCTTACCTACGTCATGAAAAGGATCACTCTGAGGTAGCTCTTTAATAAAACTTTTCAAAACATCAGCCATAAGATCAATGCCTATTAAATCATACAAGCCAAATATTCCTGTTTTAGGAATGCCAAGGGGTCTACCAAAGACAGCGTCCGCTTCTTCAACACTTAATCCTAAATTAAACGCTTCCGTCATTGCAACTTGCATCGCATAGACTCCAACACGGTTACCTAAAAATCCTGGGGAGTCGTTACAAACAACAACTGTTTTACCTAATACTTTATCACCAAAATCCACTAGATCATTTATTTTTTCTTTATTGTTTTCTTTTCCAATCACCAGTTCGAGCAACCTCATATATCGAACAGGGTTAAAGAAATGTGTGATACAAAAAACTTCTTTCATCTCTTCAGACATATCTTCAGTTAAAACACTGAGAGGAATTGAGGATGTATTTGATGAAACAAAAGCACCTGGTTTGCGCAAAGAATCAATTTGTGAGTAGAGAGTTTTTTTTATGTCTATTCTTTCAACAACAGCTTCAACAACCCAGTCAGCTTCTTTTAAACATTCTAGGTCATTCTCAATACTTCCAGGAGTAATCAAATTTATGTTATTTTCTTCCATTAATAGAGGTGGTCTGGATTTTTTTATTCGTTCGCAAGCATTGCTAGCAATCTCTTTAGTCAAATCAAGTAATTGAACATTGATTCCAGCATTTGCAACTTGTGCCGCAATACCACTTCCCATCGTTCCAGAGCCAATAACTACAACTTTTGAAATTTTCATTTTTGTAGAGTTTATATAGATAATTTAGTAAATCTCACTAAAAGAAATATAAAAAAATCACGTATTTGGATGAAAATTATTGTAAATAGCTTTATAGCCCACGCGATGAAAAAAAACCCATCCAGAAATACTCACTTAAACAAAGGTCCTTCTAAATTACTTGAGGCTATTAATAGCTCAATTGATGTAGATCAAAGAATGTACAAAGAAGATATTGAGGGCTCAATAGCACATGCTAAAATGCTGGGGAAACAAAAAATTATATCCAAAAAAGATGAAGTAAAAATAGTCAATGGACTTAAAGTAATATTAACTAATATTCAAAAAGGTAAAGTAAAATTCAAAAAAGAGTTGGAAGATATTCATATGAATGTTGAGTCTATGCTTTTTCAGCAAATTGGAGCAACAGCTGGCAAATTACATACTGCTCGATCAAGAAATGATCAAGTGGTGACTGATTTCAAACTTTGGATAAGAAATAATAGTGCTGATTTAGATAAAATGCTTCAGAAATTACAAAAGGTTTTAATTAATATTGCAAAAAAACATACTGACACAATCTTGCCTGGCTACACACACTTACAAGTTGCTCAGCCTATTTCATTAGCGCATTATTCTCTTGCTTATGTTGAGATGATAGGCCGAGATAGACAAAGATTAAAGAATTGTATTGAAATATTAAATGAAAATCCGCTTGGCTCAGGTGCTTTAGCAGGAACATCATTTCCTATTGATAGAAATTATACGTCAAGTTTATTAAAATTTAAAAAACCAACGGTTAGCGCACTCGATAGTGTTTCTGACAGAGATTTTGCTGTTGAGTTTTTATTTGTTTTAACTCTAATTAGTGTTCACCTATCAAGAATGGCTGATGAAGTTATTCTTTGGGCTAATCAACAATTTAACTTTGTAAAATTACCTGATGAATTAGCCACGGGTAGTTCGATCATGCCGCAGAAAAAAAACCCAGACGGTGCTGAGTTAGTAAGAGGTAATTCTGGAAACGTAATAAGTAACTTGAATGCTTTGTTGATAATTCTTAAAGGACTGCCTTTAGCCTACAGTAAAGATTTGCAAGATGATAAAAAAATTATTTTTTCTTCATTTGATAATGTTTCTCTAGCCTTAGAAGTCATGACTGAAATGTGGTCAAATATGACCTTCAATACTCATGTAATGAAAGAAGCTGTAAAAAATTCTAATGCAACGGCAACAGATTTTGCTAATTGGCTTGTTCAACACCTGAATTTTTCTTTCAGAGAAGCATACCATTTGACTGGGAAAATAGTTGCTTATGCTAATAAAAAAAATAAAAATTTAGATCAATTAAGCTTAGAAGAATTACAAAAATTTAATAAAAAAATAAGCATTGACGCAAAAAATACTTTTTCAATTGAAGAAAGTGTAAAAAATAAAAAAAGTTTTGGAGGAACATCTCCACAAAGTGTTAAACAAACAATCAAATATGCTATAAAAAAATACCTCTAATGAAAAATTATCTATATATTTTAGTGTTCTCACTTTTTCTAATTAGTTGTGGTAAGGTGGGCCCTTTAAGTTTGCCTGAAGATAAATTGGATAAATCTGTAATTAGCTATCCATGTGATGAAGCATGTATGGAAAGGTTTGAAGCTGAGAAAGAACGTCAGCAATCAGTTATTATTCAAACAGAGTAAAATGATTAACTATCAAAATAATAAACCCTTCGTGGAGGGAGTTGCCATAGAAAATATTGCATCATCTCACGCAACGCCGATGTATGTATACTCTCAAACAAAAATTGAAGAAAAATATAATGAATTAAAGAATGCTCTAAATGCTGAAATTTTCTATGCGGTAAAAGCTAACTCTAATCAAGCAATCATTAGGTTAATGTCTACATTAGGTGCAGGAGCTGATGTTGTTTCGGTTGGTGAATTAGAAAGAGCCATAACGGCTGGCATCAACCCTAAGAAAATTATTTTTGAGGGAATTGGAAAATCTAAAGAGGACATAAGTTTTGCAATCAGCAATAATATACGTCTAATCAATGTGGAGTCTATTGATGAAATTCAAAGAATAAATAATGTAGCGCAGGAACATAATAAATGCGTAGACATAGGTATTAGACTTAATCCAAATATTGATGGTCAAACAATTGATAAAATTTCCACTGGGAAAAAAACAGATAAGTTTGGAATAGATACTGATAAATTGCAGGACATGTTCCAATCTTTAGAAAATGCAAAAAATATTAATCTTATAGGTATTAGTTGCCATGTAGGCAGTCAAATATTTAATATAAAAGTTTTTGCTGAAATTTTTATGAAAATGAAAACAAATGCACAGATTTTTTTAGATAGAGGGTATTCTATCAAACATGTTGATTTGGGCGGAGGCCTTGGAGTAACGTACCAAGACAAAGATAATGCTGTAAATTTAGAGCTTATTAAAGATGAATTAGATAAGTGTTTTGAGAATGTACCATATCAATTATCTTTTGAACCTGGAAGATACCTTGTTGCTAATGCAGGAATTTTAATAACTTCTGTAATGACTATAAAAAATAATGGAGGTATAAATTTTTTAATAACAGATGCAGGAATGCATTCATTGATACGACCAGCTCTATACCAAGCTCATCATGATATTGAGGTGGTAGATAAAAGTAATAGTGAATTAGTTACCTACTCCGTTGCAGGACCTATTTGTGAAAGCTCAGATATTTTAGAAAAAAATATCACACTACCAAAACAAAAAGTTGGAAACTTATTGATAATTAAAGACACTGGAGCATATGGAAAAGTGATGGCATCTAATTATAACTCAAGAGGTCTGCCAATAGAAATTTTAGTTAATAATAATATTTTTCAAAAAATTTATCAGCCTTTAACTTCTAGGGAATTTATTAATCAAGATATTATTCCTGAATGGTTAGATTAATTTAAAATTTGATAAATAATTTTAGCAAAATCATCGATTATTAATCTTAAATTAAAAAAAAATTCATTAATATAAAAAGTCAGTAAAACAAAAATATTTGTTCCATAGGATCGAAAAGCCCAAAATAGAAAAAATAAAAATACTAACATAAAGATGACTAAAAAAGTGTTAAGCACACTTACTTTTTTTTCTCTAACTACAGTGCTTGGTAAATTTTTAATCTCTTCAGTAACATTTACGTCATTCTCCTCTAAATTATTTTTTACTTTACTAACTTGATCTTCTTGAGGGACATGGGGTACAGAGGACGATAAAAGTTCCTCAGATTGAAGTGGCTCTTGATACCATCGATGATTACAATTAGCACACTCAACCATTCTTCCGTCTGGTTTTAAATCTGCAGAATTTACAATATATTTATAATCACAATCTGAACACTGTATGAACATAAGCTATATATAGAGTAGAGAGGTTAGTATATAAAACAAAATTTATTGTATGTTATTACTTACTATTATTTTTTATAGTGCTTTGACTCTGTGGACAATCTTAATGGGTATTTTAAGCATTCCGTTTATTGTTTTACCTAGCAAATTTATCCGTTTTCCTGCTAAAGCATGGATAAAAGGTATATTTATTTTATTAAAATATATTTGTGGGGTTACTCATGAAGTTAGAGGACTGGATGACTTAACTAAGGAGCCCCTTATTATTGTGTCTAAACATCAGTCTGCTTTTGAGACTTTTGCGCTTTATTATTATTTAGAAAGTAGTTTTTTTATTCATAAAAAACAACTTTTCTATATTCCAATTTTTGGACAGTATTTATTAAAAAGCAATATGGTTTCCATTGATAGAGCAGGACAAGCCAAAGCAATGCGGAAAATGATATCAGATGTTAAAAAAAAATTAGATGAAGGCTCTACAATCATTATCTTTCCTGAAGGTACAAGAAAGAAACCTGGTGAAAAAGCTGATTACAAGTCTGGTTTTGTTGGCATTTATAATGCGGCTAAACGAAAGTTAAAACCTGTTGCATTAAACTCAGGATTATTTTGGCAAAAAGGAATCAAAATAATTAAAAAAGGACATATCATCATTGAGTTTTTGCCTGAAATAGAAGTAGGGTTAGATAAAAAAGAAGCTCTTAAACAAGTTGAAAATTCTATAGAGTCAGCAACAAACAAATTGCTTAGCTAGTTCTTTTTTTCTGTAGGATCAAAACTGCCTGCCTGACCAATATCTTCAATTTCTTTACGAATTTTTTTAGATTGATTAAATTTGTTTTCTAAAAATTCTAAATCCCCATTTCTTATTGCCTTTTGATATGTTGATAAATCTTCACTAAATCTACCCAACATCTCAAGAACAGCATTTTTGTTTTTTTGGTATACATCCCGCCACATAATTGGATCACTGCCAGCTAATCTTGTAAAATCTCTAAATCCTGCTGCCGAGTACTTGATTACCTCATCGCGCATATGTGACTCTAGTTCAGTCGCAGTTCCAACAACAGAATAAGCAATTAGTTGGGGAATATGCGATGTCATTGCAAGAACTCTATCGTGGCGTTCAGCATCCATGATTTCAATTTTCATGCCTATTGATTTCCACATATCACTAATTGACTCTAGAGCTTTCTCATCTTTTTGAAATGGAGTAAGTATACAATATCGATTTTCAAACAATTTACTAAAACCAAATTCTGGACCACTCTTTTCAAGACCGGCAATGGGATGCGAGGGTACAAAAGAGATATTTTGGTCAGGATTTATTTTATTAAAATCACTTATTGTACTCATTTTCGTTGAGCCTACATCGGTTACAAGAGTAGGTTTCGATATAAATTTATTTAACTCAATAAAGATTTTTTCATAAGTGCTTACAGGTGTACAGATTATAACTAAATCAAACTGAAGATCAAAATTAGATAAATCAGTTTCTCCTTGAACTAATATATTTAAGTCTTGGCATTTTTTAATCACCTTATCATTTGCATCTAAACCATAAACGTTATTAGCAACTTGATATTCAGTCAAAGCTCTTGATATTGATGAGCCTATTAGCCCCATACCAATTATTAAAACTGAATTAAATTTTTTTGTCATAATTAAATTTGTTTGAGAGCATGAATGGTTGCTTCCATTTCTTCTTTTGTTCCGATGGTAATTCGAAGGCAATTAGGTAATCCATAACTGTCTAATTCTCGAACAATAATTCCCTTATTAGCAAGATGCGCAGATATATTTTTTACCTCTCCTTCAGTCATTTCAACAAAAGTAAAATTACCTTCAGATGGATTAGTTTTGATATTGATTTTTTTAAGTTCATTTTCAAACCAATCTTTAACCTCTTGGTTATTCTTAACGATTTGATCTAAATACTCCTTATCTTCCAGCGCAATAATAGCCATTTCTTGTGATAAACTTTGAGTATTAAATGGGCCTTTAACTTTATTTAAAATTGTAGCTACCTTTTTGCTCGTATAACACCAACCTAATCTTAATCCAGCAAGCCCATAAGCTTTTGAGAAAGTCCGAGTTAATATTATGTTGTCAAACTGATCTACTAAAGAAAAACCATTGTCATAATCGTCTTTGGTCACATATTCTGCATACGCTCCATCTAAAACCATTATAATATTTTTAGGCAATTTATTTAAAATTTCATTAATTTCAGAGCGCGCCAAATATGTGCCAGTAGGATTATTAGGGTTAGCTAAATAAATTATCTTTGTTGACGGAGATACTTGCTCTAAAATTGAGTTAACAGTGACTTTATAATTTTTGTCTTCTTTAATTAACTTTGAAGTTGCGCCTACTATTTTAGTTATTATGGAATACATTTCAAAACCATGCTCTGCATGTATTATTTCATCACCATCTTGGCAAAAAGCTAAAGCTGCAAACAAAAGTGTTTCATCTGATCCGCAACCAAGCACAATTTGATTTGCGTTGATATTATGTACACTCGCTAATTTATCTCTTAATTGAGCTCCATCAATATTCGGATAACGATGAGCGTTTGAGAGCGCCTCTTTAATATTTGTTTTTTCTAACACCTTTGGTGATGGACCATACGAATTTTCATTAGAAGACAATTTAATAATATTGTCTTTACCCTTAAGAGAAGACTTACCACCCTTATAAATGTTTATTAAATTGATTGATCTTTTTGTGTCTATAGTTGGTCTATCAATTTCTTGTAATTTTGTGGATGCCTGAAAAATTTCTCTCCAAATCCTAACGATGGAGTCTTTTGAATATTTTGCTTTTGTATGTTGAAGTATTCTATCTAGAACTTTTTGCTCTCTATCATAATCAACAATATTAGATGTAGATTTTTTTTGTTTACCAATTTCAGTTACTATTTCAGCTCTTTCTCTTAGTAAATCCAGTATTTTATCATCAAGATCATTAACATTGCTCCTGAGTACATCTAATTTTTTATTATCCATAATATGTGTGTGTCTTTACAAACAATATTAGAATAAATCAAAATAAACAGCAATATATTGACCAAAATGAACAAATATTGACAAAAAAAGCATATAAATTAAATAGCCCTCTACACCGATTTGAAACAGCTTGCGGGTGTGTATCGAAACAGCTAAAGCGTGATACTCTCCCCTAAAGCAATACTTCATTTTGGTTATAAAATTTATGAGTAATATTGAATTAATAGATGATAATAATTTAAAATGTCGCTTTGCCATTTTTAAAAATGCAAATTTAAAACTTGCATCCGGTGAAGTTTTAAAAAATTTTAAATTAGCTTTTAATACATTTGGTTCACTCAATAAAAATAAAACAAATGCAATATTAATTTGTCATGCCTTAACAGGAGATCAATATGTTACAGGACATAATCCGATAACTGGAAAAGATGGTTGGTGGGCAAGAATGGTTGGACCCGATAAACCTATTGATACAAATAAGTTTTTTGTGATTTGTTCAAATGTACTTGGCGGTTGTGCAGGTTCAACAGGCCCAAAAGAAAAAAATGAATCTGGGCAAGATATTTATGGAGCAGATTTTCCATCTGTGACTATAAAGGATATGGTTAATGCTCAGTCAAAATTGTTGGATGCATTGCAAATTGATCAATTATGTAGTGTAGTTGGAGGGTCAATGGGGGCAATGCAAGCATTACAATGGTCAATTGATTTTCCTGATAAGATAAAATCAGTTATTCATATTGCTGGTGCTCTTAAGCACTCTGCACAAAATATTGCTTTTCATGAAGTGGGGAGACAAGCCATAATGAATGACCTGAATTGGCATAAAGGAAATTATGCATCAAATAATTCAATTCCTGAAAGAGGTTTAGCCGTAGCTAGAATGATAGCACATATTACTTACTTATCAGATGATGCAATGCATAGAAAGTTTGGAAGAAAACTTCAATCAAGAGATATTATCTCATTTGGTTTTGATGCCGATTTTCAAATAGAAAGCTACTTACGATATCAGGGCAGATCATTTGTAGAGAGATTTGATGCAAATTCATATTTGTATTTAACAAGAGCTATGGATTATTTTGATCATTCTGAAAGTTTTAAAAAGACACTCGAATTTATTCATAACCCTAATGAACATCTTAAATATCTTGTCATATCTTTCACCTCAGATTGGTTATTTCCTACTAGAGAAAACAAAGAAATAGTTGAGATTTTAAATAGTTTATCAAAAAATGTAAGTTTTTTAGAAATAGAAACAGATAAAGGACATGATAGTTTCTTATTAGACGAACCTGATCTTGATTTTGCTATCAAAGGTTTTCTTGAGAGCAATTATGGAAATGAGTATGAATAAAATTCAGAGCATAAGAAAAGATTGGGATCTAATAGAGTCTTTAATAAGAGATAATTCCCGTGTTTTAGATATAGGTTGTGGAGAGGGTGATCTGATTCAACAGCTTGAAAAAAATCTCAGTGCAAAAGTACATGGAATTGAAAAAAATCAAGAGTTAGCTCTAAACGCGATTGCAAAAGGCTTAAGCGTTACCCATGGAGATGCAGAAAAAGATCTTTCGCAATACTCAAATCAAAGTTTTGATTATGTGATACTCAGCCAAACGCTTCAAGCTATGGTAGAGCCAAAAAAAATTCTTAGCGAATTATTAAGAGTTGGATCTAAAGCTATTGTGTCATTTCCAAACTTTGGTCATTGGAAAATTAGATTACAATTACTTTTAAAGGGCAGAATGCCAATTACGGAAGGTCTTCCTTACTCATGGTATGATACTCCTAATATTCATTTTTTTACTTTAAAAGACTTTCAAAATCTATGTAATGAAATGAATATTGTTATTGAAAACAGTATTGGTCTTACAAGTAAAGGAAAGCAATTTCCAATTGATGGCTCATTACTCTCAGCTAATATAATAACGAGTGAAGCGATCTTTCTTCTAAGTTATAAAGATTTCGAGCCAATAAAGATTAAATCATCAAATAAAATCTTTGCAAAAAACTCAGCCATTGTTAATTGATGAATGATATAAAAATAGAAATTATCAATCAGCTTAAAGATAATTATTCTTATTTATTACATCATGATAATTCCCTAGCCATTGTAATAGACCCTGCAGATGATGAGAAAATTATTAATGTTTTAGAGTCAAAAAAACTTAAGCTTGATAGTATTTTTATTACCCATCATCATAGTGACCATACTTCGGGAGTCTTAGGCTTGATGAAAAAATTTCCTCATGCACAAATTTATTCTCCCTCAGAATTGTCTTCTCTTAAAATTAACAATATTTCAAATAACAACAAAGTCGCAACACCAATAAATGAATTCGATATTTTGTCTTCACCAGGGCATACTCTTGATCATATTGTGCTTTGCGATTTCAAAAATAAATTATTATTTGTAGGTGATGTGCTTTTTCGTTTAGGTTGCGGGCGTGTCTTTGAAGGAACACTTGATCAAATGCATGACTCACTAAACAAAATTCTAAATTTATCAGATGACATGAAAGTTTATTGTGGTCATGAATATACTTTAAATAATTTAATGTTCTTGGAAGATATTTTCAGAGAAAATATCGATTTAGAAAAAGTTAAAAAGCAAATTCTACATGATCTAGAAACAAAAAATAGAACAATTCCCTTTGTTCTAGGTGATGAAAAAAAAGTAAATCCTTTCCTGAATCCAAATTGTGAAATGAGCTTCAAATTTAAAAAGAATAACAACTTTTCAAATTTAGAATTATTTAGATATCTAAGAGAGAAAAAGGACAATTTTTAGCTAATTTTAGGCAAAAAATGCTTGAATCCGAGTATTTTCATTTGACTATTATATACCTTCGCTATAAACGCCCTTTCATTGAAAGATCTTATGTTAGCAGTATTTAAAACAGGTGGTAAGCAATATTCTGTAAAAGCTGGCCAAATACTTAAAGTTGAAAAACTTGAAGGTAAGAAGGGTGATAGTGTTTCCTTCAAAGATGTCCTTGCCGTTTCAGAAAATGCCCAAAATACAATAGGTGCTCCTTTAGTTGATGGAGCTGTTGTTGAGGCTAAAATTTTAGATCAAATTAGAGATAAAAAAATTATTGTTTTTAAAAAAAGAAAAAGACAAAATTATCGATCAACTCAAGGTCATAGACAATACTTAACTGTCTTAAAAATTGAGTCTATCTCTCTTGGTGGAAAAAAATCTGCTACTACTAAAAAAGAAGCAGAAACTGCTGAACCTACAAAAAAAGCTGCACCTAAGAAAAAAGCTGCACCTAAGAAAGCAGTAACAAAGAAAACAACTGTTAAGAAAACAGTTAAGAAAAAAACTACAACACCAAAGGAAGATAAATAATGGCTACAAAAAAAGCAGGTGGTAGTTCACGTAACGGTCGCGACTCGATAGGTCGTCGTTTAGGTGTAAAAAAATTTGGTGGTGAAAAAGTTATTTCTGGGAATATTATTGTACGTCAGAGAGGTACTAAATTTCACCCTGGAGATAATGTAGGTATAGGAAAAGATCATACTATTTTCGCTACAATTGATGGTAAGGTTGCATTTAAAAAGACTCGTATTAGAACATACGTATCAGTAGTACCCGCATAATTAATAGAAAATTAATTTCTATTTTTTCCAATGAAATTTCTTGATCAAGCAAAGATATATGTTGCATCCGGTAAAGGCGGGAAGGGATGTGTAAGTTTTAGAAGAGAAAAATATATCGAGTATGGTGGACCAAATGGGGGTGATGGTGGAAAAGGTGGAGATGTTATTTTTGTAACTGATCAAAATTTAAATACACTTATAGATTATCGATATCAACAGCACTTTAAAGCAAAAAAAGGTCAAGATGGTATGGGTAAAAATAAAACTGGGTCTAATGGTGAAGATGTTGTTATCAAAGTACCTCCTGGAACTGAAATTCATAATGAAGATAAATCTGTTTTACTTGCAGAATTATTAGAAAATAATCAAAAGTATATTTTTTTAAAAGGTGGCAAAGGCGGCCTTGGTAATTCACATTTTAAATCCTCAACTAATCAAGCTCCAAGACAATTTACTAATGGAGAGTCTTTGGAAGAAAGATGGATATGGTTATCATTAAAGTTATTTGCTGATGTTGGTGTAATTGGATTACCAAATGCAGGCAAATCAACTTTCTTATCGACAATATCTAACGCACAACCAAAAGTTGCTGATTATCCATTTACTACTCTTCATCCAGTTCTCGGAGTCATAAAAAAATTTGATAAAGAGATTGTTATTGCTGATATTCCAGGATTAATAGAGGGGGCACATGAAGGTAAAGGACTTGGAGATAAATTTTTAGCTCATATCGAAAGATGTAAAGTTCTTCTTCATTTAATAGATAGCTCAGATCCGAATTGGAAAGAGAATTATAAAATTGTAAGAAAAGAACTAGAAAAATATGGTCAAAATCTTGATCAAAAAGATGAGGTCGTGGCACTAAGTAAGCAGGATTTGAATCCTGAAAAAATAACAAAAATTGTTACTGAAATGACAGAATTAAATACTAATATAAAGTTTGCGATTTCCAGTTTTAATAACAGTGGAATTGAAAATTTGACTAATTATTT
>Ga0208127_1000475_pt1 | contig 20628 bp, 10 predicted proteins | sample ETNtaG_6_FD_185751 | JGI IMG/M metagenome (GOLD analysis project Ga0208127, IMG submission 185751) | Marine microbial and viral communities from oxygen minimum zone, Eastern Pacific Ocean - ETNP201306SV45 (SPAdes) (version 2) | ecosystem: Environmental > Aquatic > Marine > Oceanic ... | reverse complement strand
TACTAGATACCCTTTTACTTGGCCTACAATAAGGTGTGCCCCTTTTTTCACCTTTACGTCTACCGCAAGGCTTACCAGTACGCACATCAACCCATTTTTCTTTAAACCATCGTTTAAGTTGTGCTCCTTCTTTTGTTTTTCTAACAGCCATTACTTTTTTGATTTATTACCCCAGTTGGCAGCACCAACCTTACGGCATTTTGCTATTGCTCCGCTTGCATAAGCAGATGGAAATACTCTATATTTTGCTTTTACTTTTTTATAACACGCGTCTTTTGGCATAACTAGTCTCTTTTAATTGTTTCTCTTTTGATTGGCTCTCTTTTAATTGTTTCTCTTGGTATAGGGATTCTAGCGTTAATTTTAGGTTCTTTTTGATTAGGCCCTAATTTAACGTCCCATTCACTATAACCAAGCGCTAATGCAATTGATTGCCATAATTCAGTTTCGCTATTTGCTGCTAATACTAAATTATTCCATTTTCTTATAGCTCTATCAGCTGGTAAATTAAATACAGCTGATAACACTTCTCCTCCAGATATTACAGCTGGATTTCTTGTATCTAAACCAAGCTCTCTCATTTTTTCTCTTTCTTGTTTATAAGTAAATCTTCTACCAGCTCTTATCATTTTTTGAAGCTTAGAGTTGATAGGTGGTGAAAGTGCTGTAGTTTGTATTGCTGCTTTTGTAAAATCTTTTCTGCCTTTTTCTTGTTCAATTACTTCAAGTATAACATTTTTAGTTGTTGCCGCAATCGCACCGTATACACCTGTACCTACTAATAATGTATCAGCCATTCTATTACCAATGTTAAAGTACCTTTCATTTTTTTCTTCATCTTCTTCATCATCAAACGCTAAGGCAAATAAAGCAGTTTGTAGTGCATGAAATATTAAGTTTTGTACTGCACCATAATATACTATTTTAGATATATTTGATTTCCAATCCCCACGGTTGTTTATAAGATCCAGAACAGCTTTTTTCATAAGTCTGGTGTATTGCATCGGAGTATTTTGAAAAGCTAATATAATACGTCCTAATGGACCCGCTTGTTGCATAGATACTCTATCTGGTCTTGATGATTGCTGAGAAGCTTGAGTTAATTCTTGAAAATCTAAAAACGTTTGCTCTTCAGCTTGTTTTTTGCTCATACCTTCAGACAAATACTTATTTAATCTGTTTCTATAAAAACTTGCTCCACCAATTGATATTGCAAAACTATCTGCTATTTGTGTTGGTAAAAAACCTTTTTTAAGTATTGCTGCAAGAGCAGCTTTAACTTTATTAGAGCTTTTTGCTGTAGCATCAGCAATTTCATCTGCGTTTATATCTGTTTTTAAACCAGATCTTCTAGCTTTTAAAAAGTCTGAATTATATAAAAAAGCAAAGTCAGCCCAAAATTGTTTTTGATTTGAAAATGCACGAGCAGCTGCTACAATATTATTATCTGACCAATTTAAAAAGTTAAAACTTGATATTGTTTGTAGTAAAGCTGATCTTGTATTAAAGAACATTATGGTACCAACAGAATTATTTACCCAATCTAAAAAACTATTAGTTACTTTATCATCTCCAATAGTTCTGTTTCTACCACTTCTTATTCTTGTTAACATATTTTCAAGAGCATTAATATAGTCATTACCCATTGCAGCTCTTAATTTATTTACATTATCACCTTTTAATTTATTGCCTTTACCAAATGTACCTATTGCTGCTTCAATGTTATCAAAAAATGGTTGTAAGTATTCTTTTCTAGTTTTATCATTAACATGATCTAATATATCTGTTAACATACCACCAGCCAGCCAATCATTATCTTTAGGTTCCGGATATACTTTTTCTTGAAATATATTATCAAGCTTTTCTTTAAGCTGCATAGAATCAAAATCTTGTCTTACAGAATTACTTAAATTTTTAGCTTCTTTTTCGGTTAACCCTGGAATTTTATATCCTTTTAAATACCACATACGAACCCTCAAAGCTTGTTCTTTTGTGTAACCAGGAACTGTTGACTCCGCGCTTAAATCTATACCAGATTTTTTAATTTCTTTTTTAACTGCTTGCCAATTTAATAACGCCTGTTGTTTAGCGGCATCAAATTGCATTAATCCTTCTGATAAAGGTCTATAAAAGTTATCTTTAAACCATTGCGCGTTTTTATCACCTACAGCTCCTTTACCATAAAGCGCATACATTAATCCTTCAAAGTCTTCTGCTGAATATGGAACAAACGGTTTAAATGTATCTCTTTTTCTTCCTCTTTGCCTTGATGATATTTGAGAAGGAATATCTTCCATAGCTATACCTTTTGTTTCCTCAAGTATACTCGCAAATTCTTTTGTTGTATTAATTGATTTAGATGCAAAAGCATTTTTGCCACCAGCTATCCATTCAATATTATCTAAATTAATTATATCTTTTACAATATCATATCTTGCTGTCCAACTATCTTTATTAATATCCCAACCTTTAGGCATACCTATTTTTCCAGCAATTGTATTTATTATGTCTGCTTTACTTTTAGGATACGCTACTTGTTTATAATTCTTTTTAACAATATTGAATATATCACTAAAATTTACATTAGGATCAAACGCGGCTTTTATTAAAATATCAGCAGCGTATCCTACGGGAACGGCGTGCTCATATTCTAATTTTTCAATTCCGGCATCTTTATCATATCCTACAACCTCAGCCCATAGCGCATGGGGGTGATCTCTTGTATCAAGACTAACATAAACTAAGTTTTCTAATGTTTCTCTATACTTAGGAAATCTTTGCGCAGCTTCTCTAAATGCAAACCAAAAGTCTCTTCCTATTTTTTCAGTTTTTGCATTATATTTAGCTAATCTTTGAGGATCTTTTTTTAATCTTTTTAATAATCCAGATAAAGTTTGCTTACCGGTATCAATGTCTTTCATATGCTGCCCCGCTCTTGTTTTACCGTACTCTCTGCTTTTACCAAAATCGTAGTCTTTAAATCTGTTTTTTAAATATGCACTTGCTTCAGCATTACCTATTTCACTATTTGAAGGCTGCACTACATTACGACCTAATAAACCTTTTGCAAAAATATTAGCCTTTTCAATTTCTTCAATTTCATTAGCATACTTTATAGCATCGTTTTTAGTTTTTATAGTAATTTTTTTAGTAGCTAATGCTGCAGATTTTCCATCTGCTAATACAATAGCAACCTTAGGTTCAACTAATTTTCTAACTTCACTGTTAGTCATAGCCCTACCTATTTCTGTTATTAACCCGTCTACTCTTCTATTAAAAGTTTCTCCTCTTTCACCTTTTTGTCTAGTAAATACTTCGTTCCATTTTTTTTCATCAAACGGTAGCTTTACTTGTTCTGGTAAAGCTGCTGCTGTACCTTTATCCATACTAGGCCTTGTTCTTTTTTCATAAAAGTTTGTAAGAATTCCTTTTACCACACCAGTAGATGTTCCAAATTTAGAAATCTTAGATTGGCTCATTGCGCCTTCTGGTAATAAAGCATGCAGCGCTTTTGCATTTTCTTTTTTTGTAATAAATCCAGGAGATGAAGTAAATATTTTCTTAGTTATATCAGGAGCAACGTCTTTTAGTGTTTTATAGTTTAATAAATCTATTTTATTTTCTTTATTTTCAACAAACTCTTTAACTTTTGCTTCATATTGTTGTTTTAACTCTGGCTTACCTACCGTGAATCTTCCTAAAGGATTAATTTCTTTTCCTCTTTTTTCTGGTGTAGTTGTTTCAACTGGCGCTGCTTCATCTGCTATTTGTAATGTCGGTCCTTCACCTTCTTCACGATCTTCAATTCTTGTTTCTTGTTTTCTTTTTTCTCCTTCTTCAAATAAAGCTTTTTTAGCATCTAGTTTAGCAAATCTCGTATCCGACATTATTCTTTCAATAAAACCTTGCATTCCAATTGTAGAACCATCTGCTCTTTTAGATTCAGGATTAAAATTTAATACTCTTTCTATAGTACCATCAATTACTTTTTCTGATTCAACCTGAGAAACTGATCTATTCTTTATATAATTACTAATAGGCCCAGTATATATAGACTCAAATATTTTTCTACCGTCTGGTGAACGAGTAAACGCATCATATTCTGCTTTAGTTTTAATATCTTTAGGCACAAGATCATTTATTTCTTGAAATAAAGCTTTAGATGCTTGCCCATCACCTGTTACGGTTTCAAGCCTATCTCTTTGTTCCAATGCTTTATATATCTTAGGTGATAATGTTCCTTCTTTAATACTGCTGGAATACTCTCTCATAAAATTATATACGTCTCTACCTGTATCAAATTTTATATTTGAAAAACCTAAAGGCTTTAATATATAATCTACAATAAAATTACCAATAGTATTAAATATACTATCGTTGTATTGAATTTCACCATTTGCAATTGCATCAGAAAATTGAGATAAATATTCTTTATTAAAAGCTAAACTACCTTCTTCCACACCATAATTATCAACTATTCTTTGTGTAATGAAAGCATCGTTTTTTGAAGAAATAGTTTTTCTAAATTTTGTTACTAGGTCAGCAGTTTCATCACCAAAGTATTGCTCTAATATACCATGTAAAACTTCATGACCACCTACATTAACCATTTGTTCTTTAGCGGCGGCTCTTTGGTCTATATGAATTACACCATCTAAATAAAAAGCTATATCTGTTTCTATATTAGCTTCTGCTGCAGCTTTAGCAAAATCATTAGGATTGTCATAAGTTATGGTTTTTAAATCTAATATATCACTTCCTTCAAAACTTTTAGCAAACGCAATTGTAGATAAAACATTTTGTGATGCTAAGTTATCTAATATTTGTTTATTTCTACCTTCTAGCTCAATTGTTGCTTTTGATTTTCTACCTGTTGCACTATAAGTATTAGCTATTTCTTTAAGCTCGGATCTAATTTCAGCTAATTCTATTTTTGCAGCTTCAGTATCATTATTTTCTAAAGCTTTTTTTCTTTTTTCAAGCTCAACCATTCTGTTAATATCAGCTTCATCGGTTACTCTTGTATTTTTTAAATTAGCTTTTATATTTATACTTTCAAATCTATCATCAATTTGTTTTTGTAAATCAGGGTCGTTTGTAACATCAAATGATACTCCAGATACATCTACATCATCACCTTTTAATTGATTTAAAATATCAGCTTTAGTAGCTTTTTTACCTCTTATTTTATATGTAGGTTGATTTAACATACCTATTGCAACATTTACAGGAGCTGTTGCTGTTCCCGCTATTGCTTCAAAACCAATTTCAGCTACATCCATTTCTTGATCAGCTGCTAATCTACCCGCTACCTCACCTGTTCCACCACCTACTGCTTCTACACCAACACCTGCTGCCACAGCGGCTAATGGTCTTCCCGCCCTACTTAGTGTCCCCGCGGCTCTACCAGCTAAACCACCTGATAAACTTTCAATTGCACCAATTGCTAATCCTCTTCCTACAGCCCTTCTTTTTACTAAGTTATATTTTTCTTCATCTGCTAAAAATTCTTTAACATTATCCAGCGAAAAGTCTTTACCTTCTTTCTTCAATTCCTCTTGCAGTAATTCACCAAATGTTAAACCAGCTTCCATTGCGCCACCTAAGCCGCCAAAAAAACCTGCAGCTCCTCCAGCAAATGCTCCTAAAGGTGCTCCAGCGCCAAATGTAGCACCTCCTGCAATGGCACCACCAGCCAACGCCCCAGTACCCGCCGACGCTATAGCGCTTCCAGCTACTTCAGGTGCATCGAAAAACGAACCAGCTAATGTAGCCATAGAACTTGTAAATACTTGCGGTATAACACTAGGGTTGTTAATTACACCTTTTATGAATCCCCATACACCTTTGCCTTCTTCTTCATATATTCTTGAAAAGTCACGCATTTCGTCTGACATACCGGCACCCATTGCTTTCCTATTTGCTTCAATAGCTTTTAATATAGTTTCATCAGAAGCATCTACACCTTGATTAAATAAGTCTAAGTTTTCACCTACAGCTTGTGAAGCTGCAAATCCTTGTTCTGCAGATCTATATATATCACCAAAAAAGTCTGTGATAATGTTTTTACCTAAAGCTCTTTCAATAAATGTATCATCTTCTTGTGACTCCGATAAAGTACTTCCCAAGTTGGATTCCATATTGAGTGCTGTTCCTGGCTCCACAAACGCACTCTGATTTGTGGGTGATGTCTTTACCTGTATATTCGGATTTTTTTGTAATAATTCATCAAAAGTATAGCCTCTTTTATCAGCTACCATTTGCAAAGCATCTTTACTAAATACTTCTCCATCAATAATATATTCTTCCATATTTTATTTAATTTGGTATTTTAGACTCTATTTTTTGTTCAAGTAAAGCATCGTAATCAGCTTTAGTCTTTCCTGAAAACTTTATCCATTTATAAATTTCAAAATCTTTGGTAGTTAATTCTTGTACTGTTTTACCTAAAGCAGCAGCGGCGGCTTTTGCATCACCACCCCTATATTCAAAATTACGTCTTTGGGTAGAGCTAGTCGGCTCTGATGTTTTATTCATAGCTATATTAAACATAGCATCAGCTGTCATGTTTTTGTCTCTATTGCTTTCTAAGTCTGTATTAAAATCTTTTCTTGACTTAAAAGTTGAAGTTGATATTCCAAGATCAAAATATGCTTTATAAATATTTTCTTCAGTCATCTTTAAATTTTCTTCTTTAAGATAATTTTCAACTTTAACTGGTGGCCAGGTTGTTGCAAATTTAGACTCTGGATGTATTTTATTTTGTATATCTTTTAATTCTTTTTTATTCGCTTGTATACCGCTTAATCCTTCAAATGTTTTTGGATAATCTGCATCACTTATAGCAACCTCTGGTATTGTTGTTGAGTCTGAAGTAGGACTTGGATCTTTAGGCTGATTATATGAATCATTAAATAAAGATATTGCTCCTCCTATATCCGTAGCTGTACCTTTTAATTGACTTAGTATAATTTCTCCAACTTGTTTTTGACCGTTTGCTGTATTTAGGTTTATAGTTTTAAATGCGGGTACTGCATCACCGTCTTTATTTTTTGTTGCTATTTTTAGTATTCCATTTGTATAATTAGCATCTAATATTTGTTCACCACCAAATTTAGCATTTTTACTCATTAAAAAGCTAAAATCACCAGATTGCATTGCCTCTTTTATTACAAACCCTGCATCTTTAGCCATAAGTTGTGCTGTCGATGGTTGTATTACAGGAGGTGTTTTTTCTATAAATGTTAATTTTGCTCTTTCTAATCCTATTTTATAAATTTCTTCCTGCATTTTTGCAAGATCAAATTCACCGTTTGTTTTAAATCTATTTTCTTTTGCGCTTGAATATAATTCAGCAGAGTCAACACCCATAGAAGCTAAAGCTTCAGTTGCTTGTTGAGTATTACCAGCTGCCATTGATAGCTGCCTAACCCCTGCATTTAATTTTTTAGGGTCATCAGTCGCTAGTCCTAAAGCACCAAACTGGCTAGAATATTTATCTGCCGCTTCATTATTTTGTGGTATATATAAGTTTTTAAGCCTATTGCTATCAACATTAGGATCTGTTAAACCTTCAATAATATATCTATCCCCTTGAATTTTATAATTACCACTAGATAAAGCTTTACCAATTTTATAATCGTCACCCTGCATGTTTATTGCTTGGCTAAAAGCACCTTTAGCATATTGGCCTGTTATATTTGCTATAATTTCTTGATCACCACTATATTTTGAAACTTGTTTATTAAACGCATCAACTGCTTCTTTATATTTAGCTGCTTTTTCATATTGGTTTAAAGACTCATCTTTAGCAATATTATTTAAAGTATCTTTTGTAGATTGTGCTAATCCTGTAACAATAGGTTCATAATCACCTAATAAACCAGAAGTATCAGCCATCATATTCATTTGATCAATAGCTAATCTTTGGTCTTGTTTTAACTCATTTTCTCTTTGTTTTTTTTCATTAGCAATTCCCATTAAATACCCTTGTAAAGGTTTTACTCCTTGTTCTAACCCCATTGATAGCGCGTTAGATTCAAACTCTTGCGCTTTTGCTAACTCTTGATTTGTTTGTAATAAACCAGAATACATTGATCCTCCTGTTGTTTTTGTTGCCATAATTATCCTCCTATTTTGGGTAATGTTAAATCAGTAAAACGTGAAAATTGATTACGTGGTGCAGGATTATCTACTCCTGAAAAGTTTTGATTATTAAATGCTGTCTGCATAAAACTATCATAAGCTAAAGTTGGTGCTTGAGCCGCACCTGCAGCTGCTGTATTATTTAACAAGCTACCGCTATAATCAGGAGCAAATGTTCCTAATGAAGCCGCGTCACCCCCAATAGCTCCCGCTTTACCAGCACCTATTTTGCTTCCAAACGCTGAAAATGCTGCGCTACCTAACGCTCCTATTCCTCCAATTAAATCAGCTTTTGCTTGTGCTCTTGCCCTTGTTGCTGCTGCTAAATCTTGATTAGCCATTCCAAGTAAAGCGGATTGTTTACCCATTTCTAATTGTTGTCTTTGAGACTCACCAGCGGCTTGTAATTGTTGTGCTTTCATTGCTCCTTGTGCAGATAATCTTTCATTCATAGCTTCTTGTTTTGCAATATCAGCACTTATACCCTGTAGTCCTTTTGCTTGTTGCTGTGCCATCGCTTGTGCAATTGAAGCTGCCCCTGTTCCACCACCAGCTGATCTAAAAGCATCTAAGCCTTGAGCTAAACCTTGCTGTTGTTGTTGCGCTTGAAATTCAGCTGCTTCAGTTGCAACTCTTAAATCCTCAAATTCATTTTGAACTTGTTTATACGGGTTTGTAAATTCAGTTGCTTCAAAAGAAGCCATTTGTTTGTCTCTACGAGCTTGTGCAAGTCTTTCTCTATCTTTTCTTTTCCCCCCTCCAAACAAACTACCTATACCTCTAGCAATGCCAGGAATTGCTGACGCTATACCCGCTATAGCCATTGGCGCTAAACCTTTTGTAACTGTATCAGCTACTTCTATTATTGTTGTTATTTCTTCCATGATTAATTGCTACTTATAAATATTTCTGAGTTTACTGCGAATAGCTCCGCATGATCTTTTGAATTGTTGTTTAAATTTACTTCTGCATAATACCCGATTATACCTGATGTATTCTTTGAATTATCTTTTCCAAAAAATATATAACTTGTTTGAGTTAATCCCGATAAATTACCAGTTGCATTACAAACTATATAATTATCTGCTATAGTTTGGACTGGTCCAATCTTTCTAACTACATCAGAATTCCCTGATGTATCTAAAAAATACACTATATCTCCAACTTGAAGTGATGTATTTTTTGTAAATGTTGTTTGTAACGTTATTAAACTCATATTCTTATTATTACATGTTTTTATGGACAATCAATAAGGTAAGCTTGTGATAACGAATACCCATTCCAAATATGATAATACTGTTCATCTGTTGAATAATATTTTGTCCCCGACATTAATGTTCCACAACCCGCTGCTGTATATACTTGTGTTGAGTTTGCAAGAGTAGTTCCATTTATATATAATGTTCTTGCTGTTCCACCACCACATAAATCATTTGCAGCATCTTCATCTGTTTCTGGATTGCTAGTTGTAGAAAACGCTTGCACACTGTTACATGAAGCTTGCGGAATTGATACTTGAGCTATATCTCCTGTACAAGGATCTGTACTATTAATTGTTCCTGTAAGAGTAACACCTGCAGAAAGTGTTAATGTAACTCCACTTATTAACTGTGATTTAGTAGCACTTGTAGGGCTTACAGTACCTGAACTTACAGTAAATCCTATAGATGATGTTGCTGTGTGGCCAGAACCAAATGTACCTTTTACAACTTGTGTTCCTGCGCTACTATTATAATTTCCTTGTGTACTTAAAGAAAAACTACAATCAGCAGAATTTGCAGTTTGACAAGCTGTACAACTATTATGGAACGTAACTATTTCAGAATTACTTTGATTACCTGTGGTAGTTCCAGTAATTTCATAACATGTTACTGTGGTTGTTCCTAATTCAAATATTGTACCGTTAGAAAGTGCATTTATACTTGTATATCTTACAGTTATTACTTCATCATCATCAGTACAATCAGATTGAAGTGCTTGAGCATTATAAAATCTTTCTACAGATACGTTTGCTTGCCAAAATATAAAATGAGAAGCTGAAGTTTCACTAATACCTGATGCTGTTGCTATTACTCTATAATAAATAAAACCACCTGAGCTTGATGTTACGTCAATAGTCGCAGATGTTTCACCTGATATATTTGTAAAATTTGAATCATCTGTTGATGACTGCCATTGGTAACCTGTTGGCGAAAATCCAGAAGCTGAAGCTGTTAATGTTGTAGTTTGATTTACTGGTTTTGAAGTTGTACCACTAACAGAAACACTACACCCAGTACAATCACAACAATCTGAATATGGTGAAAAAGGATAAGAACCTACTACTGTTGTGCTATATTGTTGATTACCTGTAAAATTAGCATTAGTAATTTTATAACAACCAGCAGGTAAAGATCCATCAGAATTTAATTCAACCACCTCACCTACTTGATAACCATCAGCATTCGTAATACGAATATCACGAACAGCTCCATTTGGACAAAGTTGAGCTTGCACCTTTTGTTCTGGCACAGACCAAGTTATCGTATGCGTATCATTTTGATTATTTGCTGTTCCCCCCGAAACTGTACAACCGTATGTTACATTACCGCTGAAATTATTAGCTACTGATGCAGCATAAGTATTACTACTTCCTGATTGAACTACCGAGCCTCCAGTTGACCACGCAAAATTTGTTCCTGCAAATCCTGTTTCTTGTGCTGTTAATATAACCGTTGCATATGAACTACCTTGTGTTGCCCCAGTTATTTCAAATGTTGTACATTCTTGCCAAGTGCTAATAACTCCCCCATCTCCTCCATTTACGTAAGCTCTTTTAGATCCATCTGAATAAGTACCTGTTGAAATACCACCTGTTGCACCGGTTGCATTACTAAAAAACTGTGTTACTTGAGCAAGATTAGGAGCGTTACCATATAATGTTCTTTGATCACTTGTAGCTGTACAAGCGCTTACACTAGGGGTTGTAGACGACCCACCATTTACGTAATTTAAATTTGTATATGTTGTAAAATTATTCCAAGTTATAGAAGCACTAGTTGTGGCATTAATAGTTTTTGAATCACTACCATCGGTAAATGTTACATTACAATTATAATAAGTAGTCGAACCTGCTGAATTACTTACTGTATTAAAATTAACATCTAAAGTTGCACTAGTAGCACCTGAAATATTACTTAAATTATTTGCAGCAGTGCCTCCTTGCCATTGATAACTTAATGTAGCCCCTTGAGGTACATTAGAAGTTGTTAATGAAAGAGTCCTTGTTACTAAATTGGTAGCGCTATATATAAAAGATGAACTAGCTGATGCTGCTACATTAACAACAGGTGTTAACATTAAAGTACAGCTACTATGTGTACTTGCTAATGTTGGTGAAGCATCAAAATTAGTGCCTGAATATGCAGCGTCTTCTACATACCAATAATCATTATTTTCTTGTTGTGTTGTAAAACTAATTACATTACCATTTGACAATGTACCACCTCCATCTAAATCTACATTAAAATATCTATCAAAACTTGAATTATTACATTTAGAAGCTCTTATACCTTGATTACCAGATGAACAAGAAACTGCGGATGAAGGTACACCTCCTGAGCTTATAAATCTATGATGATTGTTTGACCCATTTGTTGAATTAGAATATGTTCCCCCATCAAATCCAGTTGTACTTCCTTGTACATTTTTATAAAATTCAGTTGCAGCTGTAAAAGATGAATTATTAGCAAATATTGTTTTAGTTGTACTAGAGCTACATGCTCCTTGTGTTATTGAGCTTCCTGCTATAAACTTTAATGTAAACGACGGTCTGTTGCTATACACAACCGCATGCGCTGCTGAATCTGTAGATCCATTTATTTTTACTTTATAATATTTAGTAGCCGCAGATGTTTCTTGAGTTGTTAAAGTTGCATTAGTTGCCCCAGTTATTAAGCTACTTGAATTAGTTGTAAAACCAGAACTTGTGCCTTTATACCATTGGTATGATGTTACAGTTCCTGTTGTACTAGCTGTTAAAGTTATATTGTCATAAGTAAATGCAGTCCCAGAACCATTTATAACAACTGTTGCCGCTTGTGGCGCTTGTATTGTTGCTGATGTATTATTACATAATCCACTTGTTATTTTTGCTGTTATTGTAACACCTTCGCTTAATGTTACGGTTAATCCTGAAGCCAATGCTGATTTTGTAGTAGTAGTAGGTGATATTGTTCCACTGCTAACTGTTAATGCTATTGCATCCGAATTTGTATAATCTGTTCCGCTAAATGTACCTGTTAATTGTGTAGTACCAGCTGAAGCATTATAAGTAGTTACTCCTAAACTAAAAGCACAACTACCAGCAGAACCTGTTGCTGTATCAGTACAAGTTAATGTTCCTGAATTTGAATAACCCGAAGGTATATTTATTACAGCTGAATATGTATTCGTACCCGATTGATATGTAGTTGGGCTGTAAGAAGCAATTGTTCCTGCTGCCACAGTACCACTAACTGTCGCGCCAATTGTTCCATTAGGTATTTGTAAATTAGCATCCGTACAAGTAAATGCAGCGTTAGTTGCTCCAGCACTAGCAGAACAAGTAATTGTACTACCTGAATTATCAAAACCTGATGGCGCTAATATTGTTGCCGTGTATATGTTTGTTCCTGTCTGATATGTTGAAGGTGATATAGACTGTATAGTTCCTAATGCAACTGTTCCTGTTACAGTCGCCCCTACAACACCACTATTTATATTTAGCCCAGCATTAGCACATCCAAAAGTTATTGTGCCACTATGTGATGATATATTACCTAATCCTTGTACTGAAAAATCTTTAATTACATCCTCTTGTTCAGAAGCAGATATAGTATCAATATCTTCTTCAATACCTGATATTAATCCAAAATATTTACCTTCTTTTTCTTTAAATTCTAAAATTTGTCCTTTTTGTTGATCTGTAATTATTTCTTCAGAGCCTACATTCCAACCAGTGGTTCCTTCATAACTTAAATTTTTAAAGTTTTTAATTGTAGAAGCTTCTTGATTAAATATTAATTTTATACCAGAAGTTTTTTCAAGACCATAAAATACATTTCTATTTAGGTTTGAATGATGCCTATATAGTTCACCCAAGTAACAAGTGTAATAATTACCATTTAAAGAAACTCCACCGTCTGGAATAAAATCTAATCTAGAAACCCACCCATCTACATCTTCTTTAAAACTAATTGAAGTATTTTCTGTAGGTAAAGTTAATATATATTGATCTGAATAAATATCATAACTTCCAATAATATCGTTATTTTCTGCTAATAGCTTTTCTCTAAAATATGAAGACATCCCTTTATCAGATATAACTGTTAATCCATCTTTTGAAAGTCTTATTACAGCTCCTCTTGCTTTATCTGTAAAATATGATCTGTACCCGTGATTTGCAAATGATTCTGGATTTTTTGATATTCCATAATCACCATTATAAGCTACTGCTTGTCCTAATACGTTTTTATTAGATACTAAGTTTACATTACCGTCTGCGTTAAATAAAGCGTCTTTATTAGCTAATATTCTAAGAATTTTATCTTCACATAAAGCTATTAAATCTGTGTTTCTTGTGTGTAGTTTTTGTATACTACCATATTCAGGATTTAATTCCTTTGTTATTTTTAAACTAGTATTAAACTCATTTAATTCATTAACATCTGTTTCGTCATTAAATATACCTGAATATATTAACGATGTTTCTTTAATTCTTTCGTTGTATTCATTATTTATAATTGTAGAAACTTTTACCCCGTTGCCTACTCTATCTTCATTAAAATCATCACCTATAAGATTAGACTCTACACCGTTTCGCATTGTAAAAGCATTATGAAAACTTAAATCAAACCCCTGTGAATTTGTCCACTGATCAATATCATAAGCTTTTGTTGTTTCGTAGTAAACATCTAGCACTTCTCCTTCTGGAACTGTTTCAAAAATAGCTGGAGACGCTTCAGCAGCCGACCCGCTACTACCAACATAAGTAATTTTAAAATCAGTTGGAAATGCATCTGCATTATACTTTACTTCAATTTTATTAACCTGCCCTGTAATATCAACAAAAGGGGTAGAAGCTAAATCTTTAGCAGCGGTGGTGGCGGCGTTAGCAACATTAGCTAGATCAACAAAAGATCCTACACTTCCAGTTGGTGAAAAATTACTATTTGTAAAAGTGTTTGGCGGTATGTTAGGAAAGACTGAAGGGCTTAGTGGTATTCCTAGATTATATATAATTTCCCCGTCTTTAAAGTAATATTTTTTCATTTGATAAAATCCTGAACCATAATCTAACTTTACCTCACCTAAAAACACACCCCCTATAACAAGTGCAAGCGGATTATCTTCTTCTGCTTCAACTTTTTTAAATTTATCTTCTGGAATAGTACCATTTATACCCGCTATACCTGATATATTATGTAAATGAGTTGTAACTTTAGCGTTTCTTTTTATTTTTATAAAAAATTTCCCGTCATAATTTAATGCTGACTCAATGTTTGTAGGCTTCTCATTTGATATTGCTAATATTTTTACTTTAAAATCTTCTTCATGATAAATTGTTTCATTTGGATTGAAAATGTTAGCACTATTCAAAGGCGTTTGAGTATTTTTTCCCTTTTTAAGCAATAAATAGTCTCCTTCTTTTACTTTATTTATTTCATAAGAAGATACTACTAGCCATAGAGTCTCTGGGTCTTCTCCATCAAATTTAGCTTCTTGAACTATTATATTATTATATTCGTTTGTTGAGCTTTTAATATAATACCTGAATTTTTTAATTCTTGGATCTGGAGGTTTTTCGTTTGTGTTTTTTACATTAAACTTTTTCCCATACTCAGGGTCATTAGCAATAGCATCAAGCTTACCCGTGTGATATTGAATTTTTTTATATCCTGTTTCATTTGTTAATACAGGTGATTTCCTACCATATTCATCTTGAAAAACAACACCTATTTGATATTCTCTACCACTTTTTACTGTAGCTGTGTCTTTTTGAGTAGACGTGGTTGCATTTACAGCACCATCACCAGCCGCGTTTAAATATTGTCTAGTAGTTTCTGCATTAAGATTTCCTCTATCTTTTAATGTAATATTAAATTCAGGATTATAATCATCTAAATTTAAACCATCTTCATAATTACCAAACACTATTCTACTTCCCACAACATCTACAGCCTTAGCTTTATGAGGCACATTGTCAAAAGCTCTAAATAATTGATCATCAGGTATAACACTTTTTTTACTTTCTTTTGATACATCAATACCAGTTTCCCATTTATTAACAATATCTTCGTATTTAACAGTTTTATACAAATAAACGTTAGTATTATTTGATTCTTTATACAATATGTCTATAGATTTAATATCATTTACAATCTCTTCATTACCCGATATGTTTTTACCGTGTTCAATGTTTACAAGTTTAATACTTGTTAAATGGTTGTACATATCATTATTAAATCCTTCTGATGTATCGTATGATTGAGTTGCAGCAGGAATAAATACTGGATCAGTAAATGGTGAATAAGTAGAGTATTGCCCATTATTAAATTTCCATCTATAAGCAAATCTTACAAACCTTTCTCTATGCACTGCTAAAGCAGGGCGAAATACTGAGAAATTTCCTGTACCCCAAGAAATATCAAAACTAACTCCCGGCGCATTTAAGGGCGATTTTTTTATAACAGTTACATCTGATTCAATAAAATTTACACCATTAATTTGCGTTGTTGTTGTAAAATTTGTAGAACCTGCTATAAATATTGAATCATTAGAAATATCAATTATTTTAGGTTCAGAGCTATTATCTGTAAAAATTAAAAAGTCTTCTAATATAGTTATACCCGTTAATTTTTCATCAGTAAAATTTAACACCGGATTTGATCTTGATTTATTTTCTACTAATACAGGTTTAGATGTTCTATCTGTTTCATTATATTCAATAATAGCATCAACATTTGTTCCTTTAATAAATAAATATATTTTTTCAGTTTCAGTATTTTCTATAATACCAATACATTTTCCTCCTAACCCGTAAGTAGACTCTTTACGGTTACCTAATATATTCTGAACTGTTCCAGCATCATTACCTTCTGTACTAGATACCTGTATATTTGATGCATCTCTATACTCACCATCTGGGATTAATCTCTCATCGAGGTCCTGATTCATCTTTCCACGAAGGAAAACCTTTTTTATTTCTGGCATTTAATTAGTGTTTAATCTGCTTAGACTTGCCTCTCATTACCTGAGTAAGCTCTTTTAATTTAAGGTTAGATAATCTTAACTTAGCATTACGCATTGCTGCTCTTCTTTCTTTTCTAAATCTGTTTACTATAAATTCTGGAATATTTGCTTTTGCGGATAGTATTGCATGAGCTGTATATTTATATATTGCTTCTTCTGCTAGTTTATGTATTTGCATTTCATTATCAGTCCCAAGTCCATCAGATATATATCTTAATGTTATAATCTTTCCTGATAAGTTACTGCTAAAACCAAACTGACCATTTGCTTCATCAATTATAAATACACCGTTTATTTGTGTAGTTTCTGGATCTATACCAAATCTTTTACCTTCACCGAGCATTGCATTTCTATCGTTGTCTGAATAAAAGTAATCATCATTTAGTTCTGTTGTTGGTACATTTTTAAATCTTTCTGAAGTTATGGATGTTGAAGTAAGTAATGATTCGTTATTATCATATATATATTCTGCTGTATCATCTTGTAATATTGCTTCAGATGGTCTTGAAGTTATCTTAGATGGATATATTACTCTTTCTAAACCATCTCCATCAATCCATGACAACTGTGTATAATTAACATAATCTTGTGGCATAGGTATTGTAAGAGATGCACCAACTTCAATTTCTTGTATTTTTTCTATTCTTGATATATCATAACTAAATTCTTGTATTCCTCTTTTAACATGGAATAAAACATCTAGTTTTCTTGCTTTATCAATTATTTTTCCATCACCTACGTATGAAACCATAAAGTTATTTATAATATCATCTAACGCTATATATCTATAACTACCATGCTTTATGTTTTTTAACTTAACTTGTATTGTTGTTCCATTAGCCGGAGCGGTTGTAAATGTTATTACACCTGTATTAGCAGCATAAATATATTGATCATCATCAATTTCGTTTCCTCCTTGATATACTATAAATTCATTTTCTGTAGATGGCAATGGGTCAAATGTAACAGTAAAATTTTTGTTAGAACCGTCACCAGTAAAATTATTAGCTACTGTGTAGTATTCTTTAGCTGTTTGTGTTATTAGTCCCATTTATTATGATTTTTCTTGTGTTAATTTTTTTGTTTCTTTTGCATCTGCTAACTGCGCTATATTAGGATCTTTAATACTTACTCCTGCGTACAATAATATTTTTAATACAAGATTTGTTTCTTCTGAATCATGCAATTCAAAATCAGTAGATGCACCTGCATTATATAAAGCGTTACCCGCAACAGTTTGTGAAGCCCACGTAACTGAATTAGGTTTTCTAACATATGTTATTGATATGTTTGCATTTATAGTAGTTGGATAAACTATTAATCCCCAATGACCTGAAGTATTTGCTATGTTTTGAACATATACAGGATTATTAGTTGTAGGTGCTGTAAGTTTTGATAATTGATATTCTAATAAATTCTTTTTATCAATTTGTTCAACAGGTGTTGTATTATTATATATTACAGTTCCTAATTTATGTAAGTCGGATGGTAAATGAAAATGGTCCGTCATGTAAGATATAGATGCGGACTTTTTAAATTTGCTTAATTTTTCATTTATAATTTTTGGCAAATCAGAGTATTCAGTATCATTCTTTGGTAATCTACTGTATTGATTTAGATCAAAGAAATACTGCTCGAATATTTCAAGCTGTGCTTGGTTTGCAAACAAGTTAAATTCTTGTGGTGTTACATAACCACGGTTTTCTTTATTAAGAATAGCTAATACTCTTTGATATACTGTATCTATGCTAACTGCCATATTCTTTTATTTATTATAATGAAAGCCACCATTACAGTGGCTATCACTATAATGAGACTTTATTTTAGTCTTTTTTCAATTGATTTGTAAACTTCTAAGCCTTCATCTGTTTTTAAGAAAGCTGTAAAAGCGGAGTAAGGATGCTCATCAAATGGCACAGTCATAATTTTCTTATTTGTTTTTGCCCATTTAAATGTTCTTTGATCTTCAGATAATCGTAATATTCCAAGTTCAGAGGCTTTTAAAGCCATATTCCTAATATTAATATCATCGTCATTAGCTAATTCTAAGAAGAGTTGTGGCTCATTCTTAGCAAATAGTAATAAATCTCTTTTAATCTCCTTAGAAGTCATCTTAGATACCTCAGACCCAACCTCAGACCTTATAACAGCTTCTGCTTGATCAATATCCATTGATTTTGCAATTGTTAAAGCTTCAATTTCTAATTCTAATATATCTAAATCATCTTCTGCATTCTGCTCTGCATCAAATTCTGCAAATATTTGACCCCTTTGAGGGTGAAACAATGACATTAATTTTTGCAAAGTTTGTTTTTCTTTTGGTACATTTAATATACCATCTTCAAAAACTATATGACCAAGTCTTGCGTCGCCTTTAAATTCATCAACGAAACAAGTTTTTTGGTTTACCGTGTATTTTAGTTCTCTTTCAAAGCCTTTTTCTTTGTCAAACCAAAATATACCTTTACTTTTAATTGTGTATGTAAGTGGTGATATTCCACCTAAAAGATAGTATGTTCTATCTTTCATCTCCCATTTAGGGGTTGTTGTTGCTTTTGTTGCCATAATATAATAAGATTAAATAATAAAAAATATAAGAATCCCTAGCCGAAGCCAGGGAAATCTTATATTAAATAAGGATTAAGTTAATAACATAAAGTTATTAGCACCTTGTACTACTAAACATCTTTCAGATAAATAGTGTACCTCCATTGCGTCTAGATCAGAAGTAGTCGCACCACCTACAGAACCTGTAGTCCAAGATTTCATCTTTCTGTCATCAGCTTCAGAAGCTCTATATCTGACATGAAGGAATGGTCTTTTGATGTTTTTACCTAATGTTTGATCGTAAACTGTTGATGTTCCAGCAGGCACTAATACACCTCTGATGTCATCAAATGCACCACCTGTTGTAATATCATTTAAGTATTTCCAGTCTGTTTTGTAGAAGTCATAAGAACCTCTTCTAAAACCAGAAAAACCTAAATTAAGTGCCATATCTTCGCTGTTTGAGAAAACACCGTAAGATGTACCACCTGTTCCATAAGAATTTTGAGCCGCTAGCATGTCGTCAATGTTTAATGCAACATCTCTGTTTACAAATAACATGTTTTCTTCAATTGCACCTTGCGTATCTAATTTCTTAAGAATAAAGTCGAAATCAGCTAAATCATCAGCTGCAGTGTTACCATCAATACCAGTAGTTACGTGACCTCTATCTGTTATTGCTGCGAATAAACCTTCAGTACCACCTATTCCAGTTACAGTAGATGCACCTGAGTTAGCTACCGCTAATTTCGCTTCTACCATAGACATTTCTAAGTAATCTTCAAATCTAGTTCTTGTATCACCTTCTGCTTTTAGGTACCATAAGTAACCTGATTGTCCGTCTTCACCTGTAATTTCAACCCAACCTACTTGAGAAGCATCAGATCCTGAAATCTCGTACTTATCTTTTAAAATGATTGGTTTGTTTGTAAACGACTTGAAAGATGGAGTTATTGCACCTGTCATACCTGTAGTAGCTTTTGCAAATTCAGAACCAATGACAAAAATATCACATATTTCATCGTTTGTAAAAGTATCACCTGATGTATTAAATGCTACATTACTATATCTTTTAAGTGTTAAAGATTTGTTGTCTGCAGCAACTGCTGATACGTATGCTGTATCAACTTTGTTTGAAGTTCTACCTTTTAATTTTACTGTTTGACCTACTCTTATTGCGTGAGTATTATTAGCGTTACCATCAATTTCTGCAACTGCACCTGTTGCGATAGTAAGTTTACCTGTATAAGCCAAATGTAATCTACCTTGCTCAGACCAAATTATTTGATCAGAAGTCATAGGCATTTCTGCACCTACCATTCTTAAGAAGCTAGCGATAGATCTGTCTCCATATCTTTCAACTTCTGCTTCGTATAAATCTGGTAAGTATTGCTGCGACCAATCGTTATTACCACCTGTAAAAGATAAGTAATTTGTCGCTAATGTTTGTTTAACCGGAGCAGGAACTGCGTTTAAATTCCCACCCGGAGTTGGATTTACTGCCATTTTTATTTATTTTTTTAAAGTTATTTTCTAAGTTTAATTTTTAACTTTGAACTATCATCGCCAGAAATTGCTCTTATTTTTATTCCTCCGGTTTCAACTGTGCCAGTTTTACGTGGATCCATATTTATATTTTTGGATTCAGCATCTAACTGTTTTATA